>Ga0102851_10001651_pt1 | contig 12948 bp, 11 predicted proteins | sample Mud3Dept3metaG_FD_79558 | JGI IMG/M metagenome (GOLD analysis project Ga0102851, IMG submission 79558) | Freshwater wetland microbial communities from Ohio, USA, analyzing the effect of biotic and abiotic controls - Mud 3 Core 4 Depth 3... | ecosystem: Environmental > Aquatic > Freshwater >... | reverse complement strand
CTTATTTCCAGGCGTTTTCAAACACTTACTCTCCGCTGGAAATACTCAGAAAAAAATATGAGGAAGCATTGAGATATCCCGGAGTGATTGGACTGATCTTAGGTACACGACCTGATTGTATTGATAATTTAAAACTTGAATATCTGAAGGAGCTTGCTCAGAAATATTATATAGCTGTAGAATACGGGATAGAATCATGCTATGACAAGACACTCAAAAGAATCAACAGAGGACATTCATTTCAGGATGCACTGGATGCAGTTAAAGCTACAGTGGAATATGGGATAAATACCGGAGGACATTTTATTTTCGGACTACCGGGCGAAACCAGGGATGAAATGCTTGCCGAGGCCGGAATTATTTCAGGTATGCCATTGACAACAGTAAAATTTCATCAGCTTCAGATAATGAAAAGTACGGAGATGGAAGCCGAATTCCGGAATAATCTGGCTGATTTTCAAAGATTTTCCCTGGAAGAGTATCTGGATTTCTTTACTGAATTTCTTGAAAGATTAAATCCTGACATTGTTGTCGAACGCTTTACAGGTGAAGCACCACCTCGATTTCTTGCAGAGATAACCTGGGATAAATCAAGAACAGAACAAATAGGACTACTGATTGAGAAACGCCTTGAAAAGTATGATACCTGGCAGGGCAGATTTTATAATAAACAGGAAAAATAAACCTGCATGAGAGCCAAATATCAAGATTAGATGACCGAATGATATAATATGGAATATTTTCTCGAACGAATAGCGAAGTCTCTTTATTCCGGATACGGCAACCGCCTTAATACTCAGTGTCTTGTTTTTCCAAACAGAAGAGCAGGATTATTTTTTCAGAAATACCTTTCAGCCGAGCTCGAAAGACCTGTATGGTCTCCGGCTATTATGACCATAAATGACCTTTTCAGTTCATTATCCAAGCTTCAGAAGGCCGAAAACGAAATACTTTTATTTGAACTTTATAAAGTTTATCTGAAAATAAAAAAAAGTCAGGAAAGCTTCGATGACTTTTATTTCTGGGGTGATATGCTTCTGAACGACTTCGATGATGTTGATAAATATCTTATTGATGCTTCAAAGTTATTTCATAATGTTCAGGATATAAGTAAGATAGATGAACAATTCGGAGGACTGACGCAAGAACAGATTGAAATCATTAAACGTTTCTGGGTCAATTTAAACACCGAAAAATTAACCAGGGAAAAGACAGAATTTATTAATATCTGGTCACTCTTGAATGATCTGTACTTTGAATTCAGAAGAATACTGACAGAGAAGAACCTCGCATATGAAGGTTTAATTTTCAGGGAGGTGATTGAGAACCATAACGAAAAGACTACGACTGGAATAACCTGGGATATGGTGCATTTCATAGGCTTCAATGCACTGAATGAGTGTGAGAAGGTATTAATGACCAGGTTGAAAAAAGAAGACAGGGCCATGTTTTACTGGGATTATGATAATTCATATATAAAAGGCAGCACTCTGAACTCCGCCGGATTTTTCCTGAGAGATAATATCAGGATTTTTGGGAATGATATGCCTGAGGAATGGAATTACGATACATTACTTTCACGGAAGCCAGAAAAATCTAAAAAGTGTATTATTAACACTTCTTCCGATGTTGCTCAGGTAAAGCTCATACCTCATTTAATAAAAGAAATGCAGGGTATAACTCCGGAAAATGCTCATAATACAGCAATCATTCTGGCTGATGAGAATCTTCTGATACCGTTGTTGACAAGTCTGCCGGAAAATATTGCCGATATAAACATAACTATGGGTTATCCTTTGAAGCAAACCTCTGTTTACCTGTTTGTAAAGCAGATGCTTGAGCTTCAACTCAACGTCCGGATCGAAAATGGTGTCGTTTTATTCAGCCGCCAGGACGTGATGAAAGTCCTGAAAAACAGCTTTATCAACCCACTTACAAAAGAATCAGGCAATGCAATTATTAACGAAATTATTGAAAGAAATCTGTTATGGATTCCGTCAGGTCGCTTCGTACAATCAGAAATACTCTCATCTATTTTTCGGAAACCCTCTTCACCTTCGCTCATTTCCGATTACCTTAAAACTATTCTCTCACTCATAAACTCTAATGACAGAGAGGCTGAAGAAAGCGAGAAATATTCCTTTTTGCAAAACAATATCAGGAATGAATTAATTTACAGAGTAATACTCTCTTTAAACCGACTCGATGCAGTCGCTAAAAGTCCTGGAATAAGCCTAAAAACAGATACATGGATAAGAATGCTTGACAGGCTTTTAAGGAGCCAGTCTGTACCATTCTCAGGAGAACCTCTTTCCGGAATACAAATAATGGGTATTCTGGAGACAAGAACACTCGATTTTAAGAATCTGATTATACTTTCTGTAAATGAAGGAATTTTACCGTCTGTTACAACCTCATCATCTTTTATACCCTTTAGTCTGCGGGAAGCATTCGGGCTTCCTTCCATAAATCACCAGGAATCAATATACGCTTACCATTTTTACAGGCTTCTGCACAGGGCTGAGAACATAACATTCATATATAACTCTGATTCTGAAGGATTAAGAAGCGGAGAGATGAGCAGATTTCTTCAGCAGATAAAGTACGAATCACCGGTGGAACCGGAATTTATAAACCTGAGTTTTGAAATAAAAAACCGTGGTTCCATCAGTAAAATTGTTGAACGGACAAAAGAACATAATATTTATTTGATATCGTACTTTGAGGATACTTCAGGAAAAAAGATACTGTCTCCTACAGCCATTAACACCTGGCTGAATTGCAGGATGAGATTTTATTACAGGTATGTGAATGGATTAAAGGAACCGGATATCTTATCTAAAGAAATAGATCCTGCCATGTTGGGAATATTGCTGCATAAGGCTATGAAAAATCTATATGGAAGATTTGTTGGTAAACAGCTTGACTCTGATATTGTCAACTCCCTGATAACCGACAGAAAAGCCCTTTCTCAATTGATCAGTGATGCGATCACGGATAATTTTAAAAGAGAGAATGATTCTATGGTTGCAGGAAACGAGTTGATTATCAGAGATGTACTTTTGGAATTCATTAATAGAGTTCTGCTTACTGACAGAAAAGAGACACCCTTTACTATTGTGGCAGTTGAAAAACAGGTAACCTTTCCTGTAAGTGTAATGGTTGATGGACATGAGGTAAAAGTAAGTGCCGGAGGGATCATCGACCGACTAGATTTAAAGGATGGTGTCATAAGGATTGTGGATTATAAGACAGGCAAAACAGCTGATTCGATAAGTTCTAGCAATGACCTTTTCAAAGATGACAGGAAAAAGGATAATGATGCATGGCTACAGACATTACTTTATTGTGAAGGTTACCTGAATGAGAATGAAGGAGTTAAAGTAAGACCGTCAGTTTACAAAATAAAAAAAGTCCCGTCTGAAGATATAAGTGATAAGCTCAGAATAAAAGCAGCTAAAAATGCGGAGTACGAGTTAGATGATTATAATATTGTACGACAAGAATTTATAAATAATTTTAAAAACATTGTCAGGGTAATATTTGACCAGGGTGAACCTTTCGCAATGACTTCTGATATTTACAACAAATGTTCATTTTGTCCGTACAGGAATTTATGTATGAGGTGAGATTTATATTCAGTTGATTATTTTTTATTAATTTGGTTTCCGGTTTATAGCTAGTCAATATGATTACAGGGTTGAAATCAAAACTGTCAGGTTTGTTACTGAAGACGGCAGAGCATGCCCGCAAACTGCACTTGTGACCTTCTATGATTCTGAGGGTAAAAAGATAATTAGCGAATCCTATGGCTATGTTGAAATCAATTCGATATATGATCTAATTAAGAAAGGGAAAGAGATAAATCTTAATTACTTATTTGTCCGCGATTTTTCACTGTCAGCTTTCAGGAGGAATAATAATATTGAAAAGAAAGCGTTTGTGCCATTAAAAGGGTTTTCGGCAAAAAAAGCTTTTTTTGAATCTGAGGTCTGCAACGATTTCTCTCATGGTGTATTTTCAGATAGTGAAGTAAGCTTTGAGGAATCTCATTTTGCAAAAGGAAAAGTTGTTTTTGCCGGATCTATTTTTGAAAACGGTAATGTGAATTTTTCCGGAACTTTTTTCGGAGACGGAAATGTCGAATTTAACGGAACTAAATTTGGTGATGGTGATTTTTTGTTCAAAAATGCTGTCATTAAAGACGGAATAAAAGATTTCCAGGATGTTCAATTTGGGAAAGGTGAAGTGAACTTTGCAAACACAGTGTTTGGCAGCGGGGACCTTCTTTTTATTAATGCCCATTTTGACAGCGGCAGGTTTAATTTCAAATCTGTGCGTATAAACGGAGGGAAAGTGGATTTTCATTATTTTGTTTTCGGGAATTGTGATATAACATTTGAAAGAACAGAATTTGGAAATAGCAGGGTTGACTTCAGAACTGTTGATTTCGGATCAGGCAGAATTAATTTCAACAGGTCACTCTTTGGGAACGGAGGAGTAGATTTTGAAGGAGCCTCTTGTAAGGCAGGCAAGATCCAGTTCAAGAAGGCAGAAATGGGAACAGGTAATAAAAACTTTAGCCTTATGGAGATGGAAGAGACCGAAATAAGTTTTGAAAAAACCAGTTTTGGTAATGGTAATGTATCTTTCTGTGAATCTAAATTTCATATTGTCTCTCTTAAGTCCTGCCATCTCGACCATTACTTTGATCTGAGGCTCGCCAAAGCGCAACTGCTTGATATTTCAGATACTATTGTCCGTGATATAGTTGACCTTGAGCCATATGATTTTCCAGTTGATATTAAGATTATCGATATTTCCGGTATGCGTCTGATTGGTAAACTTTATATCGATTGGAAGGGGAATAAATGCAAAAACATTATAGTCAGACAGGACAATACAACCTTAAAACAGAAAGCCGAACAATTCAGAATTCTCAAAGAAAATTTCAGCAGTACCGGTAAATATGCCGATGAGGATGAAGCCTATGTAATGTTTAGAAGATTTGAAGCCAGATCGTGGCTTACGGAACAAAAGGAGAAAGGAGGTATAGTAAAAATTTTAAGCTATATTCCTCATGGTTTCAAATGGCTTGTTTTTGATGCAATGGGACTTTATGCAACCAATCCGGCAAGAGTTCTTGTTTCGATGGCAGCAAGCTATCTCGCCTTCAGTATCATTTATACTATTCTGATCTCATTTACCACTGCTGATATAATCTCTTCAACAACAGATCAGCTAGGTGTTATTGCCCGTTCATTTTACCATAGTGCAATAACCTTCTTTACCATAGGATATGGCGATCATTACCCTTTTGGAGCGATAAGAGTAGTATCCGCTGTTGAAGGATTTATGGGTGTATTCCTGATGGCCTACTTTACAGTTGCTTTCGTCAGAAAAGTATTGAGGTAGATATTATTTCTCCATCTCGCGCTGAAGAGCGGCCATCTTAATCGCTGTAACTGCAGCCTCATCACCTTTATTTCCATGTTTCCCTCCAGCCCTGTCTGCAGCCTGCTGATGAGTATCGGTCGTAAGAACTCCGAAAATAAAAGGGATATTATAATCAAGATTAAGCTGTGTAATACCCTGTGTTACTCCCTGGCAGATGTAAGTGAAATGAGGCGTTTCACCTCTGATTACACACCCCAGACAAATAACAACATCAGGATCATTATATTCTGCAAGAAACTGAGCTCCTAATGTCAATTCAAAGCTGCCCGGAACATGCCTGACAAAAATATTTCCTTTTGCCGCACCGTGTTTTTTAAGAGTTTTTAATGCACCATTCAGTAATGCCTGTGTTATATCATTGTTCCAATCTGCAACAACAATTCCAAACTTCATTTGTCCGGCATCCGGGATATTCTCCTGATCATATACTGAAAGATTGGCTGTTCCCATATTACCTAATCAGAAGCTTTACACGTGCTATATATTTTTCAATTGAAAGCCCTTCAGTGCTTTCAGGGTAATTATCCTGTATCCTTTCATATAAACTGAGAGCATCTGAGAATTTGCCGTCTAATTCATAAATTTCGGCCGCCTTCATCAGGAACAAGGGTGTATTAAACGAATTATCGGCATAATCGGCAGCTTCAATATATTTTGAAACACCTTTTTCAGTGTCGCCAAGCTCAACATAGGCATCACCCATTGCTCCAATTGCCAGAGATCCGATAACCTTGTCTTTCTTTGAATAATTATTAAGAAAATCTATTGCATCCTGATATTGACCAAGGTGAAGATAGCATATTCCTGCACTGTATAATGCCATATTTCCAGAACTTGTAAATTTGTAATCTTTAGCGATATCAAGAAAACCCAGGTAGTTACCATCGCCATTGAGTGCAAGATTAAGAGAATCCATTTCAAGATATCTCTCAGCCTGATACATCTGCGATTGAGCCTCATTATTCCTCCTGGTAAGATATATCTTGCCCAGCCAGAACAATCCGACAAGAACTACAATAATTCCTAATCCGATTAGTAATGTCTTATAATTTTGTTCAAGAAATTGCTCTGTTTTAGTAAGCGTTTCCTCAACGTTTTTGATGCTCTGCGGATTACCATCTTTATTCTTTTTTGCCATATCAGTTTTAAATATTTACTTCAAAATTTACCACCGCAAAAGTAATTTTTTTCAGGTTATTTTAAAACAAATATCAAAAAAAAGGAAAATAATGATTCTCCCATTCATAAAACTGATTTTCAGTAGAATATAAATACTACTTTCTTATCTATTACTTTATTAACTTTGTTTCAGATAAAAGCCTGAAATTTGTTTATGACTGATTCTGATAATTATCAACAATAGTTCAAACATGCCATAAACCCATTGCAGCCTTACTCCATTGCACCTTTACGCCTTAAAGTTATGTATCTTAAAAAACTCACTCTCACCAACTTTAAAAACTACGATCAGACTGACCTTGAATTCTCACCTAAAATAAACTGCTTTGTTGGCAATAACGGTGTGGGCAAAACAAACATTCTGGATGCGATTCATTACCTGTCACTTACAAAAAGTTTCTTTAACAATATCGATAGTATAAGTATCCGTCATAATGAAGATTATTTCATTATTAACGGAATATTTGTAAGGGATGGTGATGAGGATCAGATATATTGTGCGTTTCAGAGGCAAAAGCAGAAAGTAATGAAAAAAAACGGTAAGGAGTATCAGAAACTATCGGATCACATAGGTAAATATCCTGTGGTGATGATATCACCGGCTGATAATGCACTGATTTTGGAAGGAAGTGAAGAAAGACGAAGGTTCCTGAATAAAATAATAAGTCAGTATGATGGTCAATACCTCGATTCTGCGTTAAACTACAGTAAAGCTTTGCAACAGAGAAACAGGTTACTTAAAGAGTTTAAATCATCAGGTAAGTTCGAAAATGATGCGTTGGAGATATGGAATTCGCAACTTGTGAAATATGGGAACTATGTTTTTAAAGAAAGAGATAATCTTATAAACGAGCTGATACCGGTATTCCAGGAGTATTATTCAATGATATCATCGGAAAAAGAAAGAGTAAAATTGATATATCAGTCCCACCTGGCAGAAAGCAATTTCAGTGAAGCCCTTGTAAATTCAGTAAATAAGGACCGGTTTCTGGAATATACCACGATTGGCATTCATAAAGATGATCTGCTTTTTAAAATGAATGAATATCCGGTGAAATCTCTTGGCTCGCAGGGACAGCAGAAATCATACCTGGTTGCTTTAAAACTCGCTAAGTTTGATTACATAAAGAGGAAATCTGGCATCTCACCAATACTTTTACTTGATGATATATTCGATAAATTCGATGCTGAACGCGTTGAACAGATCATAAGACTAGTCGGAAACCACAGGTTTGGTCAGATATTTATTACAGATACACATCAGAGCCGCCTCCACGAAATATTATCATCTCACCGAACTGATTATAAGTTGTTCAGGATCAGTAATAATGCGGTTGAAGAAATAATTCAAAACGGAAAACTGCTGAATGAGAAGAAGTAAGACCATATCGCTTGCCGAAGCACTGCAGGATTACATAAAAGAGATGAACCTGGAGGGTAAACTTAATGAGATTGGATTAATTAATTCATGGGAAGAGACTGTAGGCAAAGCTATTTCATCGAGAACCTCGAAAATCTACATTAAAGATCAGGTTCTTTACGTGTATCTGAATTCATCTGTTGTCAGGAATGAGCTCCTAATGTTGAGGCAGGTACTGATTGATAAACTGAACGAAAAAGCCGGAACAGTGGTTATAAAGGATATCGTTCTGAAATAACATGACGCTGCATTCCTTACCGTAAGACTCAGGAATTATCTTCTGGAAAGGAATGGGGAGGTACCCATGGAACGGTTATTCGATAGAATTAATCAACCTGGTACTTGTTACCTTCGATTTTTATTAATTTGCTGAAGGATTTATATGAGGTAAATCCGAACTCCCTGCTTTTATAATTTAAACTGACTTTACTTGCTTTAATTTCTATTGTTATAACGGCTGAATTGTCTATCTGTAAAATAAAATCAGCAAAAAGGAGTGCTTTTTCAATACCGTCTCCGCGCCGGAAGTTCCACACCTCATCAGGAAGTGCCAGCCTCTGATTATCATAGATTGATTGGTCGGGCATACCTGAAAGTATTTCAAATACTTCCTCAATATTCTTCCCGTTCAGATCATTCAGACAAACAGGATTTCGTTCTATGGCGGCTTTGACAAAAGGCAGCCACCCGATCTTATTCATCTGCCGGTATACATAAAGTGTCAAAAGCGATAATTCGGATTTATCACTTTGGTGGAGTATGGTGTTTGTTATTCTTTCCCTGCTATCATCACACGATATCTGTGGCACCGGGTATGGGAGGAAATTTTTCTTATTATCAGGAATTTTCGGGTCTGTTGAAATAAAAGCCGAAAGATCCAGAAACATCTCATGAAGAGTCTCTTCCGGGATATGTCCGTTTGAATTAATGAACAGATTTTCAATCTCTTTCAGGCTTTTACCCTGGTTTTGGTCTATGATTTCTTCAGCATCATTAAGCATTATCTTATTTTGAATAGGGCTCAGATGAAATTCATCACCTTCAATTTCCTTTATAAGAAGTGCACGGCTTTCAGGTGAAACATTATATTTGCTCGAGTGTTCATATTCAAACATTTTCTCAAGGGAAATATATCTCTTTTTACCTGCACATTCACACTTAAACTGGAAAAGAGTTTTATACTTTGATTTAAACCTCAGGAAGTTTATAAAAATGAGACTTGTCAGATCTGTTACAAGGAAGTCCAGGAGCCTTGCTGAGAACTGCTCGTAGGATTTTCTGTCAATAGTTGCATCATTGTATATTAGATGTATATAGCCGGAAATATGTGATACAATAGTTACTTTTTCATTTTCAAGGGCTCTCCTTGCTTTTTCTGAAAGTGAAGTGCCGTTAAACCACATATTTTTTGTGACTATCCTCCTGTTGTTGGTAATTAATCCCTCTTTTTCCGTAATGAAGTTCTGGGAATGCAATGGTGTGGCAATGAGGAATATTTTTTCGAGAGGTATCCTGCCAACAACAAACATAGCTGCAGCATAAAGTGCAGATAATGAAACACATTCACCAGCTCCTGTTGTGAAATTATCTTTGAATCCGAAGGCGGTCATTGCTTCAATGGTTTCAGTTTTCCAGTATGGTATTACATCTGAATTAAACTTATCAAGACCGAAATGTTTGCGTATATCAATATCAAAATAGTACTTGTCACCTTCATAGCCGAACAGTGCATTTGATTGCCTCAAAAGATCCATATCAAAAAAATCCCTGAACCTTTCGATTTCTTTGCTTTTAGTTGTAAGCCCCCAGGTTGCAAGATCGAGGTTGAACACATAATTCTGGATAATATACTGCTTGATCCTGTTTGCTTTGAAATGAAAACTTTTCTTTTCGATATTCTTAAACCATTGATCGTCTCTCCATCTCCATAAGATCGGCGACATTATGTTAGCAAGCACCAGGGGATAGAATAACTCCGGGAAAATAAAGATCTCCATATCGGAGAGAGTGAATGCTGACGAATATTTTTCAAGGAGTTTTCTGTCGGAAAAGTCAGTAACGATTTTTGTATCCATAAATGCTTTTATAATCTACAAAGCTAATAACATGAATAGTGATTAAATGTTTATTAAGGAAATATGCCTGTTAAAGGAATCTTTCAGCACTTGAAAAGAAAAAATCAGCCTCCTGTTGTGCATTTTCATCACTGTCTGATCCATGGACAGCATTCATCTGAACTGATACTGCAAATATTTTTCTGATTGTCCCCTGTTCGGCTTTACTGGGGTCTGTTGCTCCAATTAATTTCCTGAATTCATCAACGGCATTCCTGTGTTTAAGTATCATTACAACAACAGGTCCTGAGGACATAAATTCAACCAGGCTTTCGAAAAATGGTTTGCCTCTGTGAACAGAATAGAAATCTTTTGCCTGCTGAAGTGACATCTTTACCATTTTCATTGCGGATATCTCAAATCCGGCTTCATTGATCATTGACAATATAGGACCGGTTTTCCCTGTCCTTACCGCATTAGGTTTTATTATTGAAAAAGTGAAATCACCTTCCATAAAGAGTTGTTTTGTTATTAATTATAAAAAACTGTCTTAAGGAATATTGTTTATCTTTGCTCCCTTGAAAAAACGTTGTAAAAGTGTTAGAATTATCCAAATATACAAAAGAATTATCAAGGTTTTTTTCCACTTCGGGCAATATACTGCTGGTTTGTCATATCAATCCTGATGGGGATGCTATTGGTTCTCAATTAGCCCTATATCATTATCTTAAGGCTCAGGGAAAAAACTCTGCCATGATCTCTCCGAATAATCTTCAGGAGTTTCTTAAATGGATGCCCGGAGCAGATCTAATTAACATATTTATCCGTAAGAGGGAATACTGTAAAAGACTGATAGAACAGGCAGATCTTATTGTCCTGCTTGACTTTAATCAACCGGACAGGCTTGGTGAGGCTGAGACTTCCATAATCTCATCACCTGCTTCAAAAATAGTTATTGATCATCATCTCAATCCGGTAAATTTCACAAACCTCTTAATTTCTGATCCTGAAAAATGTTCCACTTCAGAACTTATATATGAACTTGTGACCTCAATTAATGATGGACCGTTTTTGTCTAAACAATATGCGGAATCGCTCTATGTGGGAATAATAACTGACACGGGTAATTTTGAGCACGGTGCATATTCAAGCCGTACATTGAGAATTGTCGCAGACCTTCTGGATACAGGAATTGAAAAGGAAAAGATATTAAACCTTATCTATAATAATTTTTCTTCACACAGGATGAGACTTCAGGGATTTGCTCTTAATGAAAGAATGATTATTCTGCCGGAATTTCAGACGGCTTATATTTACCTTACAAAAAATGATCTGGCTTCTTATTATCATGTAAAGGGCGATACAGAAGGATTCGTAAATTTACCATTGTCGATTAATGGTATAGTATTTTCAGCTCTCTTCATTGAAAAAGACGGATTTGTAAAACTGTCTTTTCGTTCGAAAGGAAATTTTCCAGTCAATGAATTTGCATCCGAATTTTTTTCAGGAGGCGGACATTTAAATGCTTCAGGCGGAGAATATAGCGGTACTCTTGATAACACAATAAATTATTTTCTGAAAGTATTGAAAGAAAATTTCAGCCGGTTCATCAAGAAAGACTAACAGATGATAATAAGATCTTTAATATTTGCGTTATCAGCTTTAATGACAGTTTCGTGCGGGTCAGGTCCGGAAAACAGAGGAAGTCGTGCCACAACAGGACAGGAAGAAATGGCGGATCTCAACAGATATCTTATCCAGAAAGACAGGGAAAGGATAGAAAATTACATCGAGAGAAAAGACCTTAAAATGACGGAATCAACCTCCGGATTCTGGTATCTTATAAAATCGGAAGGGAAAGGGAACTATTTCACAGATAATGACAAAATTATTATGGAATACGAATGCTCACTTCTCGATGGGACAAGTTGTTATTCATCAAAAGACCTTGGCCCTAAGGAAGTTATTCTGGGCAGGACCGAAATTGAACCGGGACTCAGCAAAGCACTGAGAATGCTGAAACCCGGTGCTGAAGCAATTTTTATACTGCCGCCATTCCTGGCCTATGGATTAAAAGGAGACGGGGAAAAAATTCCTTCCAGAGCTATAATTATCTATAATATCAATATTTTGAGCAACTGATACTTATTATAATAATCTTTATGTTAATGAAAAATATTCATAAGCTATGATAAAAATAAAAAATCAACTTAAGCTTGCAGTTTTAACAGTGATGTCAATAATTTTTATTTCATCATGTAATCCTACAAAAAAGTACGAGGAACGGGAAGAGGCTGAGATAGCAAATTACCTCACTGCAAATCCAACACTCAGTTATGAACATAAGACAAGCGGTTTGTATTACCTTGATCTGATTGTCGGCACAGGAAGCCAGCCTGTAACCAGTGATACTGCATTTATTTACTATACAGGTTATCTTCTTGACGGAACTGAATTTGATAAACTTGTCACTGGTGATGCTTATGGATTTCCTGTAAATGAGGGTTGGATTATGTCAGGAATTGATGAAGGAATTATGTTGATGAAGGTGGGCGGAAAAGCCAAATTACTGATGCCTTCTTCCCTCGCATTCGGGAATACAGGTTACTATTTTCCGGCATATACACCGGTTATATATGATGTCACATTAGATAGTCTTGTGGCCGGGCCAAACCACAAATAAGATTATTGTAACACAAATACAACCAGTCTGTTACTGAGATCAGGAACATTCATCCTCCATTCATGAATTCTCATTGTCCTTATCGATTCATCAGGAAGAGTTATATCTGCAGCAATACATAATAAAGTGTTTCTGTTGCAAACCTCAAAAATTGT
>Ga0102851_10001649_pt1 | contig 12953 bp, 12 predicted proteins | sample Mud3Dept3metaG_FD_79558 | JGI IMG/M metagenome (GOLD analysis project Ga0102851, IMG submission 79558) | Freshwater wetland microbial communities from Ohio, USA, analyzing the effect of biotic and abiotic controls - Mud 3 Core 4 Depth 3... | ecosystem: Environmental > Aquatic > Freshwater >... | reverse complement strand
CGGTGGTGCAGGATCTCGTACGCCCGCTCGAGATCTCCGGTCATGCCGACTCCCGGATCGCCTCGATGGCCGCATCGCCAAGCATCCACACATCGCCACAGCCCATCGTGATCACCAGGTCGCCCTCACGGACCTCGCGCTCGAGGAACCGAACGACATCGCTGCGGTGCGGCAGATAGACCACGCGCTTGCCGGGTGCCGCCCGGTTGACGCCATCGACGACCAGCTTGCCGGTCACGCCGGGGATCGGGTCCTGTGCCGCGCCGTAGACATCCGTCACGACGATGAGATCGGCTTCCACGAGGCTCGCGCCGAGCTCGCGCCACAACGCCTGCGTCCGCGAGTAGCGATGCGGTTGGAAGACCGCGACGAGCCTCCTCGGCCCCGTCCGACGCGCGACGTCGAGGGTCACGCCGAGCTCGGTCGGCACGTGCCCGTAGTCGTCGTAGAAATCGGCTCCACGCGCCGAGCCACGGTGCTCGAACCGGCGGTGAACGCCCGTGAACGACGTGAGCGCAGCGGCGGCGACCGTGGGCTCCACGCCCACGATCCTCGTCGCGGCGATCGCGGATGCTGCGTTCAGGAGCATGTGAGCCCCGTCCACCCCGAGCGCCAGGTCCACGAGCCCGTCCGGGGTGCGCACCGTTCCCCGGGCACCGCCGGGACCGGCCGACACGACCTGCAAGCGCACGTCGGCGCCGTCGGCGGTGCCGTACCAGAGGACGTCGGCTTCGGCCGCCTCGACGGCGCGCACCGCTCCCGGGTCGTCGGCACAGGCGACGACGTGGCGGCTCCGTTCCGCGAAGGCGGTGAACGCCGATTCGATCTCCTCTCGCCCGCCGCGGTAGAAGTCCACGTGATCGACCTCGACGTTCGTGACGATGCCGACCTCCGGCCGCAGGAGTAGGAACGAGCCGTCGCTCTCATCGGCCTCCGCGACGAAGAGGTCGCTCCGACCCGAGCGCGCGCCGCTCCCGCTCTCGTTCGGCTCTCCGCCGACGAGGTACGTCGGGTCCTTGCCCGCCCTTTCCAGGACGAGTCCCACCATCGAGGTCGTCGTCGTCTTGCCGTGCGTCCCCGCCACCGCGATCGTGCGCCCGTTGCCGGCGAGGGCGGCGAGGCCCTGCGCCCGAGCCCAGACGGGGACGCCCCGACGCCGAGCCTCGACGAGCTCCGGGTTCTGCTCGCGGATCGCGCTCGATACCACGACCACGTCCGGGTCGCCGACCTGCCCACGCGCATGACCCACGCTCACACGGGCGCCGAGATCCTCGAGCTCGCGGAGCCCCGTGGACTCCTTCATGTCGGAGCCCGTCACGGCGATCCCCCGAGCGAGGAAGAGCTTCGCGAGGTTGCGCATCCCGGCCCCCCCGATGCCGACGAGGTGGACGCGGCGCACCGAGGAGAGCTCGGGCACCTCGAGGGTCGGGATGCTCCCGGGCGGCGGGACGTAGCGGCCCGTCATCCCCGTCTCCCCGCGCCCATGACCACGCCTGCGAGCGCATCGGCGGCGTCCGGTCGCGACCAGGCACGCGCGCGCTCACCCATGCGCTCGAGGCGCCCCGGGTCATCCAGCAGCTCGACCACCCGGGCGGCGAGCACGTCGCCGGACAGTCGCTCGTCCGCGACGACGACCGCGGCGCCGGCTCGCTCGAGCGCTCTCGCGTTCGCGTCCTGATGGCGTCCCGTCGCGTACGGGTACGGCACGAGGATCGACGGGAGGCCACAGACCGAAACCTCCGCACACGTCGTGGCGCCTGCCCGAGCCACTGCCAGGTCGGCGAGCGCATACGCGAGCTCCATCCGCTCGAGGAAGCCGCGCACCCGGACGAGGATCCGGCCGGTGTCCGTGAGCGATCGCCCGACCGCGTCCTCGTGCGCGGGTCCGCAGAGCAGGAGGACCTGGAGGTCGTCACGATCCCGCAAGGATCGCAGGGCCTGGATCACCGCCGTGTTCACGCGGAGCGCTCCCTGGCTGCCTCCGAGCGCGACGAGGGTCCGGCGGCCGGGCTCGAGCTGGAGCTCCGTGAGCGCCTCGGCGGCGAGCGCCTCGCGCTCCTCATGGACCGCGAGGATCACCTCGCGCACGGGGTTGCCGGTGAGGACGGTGCGGGTCCGACGCGGGAGGCGCTCGGCAGCCTCGCGGAACGTCAGGGCGACCGCCCGAGAACGCCGCGCGAGGACGCGGTTGGCGAGCCCGGGGACGGCGTTCTGCTCGTGGAGCACCAGCGGGCGCCGCCTCCTGAGCGCCGCGAGCCCTACCGGCACGCTGACGTATCCGCCCATCCCGACGACGACGTCGGCCCGTTCGACGATCGGACCGCACCGGGAGACGGAGCGGATCGCCGCGACCGGAGCCGTGAACGCCTCGACCGACAGCTCGCGGCGGAGGGGACGCGCGTCCACTGCTTCGAAGGGGAACCCCGCGGCCGGCACGAGGATCGCCTCCTGGCCCGTGGGCGTCCCGGCGAACCGGACCTCCGCGCCATGCTCTTCGGTGAGACGCCGAGCGAGCGCCAGCGCCGGGAACACGTGCCCGGCGGTGCCGCCCCCGGCGACCAGCACCCTCATGCTACGCGCCTCCCCGCCCGCTCCCGAGCCGCCTGCGCGGCCGAACCGGTGGTGCGCGCGATGTTCCACAGGATCCCAACGGCGGCGAGCGAAACAACGAGCGAGGAACCGCCGTAGGAGAGGAACGGCAGTGGCACCCCGGTGATCGGAAGCAACCCGGTCACCGCGCCCAGGTTGACGAGCGCCTGCAGCCCGAACCACGACACGATGCCCGCCGCGAGCAGCCGCCCGAACACGTCGGGCGCGCGCGTGGCCACGCGGACACCCGCGAAGATCAGGAGCCCGAACGCGATGAGCACGGCGACCTCTCCGATCAGACCGAGCTCCTCGCCGAGGATGGAGAAGATGAAGTCGGTGTGGGCGTTCGGGACGTAGAGCCATTTCTGCCGGCTCGCGCCCAAGCCCACCCCCGTCCACCCGCCCGAACCGAGCGCGATGAGCGATTGCACCAGCTGGTAGCCGGTGTTCGTCGCATCGGCCCACGGGTCGAGGAACGACAGGAACCGCACACGCCGGTAGTCGGCACCGAAGATCAGGGCGACGCCGATCGCCGAGCCGACGATGCCGGTCACGAGCAGGTACCGGAGCCGGACCCCGGCCGCGAACAGGAGGAGGTACATGGTTCCCGCGATGATCAGCGTCGTGCCGAGGTCGGGCTGCAGCATCACCAAGCTGCAGACGACGACCACGACGGGCAGGAGCGGCAACGCGAGATGGCCGAGATCGCCGAGCCTGCCCCACTTCCGGGTGAGGACCGCCGCCGCGAACACGATGAGGGCGAGCTTCACGATCTCGGATGGCTGGATCGTCACCCAACCGAGCTCGATCCACCGAGACGCCCCGTACGCCGCGACGCCGGTGGCCGGATGCAGCACGATCGCGAGGAGCAGCACCGTGACGGCGAGCAGCGGCACGGCCAGGCGTTGCCAGGCCCGGTACCGCATCCGCGAGGTCAGCAACAGGGCGAGCCCGCCCACGACGGCGTATGCGGCCTGCCGTTGGAAGAACAGGAAGCTGTCCCCGTATCGCGTGTACGCCGACACGGAGCTCGCGGACAGCACCATGACGAGGCCTCCCAGGACCAGGAACGCCGTCGCGCCCAGGAGCAGGTAGACGGTTCGTCGTCCGGCGACGTCACGGGCCGCGGCGCCGAGCTGCTCGTCAGAACGGACGAGCCGGAGGTGCCGCCGGCGTCGGACGGCCACGCTACGGCTCGCCACGGGTGACCTCCTCGGACAGCTCTCGAGCCGCCGCGGCGAACCGATCGCCTCGCTCCGTGTAGTCGCGGAACATGTCCCAGCTCGCGCACGCGGGCGCGAGGAGCACGGTCCCCTCCGGTGGCGCGAGCGCGTAGGCCGCGCGTACGGCCTCCTCGATCGAGCCAGCCGTGCGCGTCGGGACCTGCCCGTCGAACACGGCGACGACCTGATCGGCGGCGTCCCCGAGCGCCACCACCCCGGCCAGGCTTGCCACCGCGCCGGCGAGGGGCGAGAGGTCGACCCCTTTCGCGAGCCCGCCCGCGATCAGCACGACGTCGCCCTTGCCCTGGAGGGCGTGGAGCGCCGCGTGCACGTTGGTCGCCTTCGAGTCGTCGAGGAACCGGATGGAGCCGACCCGTGCCACCTCTTCCCCACGGTGCGGGAGCGGTGTCATCGAGCGTATCCCGGTGGCGATGGCATCGGTGGGCAGGCCGAACGCCAGTGCGGCCGCCGCCGCGGCCGCGCAGTCGGCGACGAATCCCGCGGCATCGTGCACGGGCCGACCGAGCGCCAACTCCCGTCCGCTCCTCCGGGCGACCACCTCACCGCCCGCCACGCCGACCTGACCGTCATCGGGCTCATCGCGCCGGAACCACGCCAGCCGACATCGCGCCCGCTCCGAGATGGCCGCGCCGGCGGCGTCGTCGGCGTTCCCGACGTGCGTGTCGTCGTCGCGTTGGAGCTCGAAGATCCTCGCCTTCGCCAGCCCGTAGGCCTCGAGCGAGCCGTGCCAATCCAGGTGATCCGGCGCGACGTTCAGCAGCACGGAGACCCGCGGATGGACCCAGTGATGGAACCGGAGCTGGAAGGAGGAGGCTTCGACGGCGAGCGCATCGTGCCCCTCCCGCGCGGCAACGCAGAAGGGGTGGCCGATGTTCCCGCATGCGACCGCGTCGAGGCCCCCTGCGCGCATCATCTCCGCGACGAGCTTCGTCGTCGTCGACTTCCCGTTCGTCCCGGTGATCGCGACGAACGGGACCGAGCACAGTCGCGCCCCGACGTCGAGCTCGCTCCAAACGGGGATCCCGCGCTGCAGCGCCCACGCGATCACCGGCGCGTGTTCGGGCACGCCCGGGCTCGTGACGACCGCCGTGGCGCCGTCGAGGTGCCCCGGGTCGTGGCCGCCCGACCGGACCTCGACGCCGAGTGCTCTGAGCTCCTCGGCCCCGTCGACGTCGGAGCGCATCTCCGTGACGAGGACCGTCGCGCCCTCCTCGGCGAGCACGCGCGCTGCAGCGCGGCCCGCGACGCCGAAGCCGACGACGGCGATCCGCTCGTCCGCGAACGCCCTCAATCCAGACCTCCGCGTGCGATGAAGTCGTAGTAGAAGAGGCCCAGACCGACGGCCACTCCGAGCCCCGCGACGATCCAGAACCGAACGATGACGGTGAACTCGGGCCACCCCGCGAGCTCGAAGTGATGGTGGATCGGCGACATCCGGAAGATCCGCCGGCCGAACCCACGGAAGGAGATGACCTGGAGGATCACCGACGTCGTCTCGATCACGAACAGCCCCCCGAGCACCACGAGCAGCAGCTGCGTGTCGGTCGCGATCGCGAGACCGCCCATGAGCCCGCCGAGCGCGAGCGATCCCGTATCACCCATGAAGATCCGGGCCGGCGCCGCGTTCCACCAGAGGAACCCCGCGATGGCCCCGGCCGCGCCGCCGGCGACCACCGCCAGGTCGAGCGACGCCGCGAGATCCACCGGGTAGCACGCCTCCGGCGGCCCGAACGCGCAGGTGTGCCGGAACTGCCAGAAGGCGATGAAGACGTAGGCCGAGAACACGAAGATCGACGAGCCGGAGGCCAGCCCGTCCAGGCCATCGGTGAGGTTCACGCTGTTGGAGGAGGAGGCGAGGATCACGAACACCCAGATCACGAAGAACGCCCCGAGATCCAGGCCCGTCTCGCGCACGAAGGACAGGTGCGTCGAGACGTTCGCGTACCGCACGGCGACGATGGCGAACACGACGGCGACGATCGCCTGACCCACGATCTTGGCGGTCTTCGAGAGGCCCAGCGACCTGCGGCGGCGGACCTTGATGTAGTCGTCCAGGAACCCGAGGAGCCCCAGCATCGCGGCCGCGAGCAGCACGAGCAGCCCGGACGCCGTGACCCCTCCGAGCACGAGGTGCGCGGCCAGGTACGACAGCAGGATGCCGGCGACGATCACGACGCCACCCATCGTCGGCGTTCCCATCTTCTCGAGGTGGGTGTGCGGTCCGTCCTCGCGGATCCGCTGACCCCACCCCCACAGCCGGAACGCTCGGATGGCGAGGGGCGTGCCGAGCAGGGTCACCGCGAGTCCGACGGCGGCCGCGACGAGGATGCCCCTCACCGGAGCGCCTCCGCCAGCCGCTCCAGCCCCACGACGCGCGAACCCTTGATCAGCACGACGTCGCCCGGACGCAACCAGCCGCGCAGGTCCGCGAGCGCCTCGTCCAGCCCGTCGCAGTCGGCCGCGTCGTCGGGCTCCTGTCCCTCCCGCACCGCCGCCCGGTGGATCATCCTGGCCCGATCGCCCACGGTGATCAGTCGATCGACGCCGATCCGCACGATCAGCTCCCCCAGCTTCTCGTGCTCGTCGAGCGAGATCGGTCCGAGCTCGGCCATGTGGCCCAGGACCGCGGCGAATCGCCCTTCACGCGCCATCCATCGAGCCGCCTTGAGCCCCGCGGCCATCGACTCGGGGTTCGCGTTGTAGGCATCGTTCACGACGAGCGCGCCCTCCGCGGTGGTGAAGGTCTCCATCCGGGACGCGGAGACGCGCGCTCCCTTCAGGGCCACGGCGCACTCCGCGGGCGAGACCCCGAGCACCAGGCCGCAGGCGGCGGCGGCGAGCGCGTTCGGCACCATGTGCTCCCCTGGCACCGCGAGTTCCACGTGCTCGCGCGTCCCGTCGACCGCGAGGACGAAGCTCGCCCGCGCGTCGTCGCCGAGGACGATCGATCCGGCCCGCACGTCGGCCTCGGCACCGAGCCCGAACCACAGGACGCGTGCCGCCGTCCTGTCGGCATACCGGCGCACGACGGGATCGTCCGCGTTGAGGATCGCGATGTCGTCCTCGTCCAGCGCGAGCAGCGGTTCGGCGGACGCCTCCACGATCGCGTCCCAGGACCCGAAGATCTCCATGTGGGCGACGCCGACGTTGGTGACGACGACGACGTTCGGACTCGCGATCTCGCAGAGGAGCGTCACGTCGCCGAGCCGTCTCGCACCCATCTCCGCCACGACGACCTCGGTCCCCGCGGACGCACCGAGCAGCGTCAGGGGCAGCCCGACCTCGGTGTTGAACGACGCCGGGCTCGCATGCGTCTGGAACCGCGATGCCAGCACGGCTGCGGCCAGGTCCTTCGTCGACGTCTTCCCGTTGGCCCCGGTGATCGCGACCACGGTCGCACCGGCGGTCCGATGCCGCTCGTCGCGCGCCAGCGAGAGCAGGGCCCGGCCCGTATCCTGCACCTCGACGCACGGCAGCCGATCCACGCGGCGCTCGACGAGCGCCGCGGCCGAGCCTCTCACAGCGGCTTCGGCGACGAACCCGTGGCCGTCCACGCGCTCGCCGCGAAGGGCGACGAACAGGGACCCGGCGGTGGCCGAGCGGCTGTCGATGGCGACCGAGGCCACCGTGACGTCCTCGCCGTGCATGCGCCCGTCGACGGCGGCCGCGACCTCGGAGAGCCGGCGGACGATCACGACCCACCCCCGAGCACGTCGCGGATCTCCTCCGCCGCGACCTCGCGGTCGTCGAAGGCGATCGTGCCGTGGGCGAGCTCCTGGTATGCCTCGTGACCCTTCCCGGCGATCACGAGGACGTCACCCGGCGCCGCCCGCGAGACGGCGAGGCGGATCGCGGCCCGCCGGTCGGGCTCGATCACGTAGGCGCCGCCCCCCTGCTTCGCGCCACGCTCGATCTCGCGGATGATCTCGGCCGGGTCCTCGCTCCGCGGGTTGTCGCTCGTGACGACGGTGAGGTCGGCGAGGCTCGTCGCGGCGCGGCCCATGAGCGGACGCTTCGCGCGGTCACGATCGCCGCCGCACCCGAAGACCACGATCAGGCGACCGTCGGCGAGGGGCCGAGCGGTCCGGAGCACGTTCTCGACGCTGTCCGGCGTGTGCGCGTAGTCGACCATGACGAGGAAGTCCTGGCCGCCCTCGACCGCCTCAACGCGTCCGGGCACACCGGTGACCGCTCCGATCCCCTCGGCGGCGAGCTCGTCCGTGAGGCCGAGGGCCCTCGCCGTCGCGAGAGCGCCGAGGCAGTTCTCCACGTTGAAGAGCCCTCGGAGCGACGACCGCACCGTGAGGTCGCCGACCCGGAAGGAGATGCCCTCCCGCGTCGTCCGGACGTCGGTCGCTCTGACCTCGGCCGAGCGGTCTCGCCCGTACGTGGTCGACGGAAGATCCGGCCGGAGCAGCCGGCGACCCTCCGCGCTGTCCACGTTGACGACGGCGTGACGACTCATCGACGGCGTGAAGAGCCGCGCCTTGGCCTCGAAGTACTCCTGCATCGACGCGTGGTAGTCGAGATGGTCCTGCGTGAGGTTCGTGAAGACCGCCACCCGGTACCGGATGCCGTCGACACGGTGCTGATGCAGGCCGTGCGACGAGACCTCCATCGCTGCGGCGTCCACACCCTCCTCCACCATGAGGCGGAGCAGCCGCTGGAGGTCCGGCGCCTCGGGCGTCGTCCGTGGGAACGGGACGTGACGACCGTCGATCCGAACGCCGGTGGTCCCGATCACACCCGGCACGAGTCCGGCGGCCCGGAACACCGACTCCAGCAGGAACGTCATCGTGGTCTTCCCGTTCGTGCCGGTGACCCCGACCATCGTCAACCGATCCGCCGGCCGGCCGTGGAACGCGGCTGCCATGGGGCCCATGGCCTCACGCACCGAGGGGACCCGCACCTGGTCGACCTCGAGCCCGAGCCACCGCTCCACCACGAGAGCGGAGGCGCCGCGGGCGATCGCGGCAGGCGCGAAGTCGTGCCCGTCGACGTGAGCACCTGGAACGCAGAAGAAGAGAGCGCCGGGGCCCGCCTCGTCGGAGCGGTACGCGAGCGCGGAGACAGCCGTGGCGGGGTCACCTCGCACCTCCGACAGGGAGAGGTCCGGGAGGAGGTCGCCGAGGGGTCGTGCGGGGGAGGATGGAGCCACGGTTCCTGAGCGTACCGCCTGGTCCGCTCGACCTCCGCCTGCCGGCACACTCATGGCTGCGGCTGGGCCGTCGGCGGCGTCCTGAGCGGATGCCCGGGCGCGATCCCGAGGCGGGTGATCGCATAGCGGGCGATCCGCTGGAACAGCGGAGCTGCGGCGATCCCGCCGTAGTCCGTCACGGGCCGGTCCAGGATCACCGCGATCACGATCTGCGGGTCCGAGGCCGGCAGGAAGCCGATGAACGATGCGACGTACTGACCTTCGTAGTACCCGGGCCGGTCCGGCAGCGGGATCCGCGCGGTTCCCGTCTTGCCGGCGACCTCGTAGCCGGCGATGGTGGCGTTCGTACCCGTCCCCATGCGGACCGCGTACGCGAGCATCCGCGTCACGGTCCTTGCCGTGTCGGCGGAGACCACGCGGCGCGTCGGCGAGGTCGGCGCCGTCTCGAACGTCCCGTCCGGACCGCGCGTGCCGAGCACGAGACGCGGCTGCACCCATCGTCCGCCGTTCGCGATCGTCGCGTACACGGAGGCCATCTGGAGCGGCGTGGCAGCGATGCCCTGTCCGTAGGCGATCGTGGCCAGGCTCGTGTCCGTCCAGCGGTAGAGGGGCGGAAGGATCCCGGGGGCCTCGCCCGGGAACGAGATCCCGGTCGTCTCCCCGAGCCCGAATCGCGCGAGGTAGCTCGCCATGGCGGATTCGCCGAGTCGGTCCGCGACCATGACGGTGCCGATGTTGCTCGACTCCGCGATGATGTCGCCGAGGGTCATGCGCTCCACGCCGTGCACGTGTGCGTCGTGGATCGTGAACTCCCCGACCTCCATCTGCCAGGGCACCGAGATGACCTGGTCGAGCCCGATGGCCCGCCGGTCGACCGCGGCGGCTGCGGTGATCACCTTGTTCGTGGACCCGGGCTCGAACGCGTCGGTCACCGCGCGGTTGCGGTAGGTCCACGGATGTGCGTCTTCGAACGTGTTGGGGTCGAACCACGGGTAGCTGGCCATCGCGAGGACGTCGCCCGTATGGGGATCCATCGCGATGACCGTCCCTCCCTGCGCGTGGTTGGCCACGACCGCGTCTGCCAGCGCCTGCTCGGCCTGGTACTGGAACTCCCGGTCGATCGTGGTCACGAGACTCGAGCCCTCGATCGGCTCCCGCTCGACGTCGATCCCGCCGAGGATCGGCTGCCCGTGCGGGTCCAGCTCCTGCGCCCGCTCGCCGGGGAGCCCGGCGAGCAGATCGTCGTAGCGGAGCTCGAGCCCGGACAGGCCGTCACCGTCGATCCCGACGAACCCGAGGACCTGTGCCGCCAACGACCCTGCCGGGTAGTACCGCTTGCTCGCCTCGAGGAATCCGATGCCCGCAAGCCCGAGCCGTTCCACGCGCCCGGCCACCTCCAGGTCGACCTGGCGCGCGAGGTACACGAAGGTCGTCTCCTGGGTCAACCGTCCGACGAGATCCCCGACCTCCATCTCGAGGATCGGTGCCAGCGTCGTCGCGGTGCCCCACGGATCGTCCACGTACGCCGGGTCCGCGTACACGTCTCGCGCCTCGAGCGAGATGGCGAGCGGCTCGCGGGCGCGGTCGAGGATCTGGCCGCGCGTCGCCGGCAGCTCGACGGTCCGCAGGCGTTGGTCGAGCGCCCGGTCCCGGAACGACGCCGCCTGGCTGACCTGGAGCACCGTCAGCCGCACGAAGATGGCCCCGAACGCCAAGACCATGAGGGCGAGCAGCGCCACGAGCCGCTGCAGGGGCGGCCGTCTCATCGCCCGCCCTCGGTGGGAAGTGAGGTGTCCGCCGCCCCGGCCGGTGCCGCGGGGGCGCCGCCGGACGCGTGGAGGGATCGGATGTCGTCGGGGAGACGCATGCCGTTCCGGCTGGCCCACGCGGCGATCCGGCCGGGGGCGGACAGTCGGGCTTGCTCGTGCAGGAGGGAAAGGTTCTCCGTGGAGAGCTCCTCGACCCGTCGTTCCGCTTCGTCGATGCGGAACGACGTCTGCGCGAGCAGCGCGTTCATGGACACGATGCCGAGGAGCATCGGTGCCACGAGGATCGTCGCGAGAACCGAGAAGCCGAGGTGGTGCATCTTGCGCTTCCGCGCGACCGGAGGTGGCGGAGCGTCGGGGCTCCGCGGAGGGCGCTCCGCCGCTTCACGGGCCGTTCCGGCGCGGGCGGACTCCCCGTCGAGCCACTCCGGAACCTCGGGGACGCGGCGCGCGGGGACGCTCATGCGGCCTCCCCCTCGAGCTTCTCGGCGGCGCGCAACCTGGCGCTCCTGGCACGCGGGTTGCGTGCTGCTTCGATGGCGCTCGGCCGCATCGGCTTCTTGGTGAGGACCGCCAGGCGCTCCTCTTCGAGGAAGGCGCGCTTGACGATGCGATCTTCCAGGGAGTGGTAGGAGATGGCGACGACGCGGCCACCGGGAGCGAGGATGTCCACCGCTCGAGGCAGGGAAGCGGTGAGCTCCTCCAGCTCCCGGTTGACCGCGATGCGGAGCGCCTGGAACGTGCGCCGCGCGGGGTGGGGGCCGCCCCGTCGCGCACCAAGCGCACCCGCGACCACGCGCGCGAGCTCATCGGTCGTGCGGATCGGTTCGCGTGAACGAGCCCGCACGATCGCGGCCGCCACGCGGCGCGACCGTCGCTCCTCGCCGAGCTCGAAGATGATCGTGGCGAGCTCCTCCTCCGAGGCCGTGTTGACGACCTCCATCGCGCTTGCGGTTCCGGCGTCGCCGGGGCCGCCCATGCGCATGTCCAGCGGACCAGGACGCCGGTAGCTGAACCCACGTTCGGGCACGTCGAGCTGCATCGACGAGACGCCGAGGTCGTACAGGACGCCGTCGACCCGGTCCTGCGCGGGCATCTGCGAGAAGCGCCCATGCACGGCGGTGAAGCGATCGCCGAAGCGCGCGAGGCGCCGGGCCGAGATCCCGAGCGCGTCCGGGTCCCGGTCGACGCCGATGACGCGGCGAACCCCCGCCTCGAGCAGCGCCTCCGCGTGCCCGCCCGCGCCCAAGGTCAGGTCGACGACGGTTCCCGACCCACCGAGGAACCCGATCACCTCGGCCACCATGACCGGCTCATGAGCGACCTCCGACACGGTCGGACCCTCATCCGAAGATCCGCGCCGCGAGGAGACCCAGACCGACCAAGGCGGCCATGGTCGTCGCGGTGAGGACGATCAAGGACAGGCTCTGACGAACCTCGTTCCGCAGCGCACCCCTCATCGATCCCTGCCCCCTGAGCGCGATCCAGGCTCCAGGGTTCCCGCGTGGTACGCGCCGCCGTGGGTCTGCTCGTAGCGCTCCTGCGCGTCCTTGTCCCAGATCTCCACCCGGTCGAAGACGCCGAGCACCACGACCTCCTTGCGGATCCCGACCTCGTTCCGCAGCCGCTGCGGGATCAGCAGCCGCCCTTGAGCATCGAGCTCCACGGCCTCGGCCTTCCCGAAGAACATGCGTGCGTACGCGCGGCTCTCAGCGTCGGAGAGGGGGAGGTCGTAGACCTCACGGCTCCGCTCGTCCCATCCGGCCCTGGGGAAGCAGAAGAGGCATCCGTCCTGCCCGAGCGTGAGGACCGCACCGTCGGCGAACACCTCGCGGAACCTCGTGGGCAGGCTGACGCGCCCCTTCGGGTCGAGCTGATAGCTGTGCGTGCCGAGGAGTTCGGCCACGCTTCCTCCCCTTCTCCTCCACTGCGTGACACGTATTCTCCACTGGCCCTCCACCGTGTCAAGTAGCGTGAGTGAACGTCTGTACAGGGATGACAACGACCGTCAACGGATGTGACGGTATCCACGGGCGCGCGAGGGCCAGACAGGGAGCGGGAGGGCTCAGGCCCTCAACCCAGGAACGGCTCCCACTCGGGCTCGAGCTGCCCGATCGACAGCCGGAACCCGTCGGGCGGAGCGAACGGGCGACGGGCGAGATGCAGGCCCGCCTCGTGCGGAGCGCGGTTCTCCTT
>Ga0102851_10001648_pt1 | contig 12956 bp, 11 predicted proteins | sample Mud3Dept3metaG_FD_79558 | JGI IMG/M metagenome (GOLD analysis project Ga0102851, IMG submission 79558) | Freshwater wetland microbial communities from Ohio, USA, analyzing the effect of biotic and abiotic controls - Mud 3 Core 4 Depth 3... | ecosystem: Environmental > Aquatic > Freshwater >... | reverse complement strand
AGCCGCCACAACTCTGACGCCCAGTTCCTGTTCGAGGGCTTTCGCTATCTCGACCGGCTTCTCCTTGATCAGGGTCATGCCGAGGTGCGTCATGATCGCCACTTCGGGCCGCACCCGCGCCACGACCTTCTTGAAGTCTTCAACCGAGAGATGGTCGATGGGGTCATTCGCCGTAATGGCTTTCGTCCGCAACACGTTGACAATCAGGACGTCTGCTGCGTAATGATCCGGAAGCTCTTCGAAGTAACGCGTATCAGATATCAGGGCAACCTTCTTGTTGAAATGAAACAGGAGCCCGTACGCCTCGACTGGGTGGATGTGGCGCACCGGCGCGGAAAAGGAGATGTCTTTGATAGTGTATGTCCTGCCCGCTTCGAGCACCTCTATGCCTTCCAGGTAGGACCTTACGTACTTGAGCACGACCGGGTCGTCGGAAAGCGCGTCCTGAGGACAGAAGAGCACGCCCTTTTTCCTGAAGCCCCCGTCAGCCATCGCCTCGATCATGAGGTTGACGTCATTGGCGTGGTCCAGGTGCTTGTGGGTCAGAATGATCCCGTCCAGGTGCGAGGGCTCCAGGTGATCCCGCGATGCGTGAAGCCTGACGAGCGCCCCTGGGCCCGGGTCGATGTAAAGGTTCGTGCTTCCATATTGTATCCACAGGCCCCCGGTGGAGCGCACCTGCCTGGAGGCCACGACACGCGCCCCGCCCGTACCCACAAATGTTATAAAGCCTTCCATGTCTGTCCCGTTTTATGGTATTACATTCTAGGTAGTTACATACTGGAAGTCAATTTACGCATGGTAAACTTCGCAATTCTGGAATCCGGGCTGGGCCAAATCATTCTGGTGGCAAGGGATGACCGGCTCATCAGTCTCGACATAGAGCGGCGGGAGGCGCGCGCCTTGAAGAAGAGCCTCCTCGAGAAGCATCCGGGCGCGCTCGAATCGACAAAGCCCTTTCGGAAGCTCGAAACGCTGCTCGACCGGTACCTCCGGGGGCAGAAGGTAGACTTTGATGTGCCCTATTCGCTGGAGGGTATGGGTGATTTCACGAAGAAGGTGCTGCTCGAAGTGAAAAAGATACCGTGGGGCCGCGCGATGAGTTATGGGGCAGTCAGCAAGAAAATCGGTTACGCGAATGCTGCGCGCGCCGTTGGACAGGCTGTCGGGCGGAACCCCATCCCTATTGTGATACCGTGCCACAGGGTGTTGCAGGGCGATGGGGGTCTCGGGGGTTTTGGCCTGGGGCTTCACGTCAAGGAGCGGCTGCTGGCCCTGGAAGGGTTCACGCCGGAGAGGTCAGCATCCGGGAAGATACGGCGCTACGCGCTCATCAAGACCGTGTAAGGGACGCACCATGCGACGCTGGTTTGTGGTCAACACGAAGCCGAAGAATGAAGACCGGGCAACGCACAACCTCCTGGCGGCGAACTACGAGGTTGTCAACCCCAAGATCCGGATGCGCAAATATAAGGAAACTGGCTTTAGCGAGCTTGTGGAGCCGCTCTTCCCCAGCTACATATTCGTGCACTTCGACCCGGTAGACGACTATTACATGATCAAGTATGCCCGGGGCGTCAAGAAAATAGTCAGTTTTGCCGGCAAGATCGTGCCCTTGCAGGACGAGTTGATCGACTTTATCCAGGCACAGCTTACCGACGGCGTAGCACGAATTCAGAAGAAGAAGTTCAAGAAAGGCGAAAAAGTCTTCATCAAAGAAGGTCCATTCAAGGGTCTCGCCGGCGTCTTCGAGAGGGAACTCGAGGGCGAGGAGCGCGTAATGATCCTGCTCGAGGGCATCAACTATTACGCGCAGATGGTCATTGACAGCGATCTGCTGACACCGCAATGACGCTCAACGTATTATCGAATGATGAACATGTGGTGTAGCCACCCCGTGGAAGGAGTCCGCGGCCGCAAGTCGTTCACCATGTCGGGACTGGTACGTCGTTTGCTAGGAGTAGTGCAGATGCCGGCCGTCCGGGGCAAACGGCTCGGTGTGTCGCAAAGGTTTCGCGTATACCAGAAAGAGATTTGGGCGCCCGCCCAATAAGAACACTTCCGCCAGGGAAGCGCGTGGTTGTCTGCAGAGATAGCGCGTCTCAAGGGCGGTAGCCTGTCTTTGTTGCCGTGAACATTAATCAACGTCTATCTCCAGTAGTCTTTCTGAGCCTTGCAAACGTGGTCGACGGCTGTGTTGGCCTCATCAAGACGCTCTTCGCCATGCGGCTTCTGGGGCCGGAACTCCTCGGGGTGATGGCGGTGATCACCGGTGTCAATAGCGCCGTTCTCAATTTCGTCGACATCCGCCTGTTCGACCTTACCACGAGGCTCTACTTTCGGAAGGCTCCCGAAACGGGCGGGGACGAGCGGAGATACAGGGCCGGGGTCATTCAAGCCGGTACGCTTATCCAGTTGGGCTTGGCCGCACTTTTCTTCGTCGCCGGTCTTCTGGTCACCCGGGCCGTCATTCATCTCTTCACTGCCATGCCGGTCAGGTTCGAATGGATCCTCGCGTGCGCTGCGGCCATCTCTCTTCAATACATGGGCTCACACTTCGATTACCTGCAGCGGTTCAGTGAGCGGTTCACGCTCATGGGTGCCTGGCAGATTGTGTCGAGCATTACCGGTGCATGTGTCTTTCTCGCCTTCCTCTTTGCTTTCGGTGGTCTCGAAGGTTATTTCTATGGGCTCTTCTTCTCCGCGTGCGTGAGGGTCGGGATCACTGCCGCCATTTCGGTATTCATCTGGGTAAGGCATGACATGCTGCCGGTATTCAGCCGCCTCCGCCGCGAAGCCTTCAGCGCCTTCCAGGAACATCTGCGGTTCCTCTTTTACGGCAACGTGCTCGGATACGTGAAATTGGGTCATCGATCTCTCGACGTCCTTGCCGTAGGCTACTTCTGCGACAACCGCACCACGGGCCTCTACAAGTTCGCCCGCACTTTGACCGATGGCCTGTATCTGCTCTTCGACGCCGCCAACAAAGTCTACCAGCCCAGGCTCATGGCCCTGCTCACCGCAAATGCGCTGTCCGAGTATCGAAGGACGGCACAAAAGATTCTCATGACGACGGGCCTCATCACGGGTCTGCTCCTCGCACTCGAACTTCCATTCATGCCCCTGGTGAACCGTTACGTACTCGCCAACAAGTATGCCGGGGCAGAAGGACTTGTCTTGCTGCTGACGCTGCCATTCTTCTTCGTGGTCGGCATACACCTGTGGGCGTGGCCTGTCTACCTCGTCCACAAAGATCTGATCCGGCGGTTCACCCTGGCTACCGGGATCGGAGTGATCGCTCAGCACGCGGGTGGCATCTGCCTCTTCCTGCTGTTCGGCTCCGCGTGGGCCTTCGGCGTGGGTTACGTGCTCTACTATGTCGTGGGCTACATGTTTGTGCTGCTCCACATGAAATCATACCTCGCCGCCCCGCTTACCCCGGATGGCCTGAAAAGGGTGGCCACGGTTTGAGCGAGAGCCCCCGGCCGGCCGAGGCCTCTACGGGTCTCCATATCCTGCAGATAGGGTATGACGACTCTGTTTTCGAATCCGGAAACGGATCGGATACCATCGAGCGTCAGAAGGCGTATTGGAGGGAGATCGATAGAGTCCGTCCGGGCAGCAGTCTCACCCTTATCGTCATCACGAAAAAAAGCCAAGCGAAGGAATTCCGCGCGGGTGAGGTCTGCTTCGTTCCCGTCCTCCGCACCGCCAAATATCTCCTCCCCTTCTCGCTCTTTCGGACGCTTGCGAGAATCCATCGCTCCAGCCCAATCCACGTAATCGCCACTCAGACAGTGCAGGAAGAGGCGTGGGTTTCCGCGGTATTCGCCCGGCTCAACGGCCTGAGGGTGATCGGCCAGGTTCATTATGACCTCTTCTCGCCGGCTGCCCAGCGAGAGATATTCGGGCAGGGACTCGCGGGCTCGCTGCGGAGACGCCTTACCTTCTGGGTTCTTCCCCGGCTCTACGCAGTGCGGGTGGTAGCCAAAGGAATCCGCGACGAGGTGGTGAAACAGAACCTCAACCGCAACGTCTCTGTGATCCCCGTGCCGGTCCCCATGCTGCGCTCCGAAGCGCCCCAATCCGCGAGGGACGCACCGGAGAGCCCGACAATTCTTTTTGTGGGCAGGCTCGTTCCATCCAAGAGGCTCGACACATGGCTTCAGGTGGCGGCTCGCGTTGCAGCGATGGATCCGCGGGTGAGGTTTGAGATCGTAGGCGACGGACCACTCAAGGCGTCGCTGGTCGATCAGGCTGCCAGGCTTGGGCTGACCGAAAACGTGACCTTTCGAGGCACGCTGCCCTACGCTGCTCTTCCTGATGCGTACCGTGCGTCTACCCTGTTTCTCCTCACCTCTGCGCACGAAGGTTTCGGCCGCGTGGCCGTGGAGGCGTACGCGCAGCAGGTGCCGGTTGTTGCAACCCGGACGGTTGGGAGTCAGGACATCGTCGTGCACGGCGAGACAGGATTTCTTCACGAGGAAGGCGACATCGCGGGCATTGCAGAAAGCGTCATGACCCTGATCCGGGACGACGGGCTGCGCCGCCGCATGGCGACCGGGGGCAACGCCTTCGTCAGACGGGAATTCGACCCCGATGAGGTTTCGCGCCACTGGTCGCTCCTGCTCGCCAACACGGCGGAGGAAGTGAAACCCCGGTTTATTCTGCCGCCCCTGCGGGCAACCTGGAAACGGTGGCAGAAGCTCTCTTCGACGCGTTACTCACTTCTGAGAGCCTTGGAATATGAGCGTCTTCAGGGGCTGCGTCTTCAGGGGCGCGTGCTTGACGCTGGCGGCGGCGCATCAAGTTCATATCATCAACTCCTCACCGTGGACGGAACCATTGATGGTGTGAACCTCAGTGCCAACGAAAAACCCGCGATCGTAGCCGACCTCAACCGGCCGCTGCCCGTGACTTCGAATAGCTACGACCACGTTCTCTCTTTCAATACGCTGGAGCATGTGGAGCATGATACGAAGGCTGTTGACGAGCTCCTTCGCGTGCTCCGTCCAGGCGGCACCTTCCATATCGCGATACCCTTCTTCCATCACGCTCACGCGTCCCCTTCCGACTTTCATAGACACACCGCCGAATGGTGGGCCAATACCCTTGGCTCTCGACCCGTAGCTAAGGACTCGCTGAAGGTCGAGCCCCTGGTTTGGAGCCCCATGGCCTCAGCCTATTCGGTATTGGAGTTCTCCCTGCCCTTCCGCTGGCTCCTGAAGAAGCTCGTCATGCTGCAGGCCATGGTATCGCAAGCGTTCTGGGCCCGCGGTTCAGACAGGCTGCCCGAAAACCTCTTTTCAGGAAGGTATCGTGCCTATGCCCTGGGGTTCTATGTTACGGGAAGAAAGCTGAGCGGGATAGATGAGGTCGCGACCGCAGGGCAGGGTTGATCGCGGCATGAGACTTCTCCTTATAAACTTTGAGATGGATGCAGACTCACCCGTTCTCGCATGGCAGGAAAGCCTTGCAACGCGCCTTTGCAGGGAAACCGACTTCACCCTCGTGCTCACGGAGAAGATTGGCCGGTGTCAACCGCCCGAAAACATGCACCTTCACGTTCTCCGGAGGAGGCCCTTCCAGATACCGTGGCGGTTCGGAGGCGGCTACCTCCTCAACCCGCAGGTCCATGCGCTCTGCCGACAGCGCGAGGTGAACGCCTGCTTCGTGCACATGAATCACCGGTGGCTTGTCTGGTTGAGACCAACCCTCGAACGCCTGCAACTACCCATTCTTCTCTGGTATGCCCACGGCACGGTGACGCCCTCACTGAGGACCGCCCTTGAGGTTGCGTCGCGCGTCGTCACCTCGAGCCCTGAAGGGTTTCGCATTCCTTCTTCCAAGGTCCGCATCATCGGTCAGGGCATAGACAGCGACCTCTTTGACATTCCGGCCAGTGTTTCCGAACGGAATGACATCCTCTACGTTGGACGTATGTCGCGCCGGAAAAGAATAAACCTGTTGCTTGAGACGTTCCATCATATGCGAAAGAGTCCGGCAGCATCGCAAATCCGCCTGCGACTCATTGGTCCTGAGCTTACCCGGGACGATGTTGTGTACGGGGATGAGATGCGACGCCTCTCCGCCGCACTGGGGCTGCAGGAGGTTGTCGATTTCGTCGGTCCTGTGCGCCCTCAGGAGCTTCCTTCATATCACGCATCCGCATTTCTCCACCTGAACGTAAGCAGAACCGGCAGCATGGACAAGACTGTGCTCGAAGCCCTCTCGTGCGGGTGCCCGGCACTCACCAGCAACGAAGCCTTCTTTGCACTGCTTGAGGATCGACCTGAATTCGTCGTCAGGGACGAGCGCCCCGAGGCGATCGCCGCGCAGGCGCTGCAACTTTATGCCCAGAGGAACGCTGTCGACCGTCAGACATTGCGGAAACTCGTGGTGGGAAGGCACGACCTGAACCACTATGCAGAACAGATCCTGGAGAACCTCAGGGATTTGAGGGCAGACATGGTGTCTTCCCTTAAGGGATGAGGACTGGTACGTCTACCATTGCAAACGGCTGCATCGAGCAGGAGATAATTGGTGCTTAGGCTGAGAAGGCTCATCTCCGCAGCGCACCAGGTTTACAAGGCACGCGCCATCATCACACACCCCGCAGCTGCATTCCTTGCCTTTTCCCGTGACTCCAGCACCTCACCCATCAGCTGCGCCTACAAGGAGACCTTGAAGTTCCTTGCTCGACCTACCGACTGGACGGCGGTTCGAGAGGTGCTGATCGATGAAGAATACAGATTTTGCCTGAGCCTGTGCGGGCCCGACGGTCCCTCGACCATTCTGGACTGTGGGGCCAATATCGGCCTTTTTTCGCTCTACTGCCTGTCTTTGTTCCCCGGAGCTTCGGTTCATGCTGTAGAGCCCAGCCTTGAGACGTATAAGGTTCTGGAGGCCAACAAGATGGCAAACGGCGTCTGCGACTGGCATACCTATCGTTTCGCCCTCTGGGATAGGAACGGACAAGTCCAGTTTGAGAATCGCCCTTTCAGCACAAACAGTCTTATCCCCGAATCGGGTGAGGGCAACGAAACCGTTCCTTCGATCACGCTTGGTAGCCTGATCGAAACAATCGGCGTTCCAGTCATCGATATCCTCAAATTGGATATCGAGGGCGCCGAAGAGAGGGTGCTGGCCGGGAACGAACCGTTGTTGGGTCGTATACGGAACCTGGCTGTCGAGATCCACCCTTATGCATGTGACCAGAAAAACGTTCTTGCCATAATGAGACGCTCTTTCGACCGGCTGTATCAGATTCCAGGACGGGATTCGGCAAAACCCCTTGTTGTGGCGAGCCGACGTGAATTACCCTTTCCGAGCATGAGATCGTGAGGGCCACCCCCATCAATTGCAGATCGAAAAGGAGTAGAGCGCCCCATGCTTGGCAGGCGCAGTCTCCTCGAAGAAGGGTCCAGCATCGTGAAAGGTAGTTCGTTGGAAGCACCAACCCCTATCGTCACGCGCCAGTCCAAGTATGCGCTGGTCGGGCGGCTTCTTGCAGACACTGTAGGAACGTTGGTCGACGTGGGCGCCCGAGACAGGGTTTTGTCCTCGCACCTGCCGCGCACACTTCGTTACGCCTCTGCGGACGCCTCTGGAAATCACGATTACCTCTGGGATCTTGAAAGGGCCATCCCGTGCGATGATGCGAACTTCGACGTTGTCGTTGCGCTCGACGTGCTCGAGCACGTGGAGGGCATCCACCTGGCCATAGGTGAGCTCATGCGTATCACGCGGCGGAAGATGATCGTCTCTTTCCCGAACATGGGCTGCATCTCGCATCGAGTAGCGTTCCTTCTCAGCGGGAGATTGTCAGGAAAGTACGATCTGCTGCCGGAGCACCAGGGAGACCGCCACCGCTGGTTGACCACGTACCGCCAGGTCTGCCAATTCGTAAATCGTCACGAGGCGGTTAAGGGATGCGCGGTCCGGCAATACGACGTACTAAGCGGGTTCGGACGCATTCACCAGCTGGCATCGTATCTTCCCCTGCCGCCTTCATTGCGCGTTTACACGGTGCTTTTCGAGGTCACGAAATCCCCCGCTCCAGTGTAAGGCTGTAAACGGGAGTAGGCCGGGAACTCTTCTCCGGGCAGTATCCTTATGAAGCGCGTCCTCCTCATCACCGACATCTTTCCACCGCACATCGGCGGGCCTGCCACATTCATCGACCACCTGGCCCGCAGGATCTCCGCGCTGGGGCATCGGGCGACCGTGGTCTGCTCCTCCGACAATCACACCGAACCGTCGGACAAGGATCGCCCCTTCAAGGTGCGCCGCATCACCGGCGACCGGGTGGCGCGGTATATCAAGACGCCCCCCATCATCCTGAAGGAGATGCTCAGCCATCGGAACATTTTAGTGAACGGTCACGAAAACGTGGCCTGCCGCATGGCGCAACTCGCAGGCCGGGACTACGTGCTCAAGGTAGTGGGGGATGTCGTGTGGGAAGCGGCGCGAAACCTGGGCTGGACGGATCTCGACATCGACCGCTTTCAACGCGAGGCGCCTGTCACCGGTCCCATAGCCGGGCTGCAGGCACGCAGGCGGCGCTTCGTCCAGCGCGCCCGCCTCATCATCACGCCGAGTGACTACCTGCGTCAGATGGTCATAGGCTGGGGCAAGGCACCGGACGCGGTTGTCACCGTGGCGAATGGCGTGGATCAGGATGAGTATGCGGGGTTTGAGGCCACGCGCCGAACGGGCGACGTGCTCGAAGTCGTATTCGTGGGGAGGCTCACTAACTGGAAGGGTGTCGAGACGCTCCTGCTCGCGGTTGAGCGGCTTCCGCGCGCGCGGGTAACGATCATCGGTGACGGGCCTGAGCTGCCGCACCTCAAAGAACTCTCCGCTCAACTGACGCTCACCGAAAAGGTTAGGTTCACCGGGCGACTCGACCGCGCCTCCATGAAGAGCGCCATGACTGGTTGTCACGTGCTGGTGCTCGCCTCACTCTACGAAGGGCTCTCCCACACGCTGCTGGAGGCCATGTCCATGGGAATCCCCTGCATCGCATCCGGGGTCGGGGGTAACCCCGAGGTCATCACCCATGATGCGGATGGGCTCCTGGTCCAGCCTCAGCACGTGGACGAGCTCCGCGAGTCGCTGGCATCGCTGGAGCGGGACGAGCCGCGCCGGTTCAGGCTTGCGCAGGGCGCCAGGCAAAAGGCGCGCCGTTTCGATTTAAGGGAAACCGCAGAGAAGACGCTCGAATTAGTCGTGGTTTGACGATCCGCAACAGATGGCTCAATTATCTGTAACACACGTGATGCCGCTCTCCGAAGACCCGGGCAGGGTTGCCTTCAGCGGCGCGGAGAATCATCTCTGGATCCTCCTGCCCGCACTCAAGGACGCAGGGCTGGACGTGGAGTTCTGTGCCGCGATACGCCGCCCCGGCCCGACGATAGACGCGAAGCTGGAAGAGCTGACCAGCCAGGGCGTCACGACGGTCAAAAGCCCATCCATCTCCGGTTCGTGGCCGGAGAGAGTAGCTGCATATCGGTACCTATATTCCTTTCTGAGAGCCAGGAGAAGCTCTATCGTCCACGCGCATCTCAGCGTGCGGTGGCTGCTGCCCCTCACCCGGCTCGCAGGGTGCCGCCACGTGATCTTCAGCATCCACAACGACGAACCAGCGTACGGGACGCCAAAGGCGCGCGCGCTGTTCAGGTTCCTCAATGGTGGAATCGCCCGATACATAGCAATTTCGGACCGGGTGCGAGACTACTTTCTTTCCGTCTCAGGTGCGTCGGAGGAAAAAGTGGAGACCATCCGGTATGGGTACCGGTTGCCTCAAGGTGTTCCCGCCCGGTCGAAAGAGGAGCTGCGAAAGGCATTCGACGTGCCGACCGACAGATTCATCATTGGATTCGTGGGCCGACTCGACCCGCAGAAGAACCTGCCCTTGCTCGTGGAAACCATCAAAGGGCTCAGTTTCGCCCACGGGGTGGTGATCGGGGGAGGGAGCGAAGAGGCAGCCCTCAGAGGGCTGGCAAAGAAGAACGGAGCGGACAACATCAGTTTTTTGGGGCCTCTTCCTGACGCAGCCGACCTGATGCCGATGTTCGATGTCTTCTGCCTGCCATCAACGTGGGAGGGCTTGGGCCTTGTGCTCCTCGAGGCCATGTTTCGGGGCGTTCCCATCATCGGCAGCAGAGCGGGCGCCATCCCGGAAATCCTCGACAACGGAAATTACGGGCTGCTTTTTCAGTCGGGAGATGCGGAAGGGTTGAGGCGCGCAATCATCAGGGCTTACGAGGACCCGGAGGCCCTGGCGAGGCTCGCGCTTTCGGCGCGTCTTTATGCTGAAAAAAATTTCCAGGTCGAAACCATGATCAAGAAAACGATTGAGGTGTATAAAGCGGTGCTGGCTGAAGGAGGCGTGACAACGGGCACGACCAATCTTCATGGGGAGTCAACGTGCCGCCCAGGATAAGCATACTCATGGGTGTCTACAATGGCGAAGAGGGTTTGCACAGGGCGATCGACTCCCTCAAGGCCCAAACATATCAGGACTGGGAATGCATCATCTGTGATGACGGGTCAACGGATGGGACATGGTCGGCACTAGAAAAAATCGCTTTAGGAGATGAGCGGTTCAAGCTCTTACGGAACGACAGGAACCTTGGGCTCGCCGCCGCACTCAACCGCTGCCTGGAGATCGCCTCCGGTGAGTACCTCGCCAGACAGGACGCCGACGATGCCTCGGCGCCTGCCAGGCTGAAGGTGCAGGTGGAGTTTCTCGACGGACACCCTGCTGTGACCGTTGTGGGCACGTATGCAGCCCTGGTGGATGAAAAAGGTGCGTGGTGGGGAGACATCAGGCATCCTTTGACACCCACTCCCTGGGACTGGGTACGCGGGGCCAAGGTTGTGCACGCCTCAGTACTGATGCGCGCTCACGCCATGAGGGAAGTCGGCGGATATGACACAGGGGCCCTCAGGGTTGAGGACTACGACCTCTGGTTCCGGCTTCTGGCCAAGGGCGCAAGGATCGTCACTATTCCTCAAGTGCTCTACTTCATCCACTGGGAACTCTCCGACTACGGGAGGAAGAAATTCGTCGACAGGATCACTGAAGTGGCAGTGAGAAAAAAAGGGATACCGGCGTTGGGTGTCCACCCCATCTCTCTTCTCTATGTCTTAAAACCGGTCCTGGTCGGGTTGCTCCCCCACAGATTGCTCTACCTCTATCATCTCAGAAAGCTGCGGAAGAGGCACCCGCCCACATGAACATCTTATGAATGTCCTGCAAGTCTATAAGTATTATTATCCCCACGTCGGAGGAATAGAAAGGGTCATCCAGGACCTCGTGGAAGGGCTTCGTCATCATCATCGGATGCAGATACTTGTCTGCACGGAGGCAGCGAGGGGAAACAGTGAAGCCGTCAACGGTATCCCTGTCACCCGTGCGGGCACCTTCCGCACGTATTTCTCGGTGCCGCTTTCCTTTACCTACCCTGTCCTGATGCGGCGCCTGGCGGCTGATCACGACGTGCTTCATTTCCATCTTCCGTACCCCTTCGCAGATTTTACCTACCTGATGGTGCGGCCTCACGGCAAAGTGGTGGTCTGGTGGCACAGCGACATAGTGAGACCAAAGCGCCTCTCGCGCCTCTACAGGCCGTTTCTCAAGAGCTTTCTTCGCAAGGCGCATGCAATCATAGTCGCAGCCCCTCAGCTCATCGATTCGTCAGTGGTTCTCAGCAAGTTCAGGGAGAAGTGCGTGGTCATCCCCATCGGCATCGACACCAGCCGATTCAATATGGATGACCGGGTATCCAGGAGAGCGGCCCAGATCAGGAACAACGCGCGAGCTGTGGTGCTTTTCATCGGCAGATTCGTCTATTACAAAGGCATTGAATACCTTATCGAGGCAATGCAACGTGTCGACGCGCGACTCGTCCTGGTTGGCGAAGGCCCCCTGGAGTCTTCTCTCAAGGCTCAGGTTGCCCTGATGGGCCTCGAGGAGAAAGTCGCCTTTGTCGGTCGAGTGGAAGAAGAAGACATCGCCGCGTACTACCATGCGTCCGACGTGTTCGTTCTGCCATCAGTCGAAAATACGGAAGCATACGGGATAGTCCAGCTTGAGGCGATGGCCTGCGGCAAGCCAGTAATAAGCACTGATCTTCCTACGGGTGTTTCCTTTGTCAACCTGCATGAGAAAACAGGCTTGGTTGTTCCACCTCGCAATGCAGAGGCCCTCGCGGATGCCATAAACGGCCTTCTCGGTAACGAGCCGGCCAGGAAGGCGCTGGGAGAATTTGCAAGACAGCGTGTCGAGGCCCAGTTCACCAAACAAAAAATGCTCCAAAGCGTGCATGAGCTTTACGAGAGGGTGCTTACTCGTGGCCCGCAGGGTGGTGGCACACAGGTTGGTGGCAAGAAATGAAGCGCGCGTTCGATATTTTTTTGTCGGGCCTGGGCCTGCTGCTTTCCATTCCTGTCTGGATCATTGTGGCCTGTGCCATTAAATTGGATGACGGCGGGCCGCTCTTCTACCTGCAGGAGCGTGTGGGCAAGGAGGGTCGGATCTTCCGGGTGTTCAAGTTCCGATCCATGATCGTCGATGCAGAAAAGGCAACCGGAGCCGTGCAGGCCACAGAGCATGACCCCAGGGTGACACGCATCGGCAGGCTCTTAAGAGGCACTGCTATGGATGAACTGCCCCAGCTCATCAATATATTTAAAGGTGACATGAGCTTCGTTGGCCCGAGGGCGTTGAGACCGCAAGAACGGGAGGTCTCCGGAAACTCAGACGTGCTCGACATCAGTCATGTCCCCGGCTACGAAAAGCGGTTGGCTGTGACGCCTGGACTCACAGGGCTTGCCCAGGTCTATCTGCCCGGTGATGCGCCCCGGAGAAAAAAGTTCAGGTATGACCTGCTCTACATCCGCAACAAGTCATTCTGCCTCGACATCAAGCTGATCCTGCTCTCGTTTCT
>Ga0102851_10001647_pt1 | contig 12957 bp, 12 predicted proteins | sample Mud3Dept3metaG_FD_79558 | JGI IMG/M metagenome (GOLD analysis project Ga0102851, IMG submission 79558) | Freshwater wetland microbial communities from Ohio, USA, analyzing the effect of biotic and abiotic controls - Mud 3 Core 4 Depth 3... | ecosystem: Environmental > Aquatic > Freshwater >... | reverse complement strand
ACGAAATTGGCGGCGGTCCCGGAGCGGGCGATCGACGGGCTGCCGAGCTTCCCGGCGAACCCGTGGCGGCGCCGGCGCACTTGGACGGCTGGCGAGGCGATCGCCGCTTTCGGCCTCGGCCTCGCGGTCGGAGTCGCGGTCGGACTGCTCCTCCAGGTGGGTCCCTCCTCAGCCGAGCAGGCTCTCTCGACCTCCGGCGAGGCTCCGGGGCAGTACACGTAGGGGGGCCCCCGGCATGCCCCTTGCTCTCAAACTCACCCGCGTCCGCATGACGGTCCTGGGATCCGCGCAGGAGCTGATTCCGGTAGAGTGGACGTGGAAAATTGCAGAATCTACAATTACCGGGCATGTCTGGAAAAGACAGTGGCGTGGGGCTGGGCCCCGTTGCACTTCTCGTCATTCTCGTTTTCGGCGCGTCGCTGAGCCTGGTGCTGTGGAAGAGCATCAGTCGCCAACGGGATGCCGACACCGAACAGGAGACCCAGTGGTGTGCGAGCGCGTTCCACAGGGTGCTCGAGTCGGAGTTCGAGCGACTCGATTCCTTGCTCCGCCGCCGCGCCCAGCTCTGGGCGACCGACGCATTCTCGAACGATCTCGCCGCCTGGCGCGGTTCGGTGGACATCATGCTCACCGAGAACCCGGCCTTGCTCGCCGTGCTGCGCGCCGATCCGAGCGAGGAGATCGCGGGTTCGGCGAACGGCGAGCAGATCCTCCGCGAAGTCCTCCCCAAAGTGCGCCGCCGGCAGCAGGTGGACCCCGACGGCGAGTTCATCGTCGGGCCGTTGCTCGCGGCAACTGGTCGCAAGGTGTTCGGGATCCAGGTGCGCGCGTCGGGCGACGGAAAGGACGCGCGCACCCTCTTCGCACTCTTCGACGCCCAGCGTGTCGTCGAGGACGTCCTCGACCAGCGCGCGCTCGGCTTCGCGATCGCCGTCAGCGCGAACGGTCACGAGGTGTACCGGCGCGACTCCCCGAACGGTTTCGTGAAGGCTTCGCTCCGCAAGACCGAAGCGATCGCGTTTCCGAACGGCAAGCCGTGGCTGCTCGAGGTCGCACCGGCTGGCAACGCGGCGTGGGCCTCGCGGACGCAAGGGCCGGCGATCGCGCTCGTGGTTGGAGTCCTCGTATCGGGATTGCTGGCGGCGGCGCTCCACTTCGGAATGCTCTCCTGGCGCCGCGAGCGCATGCTCCGACGCGTCAACACGGAGCTCGAACGACAGGTCGTCGACACGCACCGCGGCCAGGCCGAACTCCGCGAATTCTCCGAAGCGCTCGAGAGACGCGTGGCGGACCGAACCGCCGAACTGAACGAGACGATCGTCGAACTCGAGACCTTCAACTACTCCGTGTCGCACGACCTTCGTGGCCCGCTCGGCGCCGTCATCAACTTCGCCGCCATCCTCCAGGAGGACTCCGGCGACCGGCTCGACGCCACGGGCAAGGATCAGCTTCAGCGCATCATCGGCTCTGCGTCGTCCGCCGTGTCGATGATGGACGCCCTGCTCACCTACTCGCGCAGCGGTCGCACGGAGCTTCGGACGACGCACGTCGACATGAATCGAGTGGTGCAGGAAGTCTGCGACGACCTGGCAGTCAATCTCCCGCAGCTGCGGTGCGCGGTGAAGGTGGGCGACCTCCCGAACGCGTTCGCCGACGAGAACATGATGCATTTCATCTTCACCAACCTGATCAGCAATGCCTTCAAGTTCGCGCGCAAGGGCGAGTCCCCAGAAGTCGAGGTCGGGGGCAGCCCCGGTTCGAACGAGATCGTCTACTTCGTCCGCGATCAGGGCATCGGGTTCGACATGCGCTTCGTGGAGAAGCTGTTCAAGGTCTTCGAGCGCCTCCACGCATCCGACGACTACGAAGGCCACGGCGTCGGACTCGCGATCGTCGCCCGGATGGTGCGACGGCATGGCGGACGCGTCTGGGCGCAAGGGGCCGTCGGCAAGGGCGCCACGTTCTATTTCACGGTTGCTACGACGGGAGCGGACACGGATGGAAGGCTCGCGAATTGATGTCTTGATGGTCGAGGATGACGCAAACGACGTCGCAGTCGCGCTGCGCGCATTTCGGCGGCACTCGCTCGAAGATCGTGTGTGCGTGCTGCGCGACGGCGCCGAACTGGTGGACTACTTGCAGACCCACGATCTGCGAGTGCGGTCCCCCAAGGTGATCCTGCTCGATCTCAAGATGCCGCGACTCGATGGGCGCGGCGCGCTGCGCGAGCTGCGGAGCCGACCGGAGACCCGCAATATTCCCGTCGTGATGGTCAGCTCGTCGAACCTACAGAGCGACGTGCGCGATTGCTACGAGCTGGGTGCCAACTCGTTCGTGGTCAAGCAACTGGGCCCGTTGTCGCCTGGGACGTATCTGGTGGACACGGTCCGTTACTGGCTCGAACTGAACGAAGCGACCTCCTGAGGGAAATCGGAATGCGCACTCTCCAAGCCTTGATCATCGACGACGACACGAACTTCCGGATGAGTCTCGACCTGCTCGTGCAGCGCGAAGGATTCGTCACGCGCACTGCCGGCTCGCTGGCGGAGGCGCGTGCGAGCCTCGCGGCAGGCACGCCGGACGTATTCCTGGTCGATCTCACCCTGCCAGACGGCGACGGACTCGCCTGGCTGCGCAGCGAACCCGCCGCGAGCACAGCCGAGGTGATCGTGATCACCGGCAGCACCAGCGTGGATTCGGCCGTCGACGCGCTGCACGGCGGCGCGCTCGACTATCTCAGCAAGCCGGTCGACCGCGCGCGACTGCGCAGCGCGCTGGTGAACGTCACGCGCACGCGCGCGCTCAAGGAAGAAGTCGGCAGCCTGCGCAGCGAACTTCGCGACCTCGGCCGCTTCGGCCGCATGGTTGGTCGATCGAAGCCGATCCTCGAGGTCTACGACCTCGTGGCGCGCGTCGCGCCAACCGACGCGACGGTGCTCATCAGCGGCGAGAGTGGCACGGGCAAGGAACTCGTCGCCGAGACGCTGCACCAGTGCAGCGCGCGCAAGGGCGGGCTGCTGCTTCCGGTGAACTGCGGGGCGGTGTCGCCGAATCTGATCGAGAGCGAACTCTTCGGCCACGAACGCGGCAGCTTCACGGGCGCCGATCGCCAGCGAAAGGGCTACTTCGAGCGCGCGACCGGCGGCACGCTCTTCCTCGACGAAGTGACCGAGATGCCGTCCGAGCTGCAGGTGAAGCTGCTGCGCGTGATCGAGAGCGGAACCGTCGTGCGCGTCGGAGGCACCGAGCCGATCCGTGTGGACGTCCGCGTCGTGGCTGCCACCAATCGCGATCCCGCCGAAGCGGTCAAGGCGGGAAAGCTCCGTGAAGATCTGTACTACCGCTTGAACGTGTTTCCAATCGCGCTGCCTCCGCTGCGCAACCGGCCGGGCGACATCGATCTGCTCGCAGAGCACTTCCTCGCCCAGCTGAATCGCGAAGCCGGGACGTCGAAGGCCTGGAGTCGCTCCGCACTAGAGCGGCTGCGCAACAACGCCTGGACGGGAAACGTGCGCGAGCTTCGCAACGTGGTGCAGCGCGCCTACATCCTCGGTGACGAGGAGATTTCTGCCGAAGTGCTGCCGCTCTCCGACGAAGCGCCGCCGCCGGCGCCCGAGAACGGCCAGGTGCTCCAGATCCGCGTCGGCACCTCGATCGAGCGGGTCGAGCAGCGGCTGATCCTCGCGACGCTCGAACTCACCGGGGGCGACAAGAAGAAAGCCGCCGAGATGTTGTGCATCAGCTTGAAGACGCTCTACAACCGTCTCAACGTCTACGACGCGGGCCGCGTCGCGCGCGCGGGCGAGCAAGCCCCGGGTTCCCGTCCCCATTCCAACTGACGGACGATTGCAGATTCTGCGCGCCAGCTCCTACAAGCACTGCTACGTGCACGCGTCTCACGAGCCCAACGCGCCATTACCCCTGGCATGTCTCTTGCAAACTCCTTCGAGGCAAAAGCCTCAGAGGAGATATCGATATGCAACGACGATTCCAAAGCATCGGACGAGCCGTATTCGCCGCGGCCTTGTCCTTCACTCTGGCGGGCGCAGCCGGCGCCGCGCAGCAACCCGACGCCTGGGTGACCACCAAGGTCAAGATGTCGCTTCTGACGACCGACGGTGTCTCGGCGACCGATGTTCACGTCGACACGATCGAAGGTCGTGTCACGCTGCATGGTTCGGTACCGACCGAGGGCGAGAAGGCGCGCGCGGAGCAGGTCGCCGCTCGCGTCGATGGCGTCAGCAAGGTGCGGAACCTGCTGCAGGTCGTCGCACCCAAGCAGGAGAAGAAGACGGACTCCAGCGACGCGCAGGTCGAGGAGCGCGTGAAGGCGGCGCTCGAGGCGGATCGCGCCCTCGCGGATTCGTCGATCACCGTCAAGTCGGTGAACGCGGGTGTCGTGCTGCTGTCGGGCAAGGCCCGGACACTGAGCGACGCCTATCGCGCGGTCGACGTAACGGCTTTCGTTCCTGGCGTCCGCCGCGTAGCGAGCGAGATGGAGAGCCCGGACACGCTGGGCGATGACGAACTCTGGCGGAGCGGCGCCTACGACGCGGCGGCCTACGAGAAGTCGGCGGCGCGCGACACCTGGATCACGACTGCGGCGAAGGTGCGGCTGATCGCGAACAGCGAGACGCCCGGCTTCGACATCAACGTCGATACCAACAACGGCATCGTGACGCTGTTCGGCGTGGTCGACTCGCCGAAAATGAAGCAGGCGGCGGAGGCCGAGGTCCGCAAGGTGGACGGCGTGAAGAACGTCGTGAACGACCTGCAGGTCGTCGCCGAGGCCAAGCAGGATCGCGTCGAGCACAAGGACGACCAGATCACCAAGGCGATCCAGACGCGATTCGACGCGAACGCCGGTCTCAAGGACTCCAAGATCGACGTCGCGGTGAGCAACGGCGTTGCGCGTCTCACGGGCACGGTGAACTCGCGCAGTGATCAGATCACGGCTCTCACCGTCGCGCGCTCGACGGCGGGTGTCGTGCGCGTGATCGACGACCTGCGGTTCGAGCAGCCGGCGGTGAGCGCTCGGTGACAGCGCTCCCAGCATCGGCGCTCGAGCCCCCGGCCCGGGAGGCATCAGCCTCCCGGGCCGTTCCCGTTCGTCGCGATCCGCATGCGAGCACGACTCGCAGTATCCGACGGCGCGTGCCGTGCAGATCGAATGCGAAGGCACTCTCTCCACCGCGGGGGGACTCCGATGGAACGCGGCTCGCGCGCTGATCTCGCTACGTTCGTGACGCTGCTGGTGGGGATCGCGGCGCTCTACTTCGGACGAGCGATCCTGATGCCGCTCGCGCTCGCGCTACTAGTGGCGTTCGCGACGGCACCCCTCGTCGGGATCCTCGAAAGGCGGCACTTCGGACGCGCGCCGGCCGTGATCGGAGTCTGCGTACTGATCGGTGGCCTGACGATCGGAATCGGTTGGGTGGTCGGGCGCGAAGCGGGGAGTCTGGCCAACGACATCCCACAGTACCGGACGATCCTCCGCGAGAAGATCCACGAACTGCGCGGGCCGATCGGGTCGCTCTCGGGTGCCGCTGAGGAGATTGCGCGGCTCGGCGATGCGATCGAGCCAGGCAGGCGAGGAGTGCAGTCGCCGAAAGTCGAGGTCGTCGAGAAGCCGAGCGTGCTCGGTACCCTCGGCGAGCTACTCGCCCCGCTCGTCGGTCCCCTCGGCACGGCAGGTCTCGTTGCGGTGCTGGCGCTCTTCATGCTGCTCGAGCGCGAGGAACTCCGCGATCGGATGATCTGGCTGACGGGCGCGCGCGATCTGAGCCTCACGACTCGCGCACTCGACGACGCCGCGCAGCGCATGAGCCGCTACCTCGCGATGCAATCGCTGGTCTGCGCCATCCAGGGCATCGCGGTCGCGCTTGGATTGTTCGCGATCGGCGTACCCGGTGCCGCGCTGTGGGGTGCCCTCGCGGCGGTCCTGCGCTTCGTGCCCTACTTCGGCCCGTGGATCGCCGCAGCGCTGCCGATCACGTTGTCGCTCGTGGCGTTCCATGGCTGGACGCAGCCGCTGCTCACGATCTCCCTCTTCGTGGTGCTCGAACTCGCGACCAGCAACGTGCTCGAACCGTGGCTCTACGGCGCGAGCGCCGGACTGTCTCCCTTCGGTGTGATTTTCTCCGCAGTCTTCTGGGCGTGGCTCTGGGGAATCCCGGGATTGCTGCTCGCGACGCCGCTCACGGTCTGCCTGGTCGTCGCGGGTGGCTACGTGCGCGGACTGCAGATCTTCCCGGTGCTGCTGGGCAATCAGCCAGCGCTGCCCGCGGACGTGCGGCTCTACCAGCGGCTGGTCGCGCTCGATCTGGACGAGGCCGCGACCGTTCTCGACGACGCGAGCGCGGAAGCCAGCCTCGAGGAACTCTCCGATCGCGTCGTGCTGCCGGCGCTGCGCCGGCTTGCGGACGACGACCAACGCGACGCGCTGCCGGATGAGAAGACGGCCGAAGTGCGCGAGCGGCTCGAAGTGCTGTTGACGGATGTCGCGGACGCCGCCGGCGCTTCCGAGACGGTCGCCGCCGACGTTCGCGTGCTCTTCGTGCCGGCTCTCGACGACAACGATGCGCTGGCCGGACGATGGCTGGCGCGCGTTTGTGAAGCGAGCGGCGCGCAGGCCTCGTTCGCGTCGCCGGACTCACTCGCGAGCGAAGTCGTCGAGCGGGTCCAGGCCGATGCGCCCGATGCGATCTGCATCAGCGCGCTCACGCCGCGCGCCGCCGCGCACGCGCGCCTTCTGTACAAGCGCCTCGAGGCGGCGCTCGCCGACCGCGATGTGTTGGTCGGACTCTGGGCCGCTCCCCTGCACGAACTCGGCGATCGCGCGCCCAACGCGACCGAGCGCAGCGTGCGCATCGCCAGCGCCCAAGAACTGATCGCCGCGCTGCGGAGTCTGCGGGTGCGAATGGGCGGCCGCGCCGCGTCGCGCTAGCGGCTGAACGAACTCGGCGACGCAGCGAGTCAGCGGACTTCGACGGCGCGGCAGGCACCAACGACCATCGGGCGACGCGATACGGCGTCGAGAGTGTCATCCCGGTCTCGTTGGAACGAGGCTTGCGTCGTTGTGGCGCTACGCCGGTGGCGACCGCGGGAGCGCGGCCCGTTCGGTCACGAGACCGACCAGGAACACGACGAGGAACACGAGGAACAGCACCTTCGCGACTGCGGCCGCCGTCGCCGACACGGCGCCGAAGCCGAGCACGCTCGCGACGAGCGCGACGATCAGGAACAGCAGCGACCAGGCCGCCGCCGTTGCCGACAAGGCACCAAAGCCGAACAGGCCCGCGACGAGCGCGACGAGCAGGAGCAGGAGCGGCCAGTACAGCATCTTGGGCCTCTCTTGGTAGCAATTTGCAGGGCGCGCGCCGGTGAAGCGAGCGCGCCAGAAGGTGCGAGCGACCGATGCGGCTGTGCGAAGTTCCGGGTTGGCGGTTGCGTTTGTAGAATCCGAAGCGAGCTCTGTGCCTTCGACGTGTCCTTCGGTCCGGCGGTCCACCTTGCCCCAAACAGGCTTCCGGTAAGCGGTGCGCGAACACGATGCTTCGTTCGGCGACTCCGGCAGCACGTGCGAGCGTCAGTACCTGAAGAGGCCCGTCTCGGGCAAGACCCGGCCGAGAAGCGAAGTAGGCCCGAGTTCCGCGGCCTGCCGATGACAAGTAGGGAAGCTAGTGCGGACCGGATTGCACCTCGATGACGCCCAGAACGTCCCGCCACTGCCGATCCGAGAGCCCACCGCCAAGCCGGTACCACTCGAGTCTTCGGAGGATGAAATCTTCCGCACTCGAGAGGAAGCCGCGCGGTTCCGGCTCTTCGAGAGCGGTTGATTGCCGGCGCACGCGAGTTCTTCGGTCGCGCGCACCGGCTCGGAGACGATCCGCAGCTTCTGCCACGGCTGGCGAGTGTCCGCTGCGGTCTGGCGCCCGAGGCTACTTCCCGAGAAGCTTCGCGCCCGCCTTCTGGATCTCCTCGGCGTCGGGCGGGCGATCCACCTTCGGCACCGCGCGGCCGCGCTGCACCGCGGGGCGCGCGCCGACCGCGTCGAGCCAGCGCTTCAGGTGGTCGAGTCCATCCACCGAGACGCCGGCCCACTCGTGGATCGAAACCCACGGCCACGTCGCGATGTCGGCGATCGAGTAGTCGCCGGCCAGATACTCGGCTTCGCCGAGGCGGCGGTCGAGCACTTCGTAGAGTCGCCGCGTTTCCTTCTGATAGCGCTCGATCGCGAACGGGATCTGGACCGGGGCATAGCGGAAGAACACATTGGCCTGGCCCTGCATCGGACCGACGCCACTCATCTGGAACATCAGCCATTGCACGACGCGCGAACGGCCCTTCGCATCCGCGGGAATCAGCTTGCCCGCCTTCTCGGCGAGGTAGAGCAGGATCGCGCCGGATTCGAAGACCGCGAAGTCGCCGGCGTCGCGATCGACGATCGCCGGGATGCGGCCGTTCGGGTTGATGCGCAGGAACGCCTCCTGCTTCTGCTCGAGCTGGTCGAGGCGCAGCGCCCTCACCTGGTACGGCATCGCCAGCTCTTCGAGCGCGATCGACGCCTTCCAGCCGTTCGGCGTCGCTGCGGTGTAGAGATCGATCATCGGGCAGGGTCCTCGTGGAGGGGGGCGAAGCGTCGCCCATCGGGTCCGATCTTGCGAGAGCGATCCTGCGAGAGCCCTGCCGTGAGGTTTCAGGGTCGCGGTCGCGCGCTACATCATCGCGAGCCCGGCGCCGGGCGGTGCCCAGGAGTGCGGCCGATGCATGGGATCGTGATGGCGGTGAGCCGCAGCGCGGCGCACACGATGCGCAAGCCGACTCGCGACCAGATCCGTCTCACGACCGGACTGGGTGTCGAAGGCGACGCGCACTGCGGCGCGACGGTCCAGCACCTGTCGCGGATCGCGCGCGACCCGGCGCAGGTCAACCTGCGACAGGTGCACGTGATCCACGCCGAGCTGCACGACGAACTTCGCGCCGCGGGTTTCGACGTGTCGCCCGGGCAACTGGGCGAGAACGTCACCACGCGCGGTGTCGACCTGCTCGGACTCCCGACCGGCGCGCGACTCCACCTCGGCGACAGCGCGGTGGTCGAAGTCACCGGCCTGCGCAATCCGTGCGTTCAGCTCGACGCAATCCAGCCGGGCCTGATGGCGGCCGTGCTGGGACGCGACCAGCGCGGCAAGCTGATCCGCAAAGCCGGCGTGATGGGCATCGTCGTCAGTGACGGCGAGATCCGCCCCGGCGACGCCGTCCGCGTCGAGTTGCCGCCGGAGCCGCACCGGCCGCTCGAACCCGTCTGAGACGCCGTCCTGCGTCGATAGGCGCTTCAGCCGGCTTCTTCGAGCTTGAATACCCGGCGCGCGTTGTCCGACAAGAATCGCTGCTTGGCTTCTTCGCCGAGCTCGAGCGACTCCATTCCTTCGAGGCAAGCCGATGCCATGAGCATTGGATAGTTGGTGCCGAACATCACCTTCCCGGAGCCGCGCCCTCGCATGAACTCGACGAAGTCTGCCCCCAGAGCCAGGGCGCGATTCGAAGTCCGCGGAAGCCGAGTTCTCGCACGCAGCGGCGAAGTTCCCGCACGGCTTCCATCGGCCGGGTGAGATCGACGGACGCCACACCGAACAGGCGGTGTGGCTGCTGGCGCACGAACGACGCGACCTCGTCGTTGTCGATCAGCGCGCCCTGGGGACCCCACCAGGCAGCCACGAGCCCGACCTCGACGCCCGCCCGGTCCATCGTTTCGATTGTCAGGGAAAGCGGGACCTCGGGGATCGAATCCTGCCGCGTCCAGCGGCGCAGTGACTCGAAAAAGGGTTGCTCGAGGAAGCGCCGCGTGGGGTGCTGCATCCAGACGTCGACGATACGCATCGTTGAAACGCCCCCGCTCTCCCTGGCCGTCCATCCCTCACGCGAACCGCCTCAACTCCCGCCGCGCGATCACCATCTTGTGCACTTCGTCGGGCCCGTCGGCCAGCCGCAGCGCGCGCGAGTGGCGCCACATGGCGGCGACCGGGGTGTCGTCCGAGACGCCGAGCGCGCCCAGGCACTGGATCGCGCGGTCGAGGACGTTCATCAGCATGTTGGGCGCGACCACCTTGATCATCGAGATCTCCTGGCGCGCGGCCTTCTTGCCGTAGGTGTCCATCTTCCACGCGGCGTAGTGGGTGAGCAGGCGGGCCTGGTCGATCTCCATGCGCGAGGTGGCGATCCACTCCTGCACGAACTGCTTCTCGCCGAGCGTGGAACCAAACGCCCTTCGGGCGTTGGCGTGGCGGCACATGATCTCGAAGCCCCGTTCGGCCATGCCGATGGCGCGCATGCAGTGGTGGATGCGGCCCGGGCCGAGTCGCGCCTGGGCGATCAGGAAGCCGGCGCCGTCGGGGCCGAGCCGGTTGGCGGCCGGGACGCGACAGTTCTCGTAGTAGACCTCGCAGTGACCGCCGCCGCCGACGTGGCCCATCACCGAGACGGCGCGGGCGATGCGGAAGCCGGGCGTACCGGTGGGGACGATCACCATCGTCGCGCGCTCGTGCATCGGCGCGTTCGGATCCTTCACCGCCATCACGATTGCGAAGGCCGCGCCCATCGCGCCCGAGGTGAACCACTTGTGGCCGTCGATCACGTAGTCGTCGCCGTCGCGGCGCACCAGCGTGCGCAGGCCGGTCGGATCGGCGCCGGACGTTTCTGGTTCCGTCATCGAGAAGCACGAGCGGATCTCGCCTTCGAGCAGCGGCTCGAGCCAGCGCTTCTTCTGCTCCGGGGTGCCGAACTCGGCGAGGATCTCGGCGTTGCCGGTGTCGGGCGCCTGGCAGTTGAAGGCGCGCGCGGCCATCGGGCTGCGGCCCATCACTTCGCACAGCGGCGTGTAGTCGAGGTTGCTGAGACCGGGGCCGTGGTCGGGATCGGGCAGGAAGAGATTCCAGAGTCCGATCTCCTTGGCCTTGGCGCGGATTCCCTTCATCACCGCCGGCTCCGCGTGCGGATCAGCCGAGGCCTCGGCCTGCTCCTGGTAGAGGCGCTCGTTCGGGTAGATGTACTCGTCCATGAAGCGCTCGAGTTGGGACTGGATCGCCTTGCAGCGGTCGGAGGGTTCGAAGTCCATCGCGTCTTGCTCTCCTTTGGATTGCTCAGGGATTGATGCTGACCTTGATTGCGCCGCCGCGACGATCGCCCGCGACCTCGAAGCCGCGCGCGATCTGCTCGAGCGGGAAACGGTGGGTGACGAGCGCGGCGAGCGCGTCGCGCTCGGCTGCGATCACGTCGATCGCGTGGGCGAAGTCCGAACGGCCCGCGCCCGCTGCGCGCACGCCGTAGCAGTACGACCAGGCCATCGTGACTTCCTTCAGCATCAGCCCGAACGGATCGATCGGTGCGCCGCCGAGGAAGAGTCCGATGACCGAGATCGTGCCGCCCGGTCGCACCGCGGCGCTGGCGGCGCGCAGCGTATCGGCCTGCCCGCCGACCGTCTCGACGACCAGGTCGAACGGCGCTTCGCGCCCGATCGCCTCGAGTGCGAGCGGCTCGGCCTCGGCTTCGCCGAGCACGCGCGTCGCACCGAGTGCGCGCGCGCGCAGGGCTTGATGCGGATGCCGCGCGGTGATCCAGACTTCGGCGGCGCCGAGTCGCCGCGCGGCGGCGAGCGTGAGCAGACCGACGGAACCAGCGCCGAGCACGAGCACGCGCTGGCCCGCCGCGAGGTTGCCCCGCAGCAGCGCGTGCACGACGACCGCCATCGGCTCCGCGAGCGCGGCGAGCTGCGGGTCGAGATCGGCGGGTAGGCGGTGCACGCGGTCAGCGGGTACCACGATGTACTCGGCGAGCCCCCCCGGCAGGTGCACACCGTGCAAGCGCGCGCCGCGGCAGATCGAGTACTGGCCGCGCCGGCACGAAGCGCACGCGCCGCAGCCGCGCATCGGCTCGACGGCGACGCGCATCCCGCCGGCGACGCCCGCTACGCCGGGACCGAGCGCGTCGATGCGCCCCGCCGCTTCGTGCCCCGGCGTGATGCCGGGCGCAAAGAAGCCGCTGCCGAAGAGGTGGAGGTCGCTGCCGCAGATGCCGCACGCCTCGACGGCGACGCGTACCTCGCCGGGCCCCGGTTCGGGGATCGGCACGCGCGCGATCTCGATTTCGCCGCGTCCGCGCACGCAAGCAGCACGCATTTCGGGGGGCATCGCGGCCGGGAGACTACCAGCTGAGAATGCTTCTGCTGCTCGCTCAACGCGCCCGGCGAACAGACCGAAGAACAGGCGTGCTTTACGAGCTGGGTCTCGTCCTCACGATCGCGATCTGCGGCTGGATTGCCTTCGACCTGTTGATCTCGACCGGGTGGCGGCGCCGCTCGCTCACGGTCGGCTGCATGGCCGCGGCGGCGGGACTCTGGGCCGCGGGCGATCTGCTGCTGCTGTTGGCGAGCGATCCGGAGGAGCGCTCGCTTGCGCTGCGCGTCAACTATCTCGGCATCTGCGCGCTGCCGCTCGCCTTCGCCGCGGTCGGTGCGCAAGCCGCGCGGCCGCGTTGGTGGCGCCACGCGGGGTGGGTGTTCGCAATCGCCGCGCTGCCGCCGCTGCTCACCTACTCGTGCCAGTTCTGGGACAGCGCCGACTGGTTCGTCGACTACGCCGTCCGCCCGCCGCGCCGCGGCCCGATCTTCCTCGCCAACATGCTCTACTCGTGGGCGCTGGCGGTCGTCGCGTGGGTCTACCTGGCGCAGACGGCGATGCGCCTGTCGAAGGCGAGTCCGTTGCGCATGTTGGCGCTGGGAGCTGGAGCGGGAGTGCCAGTTCTCGCGAACTTCGTCCACATCGTGGTGATCCCGAACGCCCCGGACCCGACTCCTCTGTTGATCGGCTTCAGCGCGGTCCTGATCCGCTTCGCGGTGATCGAGTCGGGCCTCGCGCTCTATCTCCCGATCGCGCGCGCCGACGTGCTGGAACAGGTCGAGGT
>Ga0102851_10001645_pt1 | contig 12963 bp, 12 predicted proteins | sample Mud3Dept3metaG_FD_79558 | JGI IMG/M metagenome (GOLD analysis project Ga0102851, IMG submission 79558) | Freshwater wetland microbial communities from Ohio, USA, analyzing the effect of biotic and abiotic controls - Mud 3 Core 4 Depth 3... | ecosystem: Environmental > Aquatic > Freshwater >... | reverse complement strand
CAGAATCAGCGGTCAGGCTGCTCGGTTCCCGGAACATAGAGGGCAGGAAGACAGATGTCATCCTTGACTGTGCCGTGGCCAATGACTTTCTTGGCGCCTTTGCTTCATCCTTCTCATCTGACGCCGTACAAAAAGGCAAGTCGCTCCTTGCCGACAGGCTGCATACCCGCATCATCAGCCCTCTGATCAATATCACCGACAGCGGTCTCCTGCCTGCCGGACTGGGAAGCAAACCGCTTGATGACGAAGGCTTTCCGACACAGGCGACATCACTCGTAAAAGAAGGGGTGCTCCGCTCCTTTCTCTTCAATGCCTATACGGCGAACAAGGGGAAAGCGGCATCAACAGGAAACGCGGTCCGGGGAGGTTTCTCGTCACTCCCCGGCGTCGGCGTTACAAACCTCTTTATCGAGCCATCGGACGTCTCCTCCTGCATTCCCCGGGACAGGCTTTTCAGCACTCTCCGGAACGGCCTCTACATAGTTGATGCCATGGGCGTTCATACGGCAAATCCCATTTCAGGGGATTTTTCGATCGGCGTAACCGGCCTCTGGATAGAGAACGGCGAGGTCGCTTTCCCGGTAAAAGAGGCTGTCATCTCGGGAAATCTGCTCGATTTCTTCAGCAAGGTTTCTGCGCTTGCCGATGACCTGCGTTTTTACGGGACTGTCGGTTCGCCGAGCCTGATCATATCCGATATAGATGTGAGCGCCTGAGCTGTTTTCATGCACGGTTATGCATCGAAGAGCCTCCGCATAAATCTGTCCACCGGCAGTGCCGTGATCATCGATACCCCGCGGAATATCATGTCAAAGTTCATCGGCGGAAGGGGAGCCGGCGTTGCCCTGGCAGGCAGGAGGATCACGGGAAATGTTGACGATCCCGCGATGCCCCTCATCATTGCGTCCGGCCCCCTCGTTGCCACGGAGGCGCCGACATCCGGGAGGGCCTCGGTCATATCCCGTTCTCCCCTTACCGGGACCATACTCGACTGTTCGGTTGGCGGCACGTTCGGCACGGAGCTGAAGCTGGCAGGGTTCGATCTCATCGAGATCACCGGTGTGGCCCGCACGTGGTCTCTGATCACCATCGAAGACCAGAAGGTGACCATTTCGGATGCCGCAAATCTTGCAGGAAAGAATGTCGGGGATGTGCGGAAGGCGCTCGGTACTGACGGTTCCGATGCCGTGATCGGGATAGCCGGTGAACGGCAAGTCAGATTCTCTTCCATTGTCTTTGACGGTCACTATCTGGCAGGCAGAGGCGGCATGGGCGCGGTCATGGGGGCGAAGAACCTCAAGGTCATCAGGGTAAAGGGACGCGGTTCGTTCAGCATCTTTGACAGCACTGCTCTCAAGTCCAGCCGTGAGGAGATCATGAGGCTGCTCAGGGCGTCCCAGGCAGTGTTCGGCGAGCTCGGGATCTCGGAGTTCGGCACCGCGGCCCTCGTTGACCTTATCCATGCGCGGCGCATGGAACCGACGGGCAATTTCCGGCAGACCTTCTATGAAGTCTCCTCCGCCTATTCCGGGTATGCACTGAAACATATCTACCAGACGAAGAAAACCGGCTGCAGGGGGTGCCCCATTCTCTGCAAGAAGCTCGGCCAAAAAGGTGAAGTGATCCCTGAATATGAAACTATCTCCCATTTCGGGGCACTGAATTTCAACAGCGATGCCGCCTCGATAGTGGAGGCGAACAGGCTCTGCAATGAATACGGACTGGACACCATCAGCACCGCAGCGACTATTGCGTGCTACGCGGAGATAGAGGACAGGAAGCTTTCACCCGGAAGCATCCTTGATGTTATCCGCGCTATCGGCGAACGGAAAGGCGCCCTGGGAGAAATGCTCTCCGCAGGCTCGCGTCAGTATGCAGAGGCCTCCGGAAGACCCGGTGCGAGCATGTCCGTAAAGGGACTTGAACTGCCTGCCTATGACCCGAGAGGCGCTTACGGCATGGCGCTCGCCTATGCCACATCGAACCGCGGCGGCTGTCATCTGCGGGCCTATCCGATCAGCCACGAAATTCTGAGAAAACCGGTTGCCACGGACCGTTTCTCGTTTGAGGGAAAGGCCAGGATCATCAAGATCGCGGAGGACATGAATGCGGTCATCGACTCGCTCACTGCCTGCAAATTCGTCTTCTTTGCCGCGTCTCTCGAGGAATATGCAAAGGCCGTAACCGCGGTCACGGGCAGGGGATATGACACGCAGTCACTCCTCAGCGTAGGGGAGCGGATCTACGTGCTGGAACGGTATCTCAACTCCCTCAACGGCTTCACCGCAGATGACGACGAGCTGCCCGGACGGTTCTTTACGGAAGAAGGCACGTCTTCGCCGAACATCAGGATAAAGCCGCTTGACCGGAAGGAATTTCTCAATGCCCGGCGCAAGTATTACCGGATCAGGGGATATGACGAGCACGGCGTGCCGACCGCGGAACTGATGGAACGATTGGACTTGGGAGAATACCTGTGAAAAGAAGGGTTCAAGGATTCGAGGGGTCTCGAATCCAAGGGTGCGGTATCGTTAAGGTTCTTTACTTGAGCCCTGGAACCCTCAGACCCTCGAATCCTGTCTTCATATGAAAAACCTCATCGATACGCACGTGTCCAAGATCGTCAGCCAGGGGCTGGCTGATCCGGACGATATCACACTCATCGGTCTTGACGCAGAGTTCACAGCGAACAGAAGCCTGTCGGAGATACATCCGGAACTGTTCAGGGTATTCGACCGCATGAACATAAATACCCTTCTGTATGCAGAGCCTGCAGAGCCGTACCGGAGCATTTTGCAGCACCTTTCCCTCCATGACAGGGGCAGTCTCGTGCCTTCAGATTGCGAGACGCGGACGTTTCTTCATGATATACCTGTTATTCCTTCTCTCTCTTCAGAAGCGATTGTCGCGGTGCTGTCACACCGCAAGGCGGCGATTGTCGGCAATACGGGTATCGTCTCCTATGGCACGGTAAGCCCTGAACAGGCCTTTGTATCGTTCAGCTCTGTCTGCTTCTCGACCTTTGTGAAATTCTTTACAGATGTGATGTACCATCTTGATGACCACGCCGGCGGTCGGGCACCGAAAAATTATTCGCTCCTGGATGCATATCGTACGATCTCGGAAAAAGTCCCCTCAGCATTCTCCGGATGCGGCACCGTCCCTGCGTCACCTCCGGGCGATACGACTGAGGTATACCGGCAACTGATCGGAACAGGCAAAGAACTGGTACGCCAGAGGCTGGTCGACTCGTATTTCGGCAACATCTCCTATACCTTTGGAGATACCATTTTCATCAGCCAGACAGGGAGTTCCATGGATGAACTTGAGACCTGTATTGATGCCGTGCCTCTTGACGGCTCATCCTCTTCGGGGATTACCGCGTCATCTGAGCTGTCCGCACACATTAGCATCTACAAGAAAACCTGCAGGCGTGCCATCATCCACGGTCATCCGAAGTTTACGGTCATCATGTCCATGTCCTGCAGAAAGCAGGGATGCGACATGTCGACCTGCTACCGCTCCTGCAAAGAAGAGCGGTCCGTCTCGGGTATACCCGTCGTCTCCGGCGAGATAGGCACGGGTCCCACTGGACTGGTTCAGACCGTACCAGCGGCCATGGTCAGGGAACGGGCAGTTATCGTCTACGGCCATGGTATCTTCTCTGCCGGCGAAGACAGCTTCAGGCCGGCCTTCGAACACCTGCAGGCGGTGGAGGAAACGAGCAGGAAGCAATATTTCACGAAAATTCGCGCACTTATATAATATTTACTCCTTTCAATAATTTGCATGTATCTGGTAAAATGTCCGATAGCGTTTCTTGCCCGTTGTTTGAGACTATAGAAGCCGGAGGACCTACATGGATTATTTCTTGACTGAAGAACAGATAATGATACGGGATCTTGCACGACAGATCTCGGAGGAGAAGATCGTCCCGGTAAGGGGCGAGCTGGATGAAACCGGCGAATTCCCCTGGGAGATCATGAAAGTGCTTGCTCAGTCGGATCTCTTCGGCCTTTTTATCCCCGAAGAATACGGCGGCCTCGGCAAGGGATGCCTGGAGCTCTGCATCGCGGTCGAAGAGCTGTCCCGCGCCTGTGTGGGCGTGTCGACCTCCTATGCTGCCAACGCACTCGGGACTTATCCGCTTCTTCTCTTCGGTTCCGACGCACAGAAGAATAAGTTCCTTTCCGACATAGCAGCGGGCAGGAAGCTCGTTGCCTTTGGTCTCACCGAAGCAAATGCAGGGAGTGATGCCAGCGGCATCCAGACAACTGCCAGGCTCGACGGAAATGAATATGTGCTGAACGGCACCAAGCAGTGGATAACGAACGGAAGCGTAGCCGACGTTTATACGATCATAGCGATCACCGACAGGACGAAGGGGCCTCGCGGAGCCTCCGCGTTTGTCGTGGAAAAGGGGACTCCCGGCTTCACCTTCGGCAAGAAAGAGAACAAGATGGGCATCCGGGCGTCCATTACGACGGAACTCGTCTTCGATAACTGCCGTATTCCCAAGGATAACCTCATCGGCAAAGAAGGCATGGGTTTTATCGTTGCCATGAAGACCCTCGACAGTTCCCGCACCGGTGTCGGTGCACAGGGTCTTGGCGTTGCCCAGGGCGCATACGAAGAGGCGGTGAAGTTCGCGCGCAAGAGGGTCCAGTTCGGCCACCCCATCATCAGCTTCCAGGCAATTCAGCATATGCTTGCCGACATGGCGACGTCGATCGAGGCGGCCCGCGCACTGATCTACTCTGTAGCGCGGTATGTCGACAGCGGCGCAAAAGAGGTTTCCAAGGTCTCTGCCATGGCAAAGTGCTTTGCCACTGATCTCGGCATGAGGGTCACCACGGATGCGGTCCAGATCATGGGAGGCTCCGGATATATGAAGGAATACCCGGTCGAGAAGATGATGCGTGACGCAAAGATCCTGCAGATCTATGAAGGCACGAACCAGATACAGAGGAATGTCATCGGCCAGGAGATTATCAAGGAATTCGCGCGAAGCAGCAAATAACTCTTCTTTCTTCATGAAAAACCTGCCCTTTTTTATCAGGAAGGGCAGGTTTTTTGTTGTATACTGATATGGGAGAGATGACCCATGGACCGGGAGAAACAAATTCAGAAAATCGGCGAGATCGAAGAGATCACGCATATCATGATAGGACTTGGAAAGACCCAGGAGGCCATACCTGGCAAGCTTGGGCAGAGAGCTCGCAGCGTCATCAATCTGAAACACTATGCAGGATAAGACAATCAATCCGGGCCGTTTCCGGTTTCCACGATTTGCGGGTCTCCTCTGTTCAAAGGATGGTATACTATCAACACGTTTCGTCACGGAGGTCGCATGGACGGAGTAGTGATCAAAGAATTGAAGCAGTTTCATGACGATCGAGGCTGGCTTGTCGAGACCTTCAGGGAAGACGAGATTGCGTTTACGCCTGCCATGTCGTATGTCTCAATGACAAAGCCGGGCATTGCCCGCGGACCTCATGAACATCGTGACCAGTCAGACTATTTCTGTTTTTTCGGCAGCTTCAGGCTGTATCTCTGGGACAACCGGGAGGACTCCGCGACCTATCAGCAGCATTTGGTCTTCGATATCAAGGGGAGACCGCACATCGCAATCGTGCCGCCGAAGATTGTCCACGCGTACAGGAACATCGGAGAGACGGATGGACTCGTCATCAACCTGCCTGACAGGCTGTACCGGGGCAAAGATAAGACCCTCACGGTGGATGAGATCAGATATGAAGACGATCCCGCGTCTCCTTACAGGCTGGACTGATGAAGATCCTGATCACCGGCGGCGCCGGATTCATAGGCTCTAATTTCATCAGACATCTCCTTACTTCCCGTCCGGAGCATACCGTCATCAACCTCGACAAGCTGACCTATGCAGGCAACCTCGAAAACCTCAGGGATATCGAACACCTTCCGAGTTACACCTTTATTAGGGGAGATATCTGCGACAAGAAACTCATCGAGGCCATTGAGTTCGACGCGATCATTCACTTCGCGGCTGAAAGCCATGTCGACCGTTCCATTCTCGACTCCTTTCCGTTCCTGCAGACCAACGTCATCGGCACCCAGAACCTGCTTGAGGCTGCGCGGAAGCGCAACTGCCGGATGCTCCACGTATCGACAGACGAGGTCTACGGTTCGGTCGAAGAGGGCCTCTTCACCGAAATGTCTCCCATCAGGCCGAACAGTCCATATGCCGCGAGCAAGGCATCTTCCGACCTACTTGTGCGCGCATATCACGAGACCTACGGCATGGACCTCCTTATCACGCGCTGCTCGAACAACTACGGCCCATATCAGTTTCCGGAGAAGCTGATCCCCCTGGTCATTTCCCACGCGCTCCAGAGAAAGATGATCCCCGTTTACGGCGACGGGCGGAACGTGCGCGACTGGATCCATGTGCTCGACCACAACCGGGCCGTTGATACGGTGTTTCACCGCGCAAAAGCCGGCAGCACCTATAATATCGGGGGCAGGAACGAACAGAGGAATATCGACATTATCAGTGCCCTTCTTGCAATCATTGCCGACAGGACCGGAATGGACAGCGAAGGACTATTCAGTCTCATCACCTTTGTAAAAGACCGGCCGGGCCATGACCGGAGATACGCGATCGATCCCTCAACCCTGGAGGAGACTCTTGGGTGGAGGTCTGAAATAGCCTTCGACCAGGGCCTTGCTGACACGGTTGCCTGGTACCTTGAAAACAGACGCTGGTGGGAGCGCGTGATCTCCGGCGAATATCTCGAATACTACAAGGTCCAGTACGGCGAGAGGATCGCCGAATGAAAGTGGCCCTTACCGGGGCAGGCGGCATGCTCGGCCATGCCGTCAGGAAGGTCTTCTCTGATCTCGATCTCATACCGTTTTCCCGTGCCGAACTTGATATAACCAGTCTTGACGATGCGGTGACAAAGATACGGGATGCCCGGCCGGATTTTCTCATCCATGCCGCAGCCTTTACGAACGTAGATGCCTGTGAGACCCAACCGGAGACCGCATACCTGGTGAACGGTATCGGGACCAGGAACATTGCCATTGCCTGTGAGGAGATACATTGCCCTGTCATCCATATCAGTTCTGACTACGTATTCGACGGCACGAAGACCTCTCCCTATGACGAATGGGACATACCGCGACCGGTAAGCAGGTACGGCATCTCAAAGCTCATGGCAGAGCAGTTTGTCTCGTCCCTTACGAACAGGTTCTACATCGTGCGCACCTCATGGCTGTACGGCAGCAACGGCAAGAACTTTGTCGACACCATCATCCGCCTTCTTGCGGAAAAGGACGCCCTGCGGGTGGTAAACGACCAGTTCGGCTCCCCCACCCTTACGGACGATCTCGCACGTCTGCTCAGGGAACTCATGGGCCGCGGCTACGGCATCTATCATGCGACAAACTCGGGTGTCTGCACCTGGTACGAGTTCGCCGTTGAGATCGCCGAGAGACAGGGGATACGCAAACAGATCATACCGGTGACATCCGAAGAGTTCGACCGGCCTGCCAGACGGCCTGCAAATTCAGCGCTGAATGACACCATGCTGCGGCTTGAGGGCATCCCACCCCTCCGGCACTGGGAAGATGCTCTTGACGACTACCTTTCGCGCACTTCATGACCGGCCCCGCTGACCCGACGGTCTCTGTCATCGTACTCAACTATAACGGGAGACATCTGTTTGAGGAGTGTCTGGCGTCGCTCTTCAGGCAACTCGTGGGTATTCGGCTTTTACAGTGGTATTTACGGAGGTGACATGTTCAGACTGATAAAGTTTATGCTCATGATCGCAGCCGCAGGGGGACTGCTCTTCCTCGCTCACGGGCCAATACTCACCAAGGCTGGGGAGTTGATCGTCAAGAAGGATGAGATGAAACCTGCAGACGCCATTGTCATCCTTGCCGGCGAAGAGACAGAACGCGTCGAGTACGGAGTAAAGCTCTTCAAGGACGGCTGGGCACGGAAGGACCTGCTCGTCATGGCCGGCGGCCCCCTTGTCTGGAAATACACGTGGGCCGGCCTGATGAAGGACCATGCCGAATCTCTTGGTGTGCCTGCCCGGAAGATCCTTGTCGAGGACAAGTCCAGGACAACGGAAGAAGACGCATACTACACAAAGGAGATCCTGAAGAATAACCGTATCGCCTCCGTCATCCTCGTCACGTCACCCTACCACAGCAGGAGGGCTTCGATCATCTTTGAAAAAGTGCTGGGGAAAGATATTCGCATCATCAATGCTCCGACAGAAAACAGCTGGTTCAGGGTTGATGAGTGGTGGAAGAGAAGACGGGACAGGGCAACGGTGCTGAACGAGTTCTCAAAATATCTCTGGCTCTGGCTCTTCGGCGTACAGGGCAAGCCATAGGTCAATCGCGCTATGGTCATCGTCAAAGCTGAACATCTGGTCAAGCACTATGGAAACCTCTGTGCTGTCGATAACATCAGCTTTGAGATCATCACGGGAGAGTGCTTTGGCTTCCTTGGTCCCAACGGCGCAGGCAAGACGACGGCCATGGGCATCATCTACTGCTTCATGCCGCCTACATCGGGCACGGTCACGGTGTTCGGTCTTGATGTGACCGAACAGCCGAGCAGGATAAAATCACGCATCGGCGTCATGCCCCAGGACGACAATCTCGACCCTGACCTTTCGGTGCTGCAAAACCTCATTGTCTATGCGCGCTATTTCGACATCCCCCGAGAAACATCGATGCCCCGCGCATGGAAACTCCTGGACTTTGTCGAGATGAAGGACAAGGCACAGGTGAACATCAAGAGCCTCTCGGGCGGCATGAAACGGCGTCTCCTGCTTGGACGCGCGCTTCTGAACAATCCCGAACTGCTGATCATGGACGAACCGACCGTTGGTCTCGACCCGCACAGCCGCCGGTCTGTCTGGGAAAACCTTGCGCATCTCAAAGCGCAGGACACAACCATTATTCTGACCACCCATTATATCGAAGAGGCGGAAAGGATCTGCGACAGGGTCGCAATCATGGACAACGGGAAGATCATCGAGACCGGTACGCCCGCAGACCTCATTGCCCGTTATGGCGGCAACCTTGAGGATGTCTATCTGAGGCTTACGGGCAAGAGGCTCAGGGAGGAGATCGCATGAACCTGCGGCGGGCATTCCGGGTCTTTCAGCGCAATCTCACGGTCTTCTCCAAGCTCTACAAGTCCAGCCTTGCGCTCAATTTCGCAGAGCCGGCCCTCTATCTCTGGGCGCTCGGGCTGGGACTCGGCGCGTACGTAACAGAGATCAACGGCGTGCCGTATATCAACTTCATCGCCCCCGGCATGATCGCATCATCCGCCATGTTCGCTGCGGTCTATGAAACGACCTACGGCACGTTCGTACGGATGACCTACCAAAAGACGTTCGATGCGATCCTCGCCACGCCGGTAAACATCTACGACCTTGTCGCGGGAGAACTGATGTGGGGTGCGGCAAAGAGCGTTCTTTACGGTACGATCATCATGCTGGTCATCTCGGTCTTCGGGCTCGTAAACTCGGCAGCGGTCATGGCCGCACTCCCCCTGCTTTTTGTTAGCGGCATCATCTTTTCAGAGATATCCATGATCTTCGTTGCCATCGTCCCGGGCATCGATTCCTTCAATTACTTCTATACCCTGTTCATGACGCCCATGTTCCTTTTTTCAGGCATCTTCTTCCCGCTCGATAATCTTCCTCCGCTGGTGGCAAAGATCGCGTTCTTCACCCCCCTCTATCACATGGTGAATGTCTGCAGGTCTTTTGCGCAGGGGCATATCGCGGCTGTCTGGCAGGACATCCTCTGGCTGCTCGTGGTTGCAGCAGTCCTCGCGCCCTACCCCTTCAGGATGATGAAGAAGAGGATCGTAAAATAAGGAGCCTTCTCACCCTCGTGATACCGTTGACGAGCAAGCAGTCGCACAGTTGCCGCAACATGGTGATATGCGGAGTTCGATAGATTATGACGCTTCCACGCACTCCAGGATACTGACATCAGAAGCGGTCGGAACGACCCGATGAAGCGTCAATCCTGCAGCGGAGAACAACAGCCGGTACTCCTCCTCGGTCCTTTCCCGTCCGCCGACGAGCATCATCATGAGATCGAGCCACTTTCCGAAACCGGGTTCGTTCCCCGGTGGAATGACCATTTCAACCACCAGTATTCTTCCTCCGGCGTTCACCGCCTCCCGGCAGTTACGAAGGATAGTGATAGCGTCGCTGTCCTCCCAGTCATGGATAATGTGGCGCATTACATATGCGTCCGCACCGGCAGGGACTGAAGAAAAGAAATCCCCACCCTCGATCAGGCAGCGGCCGGACAGTCCGGCATCCGTTATGAAACGGCGTGCCCGCTCCGCAACTGCAGGAAGATCGAACAGAATACCCTGCATTCCGGGGTGACGTTCGAGGATGGCAGCCAGCGCCGATCCGTTGCCGCCGCCGATGTCCGCCACGGTCCGAAATTCCCCAAAGTCGTATGCGTCCAGCATAGGCACGGTCTCGATGCCGTGGATTCCCTGCATTGCAGCGTCGTAAATGCTGTGCCGCTCAGGATACTTGGTCATATACTCGAAAAATGTCATGCTGAACCCCTTCCGAAATCCCTGCTCGCCAGTCTGCACCGTATGCAACAGCTCACCCCAGGTTGTATGAAACTCGGCCCCCATCATAATGGAAAATGCCCGCTGGGAACCGGGCACGTCGCTTCTGAGTATGTTCCCGATCGGCATCAGCGCAAACCTGCCAAGTTCATCCTGGCCGAATACGCCTGCGCTGGCGAGCGCACGCAATACGCGATAGAGAGCATCGCTGTTCGAACGCGTCCGTTCCGCCAGCTCCTGGGCTGTCAGCGGCCCCTGCGCAAGCAGGTCCGCAATGCCGAGTTCGGCAGCAACCCATATACCCTGTGTTATCCATGATCCGCCGAATACCTGCCTGAAAAACTGCATGCTGGACTGGTCGCCTGTCATAGTAAATACCTCCCCTGTGCTTATGATGCTCTCATACATCCCCCGGTCCTTTTGTGTGTTCTGCGGGATGCGCCTCGTGTCTATAATCATTCTAACAGAAGTTTATGCATCAGCAAACGAGTGCAGGCAAGACTGGATTCATGCCGTCCGCATCAGCCTCTATCTCTCGCTCCGTTCTTTTTTACTCGAGTCTCGCTAACGGGTGGGGGGGAGAATTCCTGACCTGGCTACCGAACAGGCAGGCGCGCTTCGCTTGCAGGAATGATCATGGAGAGAAAGTTATTTAAAATTAAACTGTCCAGCAGTCTCCGAGAGTACCTTCAGAAATTAGGAGAAACACTCGCTTAGGCTGGCCGGAACTTCCTGAGTCGAAGGGCATTAGTGACAACGGTAACAGATGAAAAACCCATAGCGCCTGCGGCGAGCATGGGGTTCAGCAGGATGCCGAAGAACGGGAAGAGCACGCCGGCAGCGACAGGGATGAGGATGACGTTATAGGCAAATGCCCAGAAGAGGTTCTGTCTGATGTTCCTCATCGTCGCCTTTGAAAGCGCGATTGCTGTGACGACTCCTTTGATGTTTCCGGAGATAAGCGTAATATCAGATGCCTCCATGGCAACGTCAGTTCCTGTGCCTATGGCAATCCCCACATCTGCCTGAGCAAGCGCAGGCGCATCATTGATTCCGTCACCCACCATGGCAACGACCTTGCCCTCTGCCTGCAGCTTTTTCACCTGGTCCGCCTTTTCCTGGGGAAGCACTTCCGCAAGGACCCTGTCTATGCCTGCCTGTCGTCCTATTGCCTCTCCGGTGCGCCTGTTGTCTCCCGTGATCATCACGACTTCAATGCCGAGGTCATGAAGCTGTTTGACTGCCTGCACTGACTCGTCCCTGAGTGTGTCCGCGACTGCAATGATACCCGCAGCCCTGCTGTCTACGCTGATGAACATAGGGGTCTTGCCCTGCTCCGAGAGACGTTCCGCATCATCGGCCAGTTCACCAATATCTATTCCTTCGTGCTCCATAAGCTTCCGGTTGCCGAGCAGGACCGCCTTCCCCTGGATCGCGGCCCTGATACCGTGGCCGGGAATTGCCTGGAACTGTTCAGGATCAACGATCTTCAGATTGTCTTCAGCTGCCTTTCTGATGATCGCCTCACCGAGCGGATGCTCAGAACCCTTTTCTGCCGACGCTGCATAGAATGTGAGATCATGCGCACCGACTCCCCTGGGGAAAATGTCTGTCACTTCCGGCTTCCCCTTGGTGAGCGTGCCGGTCTTATCAAAGACCACCGCGGTTATGGTATGAGCCTTTTCAAGGGCCTCGCCGCTCCTGATGAGGATGCCGTTCTCTGCGCCCTTTCCTGTGCCGACCATGATTGACGTCGGCGTGGCAAGTCCGAGGGAACATGGGCAGGCAATGATCAGTACGGCGATGAAGTTCAGGACCGCATACGTAAAGGCCGGGGTTGGCCCGAAAACATACCAGACAACAAACGTGATCGCAGCGATACCGATGACGGCCGGCACAAAGTAGGATGCGATCACGTCTGCAAGCCGGGCAATGGGAGGCTTGGAGCCCTGTGCAGACTGGACCATTTCGATGATATGCGAAAGCATGGTCTCTTTTCCGACCTTCGTTGCTTCGAACCTGAAAGCGCCGGTCTTGTTGACCGTACCTCCGATCACACTGTCTCCCGTATTCTTTTCTACAGGCATCGACTCACCGGTTACCATGGACTCGTCAACCGCCGAATACCCTTCAACAATCACGCCGTCAACCGGCACCTTTTCGCCCGGCCGCACCTGGACAATATCTCCGATCTCCACGTCCTCGATCGGTACGTCCATCTCCCTGCCGTCCTTGATAACACGGGCCGTCTTTGCCTGCAGACCGATCAGCTTCTTGATCGCCTCGGAGGTCCTGCCCTTTGCCCGCGCTTCGAAAAGACGTCCGAGCAGAATAAGCACAAT
>Ga0102851_10001644_pt1 | contig 12966 bp, 11 predicted proteins | sample Mud3Dept3metaG_FD_79558 | JGI IMG/M metagenome (GOLD analysis project Ga0102851, IMG submission 79558) | Freshwater wetland microbial communities from Ohio, USA, analyzing the effect of biotic and abiotic controls - Mud 3 Core 4 Depth 3... | ecosystem: Environmental > Aquatic > Freshwater >... | reverse complement strand
TACCGGAAGAAAGGCGATTTCGACCGGGCGGTTGCGGAATTTAAGAAGGCCGCCCAAACAGACCCGGCCCACGTCAACAGCCGTTACAATTTAGGAGTAGTGCTCCTTCACGACAAAGGGGACATCAAGGGAGCTGTGGCCGCCTGGTAGGATTACCTGAAAGTAGAGCCGACCGGCCCCAGATCAGAAAACATTCGCGCCCAAATGGGAAAAATGAGGGAAATGACAAAATAACACAAAAAACGTCCTCCTGTGGCGCAAAAGGAACAATTCCTGGCTGGGCGCCGATGAAAAATCATCTTCAATTCCCTTCTTCTAATACCTTAACGTATTGTTTTTATATCAATTATTGTTTGCGGAGAACCTTTAACCCCGGCGGCACGCTCTTTGCTGCTTGATAGGTTGTTCGGTCCAATTTGCTGAGGAAGCGAGGGGATCGTATGAAAAGAAAAAGAAAATTATCCGACTGGATTCTGATCCTTCTGATTGTCTCCTTCTTTGCGATTCCGGTTTGCAGTCTGGCTTTGAACGACGAAATTTCCTCCTGGCCGAAATGCTCCACCGCTTTTGTATATCAGATCATCGGCAGATAGAAAATCAACTTCCCTAATCCCCCAACAAACTGACTCCTGTTTCCAAAACAGGGGCCAGTTTTTTTATCACCGCCTCCGGCGTAATCTCATCCAGGCACAGCCCCCCGCATCCTTCTCTCTTTCTCAAAGAACCGGAAGTACAGGTTTTCCCCCCGGTGATAATGCGCACCTTCGGACCCCGAGGTCCCCAGACCGCCGGGTCCGTGGGGCCGAAGAGGACCACCGTGGGAATTCCCATCCGGGCGGCGAGGTGCGTGATTCCCGAGTCATTTCCGAGGAAAGCGGCACATTTCCCGAGAACGGCGGCGAGATGCGGAAGAGGCAAGAGATCAAGCAAAATCGGCCGGGTTTTCTTGACCGCCCTCAGAACTTCTTCCCGGCCATCGCGGGCCGGACCGGATATTAGAAAAACAGAGGCATGCTCGCCCGCCCAATCGGCAATGCGGGCGAATTTCGAAGGAGCCCAGTTCTTGATAGGGCTTCCGCTCCCGGGGTGGATGGCCAGAATTTGCCCTCCCTTCTTCCAGCCGGTTCTACCCAGCCATTCATCGGCGCCCCATAAAACTTCTTGGGAAAGGCGGAGAGGGGAAAAAGAGGCGTCCCCCTCAATTCCGAATGAGCGCAGCTCCTTAAGGAGAGCGTCGGTAACGTGAATCTTTTTCCTCTCTTCGGGAAAGGAGGGAAGAAAGATCACCTGCTTAAGGCCGGCGCGGCGAAGGTTTTCGGCGAAGATCTCGGCCTGAGAACGGCCGATCAGGAGAGCGGCTGAAAAGGAGGAGAAGAAGTCCACGAGGCGGGGAGGAAGGGCCGGTTCTTCCAGATAAAACCGGGCCAGGCCGGCTTGATCGATAGAATGTGCGGCCGAGGCCCTCAGATCGTAGACGACGAGAGACAGCCTTTCCGGAAATCCCAGGAGCTCTAAGGAAGAATCCGGGAAGGCGTCCCGGAAGGCCCGCATGGCTGGAAGGGACAGCAGCAGATCTCCGATCCCGCCGGCATGGACCATGAGAATTTTTGAAGGAAGAGAAGAAGGCATTATCCGGGTGGGGATTCTTTCTTCACCCCGAATTTATTTTCCTTTCCCGCCATTAAACGTTCAATGTTCTCCCGGTGGCGATAGAAGACCAGGGCGGCAACGATGAGGGCAAACGGGATATAAATCTTTTGCGGGTCCAGGAGGGCGAGAAAGATGACGAATGCGGCGGCCGCCGTGAGCGATCCCAGGGAGATGTATCGCCATTTGAAAACCACGAGAACGAAGACGACGGCGGCAAGAATCGTGGACAAGGGGGAAAGGGCCGTAAAAACCCCCAGCCCCGTGGCCACCCCTTTTCCTCCTTTGAACTTTAGAAAGATAGGAAACAAATGTCCAAGAAAGGCAACCAAAGCCACGGCGCCGATCCAGAAATGGGAGTCGAGGGTTGCGCGGGCGAGGGCGACGGGAATCACCCCCTTGAGGATATCCCCTAAAAGGGTGAAGATCCCCAATTTCTTTCCCGCCGTCCGGTAGACGTTCGTGGCGCCGATGTTCCTGCTGCCCTGGGTGCGGGGGTCCACGTTGCCGAACAGCCTCGTCAGCACCACGCCCATGGGAATGGAACCCAAAAAATAGGCGAAGAGGACAAGAAAAACGGTCATAAAAAATCCTTTGTATTTTTATTCTTTTACCACAGAGGGCACAGAGAACACAGCGATAGATATAGATCAAAAAAAATTCAAAAACAATCGAAATTCTTTAAAGAAGTTTTTGTCCTTTGTAAATATTTATTGGACCTTTTCTCTGTGCGCTCTGTGTCCTCGGTGGTGAATATTCTTTAAGCTCTGCGGACGCGGCACGGGATATACCTGTGCAGCGGCGTTCCCGCAAAGCGGTCGCGGTGCTTTGCCGGGGCCAGCCGGTTTACGTTGACCCCGTAAGCTTTTTCGAGGTGAACCAGGCCGAACCCGTGCGGGATGACCACTTGGCCGGGGTAGGAAGCGTCCGTGATTTCCGCCTCCACTTTAACGGATCCCGCTTCGGTCTCCACGACGGCCGGGTCTTTGTCGCTAAGCCCCAGACTTTCGGCATCCTGCGGATGGATCCGCATCGTGCAGGCCCGGCGGCCCTCGTTCCAGGCGGGGTTGCGCATGATCGTGTTCGCCACCATCTCCATGTGGTTCCCGGCCATGAGAATCAAAGGATATTCCTTGTTCAGGAGCAGGGATTCCTCGGAGGCGGGCTGCACTTCCTTCACCCAGGACTCCATTTCCGGAAAATAGAGGTGAATTTTCTTGTCCGCGGTCTTGAGGCGGGAGAAGTTGTTAGCCGTATCGGCAACGCCGATTTTAACTCCGCCCGGGGTGTTCAGGATCCGGGTGAAAATCTCGTCACCGGCAAAAGGGGTGACCTGAAATCCGGCCCGGGCGACATCTTCCTTGTTCATCATCGGGAACCGGGCCAGGAGCCCCCAGAGGGCGGAAAGATTTTTCGAACCCAATTCCTCGCCCAGGGTCTTGCCGATAATAAAGGGAAGCCAGGAGCCGGCCTTGGGATTGGCCTGCAGATACTTCATCAGGGCGGCCCCGTATTTTCCCCGGTCGCCGGCGAGGGTACGCAGCTCCTTGGGAAATTCGGGGATCCTTCCCAGCCTCTCCGCCAGCTGGAGATAGATTTCGGCTTCTTCGACCTGCTCGCCGTCCGCTTCCGCGACCGGCCGGCGCATATCAAAATAATACTCCGGGTAGGTCCATTGGAAAAAAGTCCCGTCCCACTTCTCGTAACCAGACTTGGCGGGGAGCACATAATGGCTGAGGCGGGCCGTCTCCGTCATCGCCACCTCGACCGTGACCAGCAGGTCCAGTTTGGCAAACGCCTTTTCATAGGCGGCGGTGTCGGCATAGGAGCGGAGGGGGTTGGAAGCGCTGACGATGAGGGCGCGGATCCTCTGGGGATGATCCGTGTCGATCTCCTCGGGCAGGACATTGGGCGGGAAGGCGCCCATGATCTGGGGAATGTTCGTGACCGCGGTTCTCCAGGTTTCCGGATCGTCGTCCGGGGTATGGGAACCCATGGGCATCAGGTGCCCCCCGAAGACGTTGCCCCCGGGAACTCCGATCCTTCCGGCCAGGGCGAGGAGAAGGAGCTCCAGGTAGGAGTTCAGCGTGCTGTGCCGCCCCATGAGAATACCCAGATCGCTGCGCATCGCTGTTTTGCGCGTCGCGAAGAAACGGGTGAAGCGCCGGATCTCTTCCGCCTCCAGGCGGCAGACTCGGCAGTTTGCCTCCACCTCCACATCTTCGAACCAGCCGCGGATAGCATCAAGACCATGAAGGTGATCGCGGGCGTAATCGGTTTTGACCAACCCTTCTTCAAGAAGGATTTTGATCATGGCTTTGAGGAGAAGGGCGTCCGTGCCCGGCCGGAGGCGGAGATGGATATCGGCCAGCTGAGCGGTTTCGGTGACGCGGGGATCGACCACGGCGATCAGGGTCCCGGGCTCCCTTTTCTTTTGACGCAGAATGAGGGGGGCCTTAGGGATATCATGGCTGACCAGGGGATTAGCGCCCCAGAAGACCAGAAAATCCGCTTGGGCAAGGTCCGGCACAGGATGCATATACTGCCGTCCGTAAGCCTTGCCGTTCACCCAGAAATATCCCGTCAGTTCCTGAGCCAGGGGGCTGTAGTGGTTCTTTGATCCCAGCCCGTGAAGGAACCGCAGACCGAAAGCGGCTTCGAAATGGCCGCCTTGACCGCCGCCGCCCATGTAGGCCAGAGAGCGGGGGCCGTGGGCGGCGACCGTAGCCCCGACCTTCGCGGCGATTTCGTCGAGAGCCTGGTCCCAGGAGATCCGTTCAAAACGGGCTCCCACCCGTTTCAGCGGGTATTTTAGGCGCTCGGGGTTGTTTTGGAAAAAGGCGATGTTGGCGCCTTTGCGGCAAATATAACCCTGAGAGCGGGGGTTTTCCTTGTCACCCCGGACCTTGACGATTTTGCTTCCCTCGGTCTGGACTTCCAGCCCGCAGTTGCAGAAACAGAGCACGCAAGAAGTTTTTTTCCATTCGCTCATGATTCCCTCCTCTGAGAAGAAATCGGTTGGACATCTTCAAAAGCCCCGCCGGTTTCAAGAAACGCAGAATAAGAGGAAACGATTCCCCTGCGGACGCCCCGGCAATTGGCTCAAAGACAAGGACGGTGTAGAAATAATATCTATCAGGGGATTTATGTCAAGGGCTTTGTGGGAGCCGAAAGGGCATCAGCTTCTTTCGGAATTAGGACTAAGCTTTTTCAGGAGGCTCCGGCGTTACTTTTTTTTGCACGCCGGTAGTGTAAACGATGATCGCCGACTCCCCTTCCACCGGGCATTTGTTTTCGCAGATGCCGCAGCCGGTGCAGAGTTCGTCTTTCACGATGGGACGCTTTTTGTCGTCCCGGTCGTCCCCGATGATAGCGTGATAGGAGCATTGCTCGTTGCAGACCATGCAGATCTTGTCTTTCTCGAAGGCGATGCAGCGAGTTTTGTCGATGTGGGCGATGCCCATCTGGACGAGGCGTTTTTCTTCCATGGGCAGGGGCCGGATCGCCTCGGTGGGGCACACCCGGCCGCAGAAATTGCAGTGTTCCTCGCAGTAGCCGATCCGGGGAACCAGCCGCGGGGTGTAAAAACCGGCTAATCCCGCTTCCAGGAAAGTTGCCTGCAGGGCATTGTTGGGGCACACTTTTAAACACTCTCCGCAGCCCGTGCAGACCCGGACAAATTGTTCTTCCGGAAGGGCTCCGGGAGGACGGATCATTCGGCTATTCTTGCGGGCCGTTCCGGTTTGGAGGGGGTTCGTTTTGACGGTTAGGGCGGAGAAGAGGCCTAAGGCCAGAGAGCCGACGACATACCGGCGGGAGAGGGAAGGGGCGGGAGCGGCTTCCCACTTCGGCCTTTCCAACCCGAAGGAAACGGCCTTGGGGGGGCAGTCGGTGCACCGCAGGCAGGTGATGCAGTCGTGCTGCCGATAGGATTCCGGTTTCTCCTCCGGAATCGCCCCGACGGGACATTCCTTGACGCATTTCAGGCAGTGAACACAATCAGCGCTTACGGAGCGCCGAAAGAGCCGGAGGCGGGAGGTAAGAGAGAAGAGGGTTCCCAAAGGGCAGAGGTAACGGCACCAAAAGCGTCGACGAATCACCCCCAGGGAAAGAATTCCCACGAAGAAGAGGAAGATGAGAATGTTGATTTGAAAAAGCGGCAGCGGCGCCGAGGTGAGAATAAAAGGGTTCTCGGGAAGAAACTTCTGGACTAACGGAAGGAGCTGGTTATAGATATAAACCGCCGGAGGAAAAAAGGCAATAACCAGGGTCCGGGTAATCAGGCTGATCGGGTCGAGGAGAAACATCAGCTGCCAACCCATCAAACCGGCGGCCAGGGCGAAGACGAAAACCCCGTAGCGGATTTTGCGCAGCGGGCGGTCGTCCAGAGGCCTCTTGCGTTTCTTCTCCCGGAACAGCACCCGGTCAAAAAAGTCGATGGCTGCCCCCATGGGGCAGAACCAGCCGCAGAAGAAGTTTCCCAGGACGATAACGAAAAGAAGCACGCCGAACGCGGGAAGCATCCGCAGGATGAACTCCTTTTGGGAGATCAGGGAGATGATCCCGATAAAAGGAGACAGGCGAAGGTAGAGGTCCACCGGGAGCCTGGTCTCCAGGGGAAAGGCGGCCTGGAGGATCAGATAGAGAAGGAATAAGAAAGAAAGGGACTGGACCCAAACCCGGAGGCTTCGCCAAGAAAGCTTCATGCGCCCTGGACCTTCTTGATCCGCACCTTGGACAGGTTGATCTCGCCGAGCCCCAGGTCGTAGGCATTCTTGATGAAGCGGACCTCGGAGGGCTTGTAAGGATTTCCTGTCTTCGGGTTCTTAAAGAGGGCCGTGCCGTAGGCGTCCACGGCGACGATGTCCGTGGAGACCATCACCTGGTTGGGGTCTTCGGTTTTCCCCGGCCCTTTGGGCCCGTTGGTGGTGAGAATGCGGATGGCGTCGACGACCACGAGGTCGGGTTTGCGAAGCGTGTTGATGTCGGCGATGCATTGGTGCAGGTCGATCTTGTGCAGCAGCTCCATGTCCCAGACCACGCCCATCATGTTCTTGAGGCCCAGAGTCAGCTCGGTGGCAAAGTGCTGTTTGGGGATGGGGAAATTGATGAGGACGTCGGTTTCGAACACATCCTTGATGTACTCCGCCGTCTTGAGCGCCTTGCCCTTGGGAATATCCACGGTTTTGTACACATTGCGGCCGTGGCCGGAGAAAATATCCGCCCCTGCGTCCTGGGTTACCTTCTTCAACCCCGAGCGGGAAAAGCAGAACTGATAGTTGTCGCAGGTGTGGTCCCAGACCGCCACCCGTTTGGCCCCGGCCTCGTAACACATTTTAATCAGGGCGTAGAGAAGTTCCGGATTGTTGGTGCAAGCCTGTTCCGGTGTGCGGGCCCAGGCGATGTTGGCTTTGATCACCACCCGCTGGCCTTTTTTCACGACCCGGCCCATTCCGCCAAAAGCGTCCATGGCCGCCTTCAAAAGCTGGGTGGGTTTCCCTTTTTCGGCGATGATCAAGTCGGGTTCGCCGGCGCCGAAGGCCTTTGAAGGGCGGAGCCAGGAGTAAGGGGAAAAAAGGTTGGCCGCAGCTATGGATGCGGCGGCTCCCCGGAGGAAGTGTCTTCTGGTGAGCTTTGATTTGGAGAGATCTTTCATGCGTTTCCCTTCTTTGTCTAAGGATTCAGAATCAGGCGGGAGGCGCCCTGGTCAGTCCCGAACCAGATGCCGTCCTTATCTTCCGTGGCGGAGAATACATTGTCGCTCAGCAGGCCGTCGGCGGCCGTGATGGATTCCCAGCGCCCGCTTTGGAGCTGATGCCAGCTGACGCCGTTGTCACGGCAGATCCAAACGGAATCTTTCAGGACGTGGATGGAATTGATCCCTCCGTTCTTCAATGGATCTCCGGTCTCCAGGGGGCTCCAGGCATCCTTGGCGGGATCGTAGGCTACGAGACTCCCGCGGGGGGAACCGGCCCAGATCCGATCTTTCACCTTGACCAGAGATTTTATCTCAATGTCGGCGAGCCCTGCGGCGGCGCCATAGGTCTTGAAAGACCGGTCTTTTAAGCTCATCCGGTTGATTCCGGCATTCGTCCCGATCCAGAGGGAATCCCGTTCAAGGAGGAGAGAATTCACAAAATTCCCGCCCAGTCCTTCGCTGGCGGAGAAGAAGGCCGTCCATTTTTCGGTCTTTTTGTCCAATAGCGAAAGCCCCTTTTCTGAGCCCACCCAAAGGTGATCCTGGGTGGCAGCCAGAGAGACAACTTTCTTGGCCCGCCCCTGGTTGGTATTGAAAACCCTCCAGGGGTTTTTGCGGCCGGCCTTGTAATAGGAAATCCCTCCGCCCCCGAAGCCGTAAAAATACGTTCCAAACCAGATCCGGTCCTGATCGGCAAGAATGATCCAGACGTCGTTATAGGCCGGGTGGTTCTTCCATTTGATGCTCACCCCATCGTCTTTTTCCTGGGGCTCACCCTTCGTGGTGTAAACTACGGAAGTTTTCTTGGCGCGATTCCATAGCGTTACCCCTCCGCCGTAGGTCCCCAGCCAGACTTCATCCCCCTGGACGGCAATGGCATAAACCATCTCGCTGGAAAGGCCCTCTTTGGTGGTGAAATGCTGAAAAGAAAAAGTCTTTTTGGTCTGGCTGGCCTCGGTCGGAGAAAGAATAATAAATAAAATACAAAAAAATAAGAATCCGCTTAAGCCCCGGATGGGAATTTTCATTTCTTCTCTCTAACTATAAGTATTTGTATTTCTTTTTATCGTGTCGCCCTTGGCCAAAGGCGCCTTGAGATCAAATATAATGCCCTCGAGCCATATTTTGAATGAACTGAATCATATGGGGCACCATGTCAACAAAAGCATTTTATCATTTAATGTCCGGAAAGAATAACGAAAATTGAACTTCCCCATTCATTTGTTTGCCCAGGTGAATCCTTTTTGCTATAATCTGGACAAAAGCGGCCGCCTACGACATCTTTCCCCAGATCTAATTCGCTGAACTATGTCTGACCCCGGAGTGAAGTTCCAAGCCCATTTCGGACTCGGGAGGGAAAGCGGGGTTTGATTCGGGATTCAAAGCCGGTTCAAATCCGGAGTCCGGGAAAACGGGAAAGGTCAGCAAAGGAAGGAAAGCCTATGAGCGGTATTTTCGGGATCCTATCAAAAAGAAACTGCGCCTCCACTCTATTTTATGGAACGGACTATCATTCCCACATGGGCACGGAATACGGGGGGATGGTGGTAAAAGGGGATAAGCTTTTCCGCTCGATTCATGACATCAGCCAATCGCAGTTCAAATCCAAATTTATGGAAGAAGTCCGCCAGATGAACGGCCACATGGGCATCGGCGTGATCAGCGACCGCGATCCCCAGCCTCTGATCGTGGGATCCCGCTTCGGGACCTTTGCCCTTGTCGCGGCAGGACTCATCGACAACCGGGATTCTCTTGCGGCGGAATTGATGAAAGAAGGGCACTCGTTCGGGGAAATGTCGAGCAGAGGGGTCAACTCCGTCGAATTGGTGGCCAAGCTCATCAATAAAAAAGAAGATGTGATCGAGGGGATCGAGTACCTTTTTGACCGGATCGAAGGATCGATTTCCCTCCTCATGTTGACCAAGGAAGGAATCTATGCCGGCCGGGACCGGCTGGGAAGAACCCCCCTGGTGGTCGGAGAAAAAGGGGGGGATTTCACCGTCGCTTCCGAGACCTGCTCGTTTCTGAATTTGGGATTCAAAATTGTAAAGTACTTAGAGCCGGGGGAAATCGTCCTTCTCGGGCCGGAGGGGCTGAAGCAGAAAAAAGCCGGAAAACCGGCAAGCCAAGTCTGTTCTTTTCTCTGGATTTACACGGGCTACCCCGCCTCCAGCTACGAAGGCATCAGCGTCGAAGTTGTCCGGGAAAACTGCGGCCGATTTTTGGCGAAAAACGACACGGTAAAAGCCGACTTGGTAGCCGGTGTGCCTGATTCCGGTGTCGGCCATGCCATCGGCTATGCCATGGAATCCGGCCTGCCCTATCGCCGCCCCCTCACCAAGTACACGCCCGGCTACGGCAGAAGCTACACGCCGCCTTCCCAGGAAATTCGCGACTTGGTGGCGACGATGAAGCTCATCCCCATCAGGGAAATCATCAACGGCCAGAGGATCGTCCTCTGTGAGGACTCCATCGTCCGGGGCACCCAACTGAAAAATTTCACGATCAAAAAATTGTGGGAGAACGGCGCCAAGGAAATTCACGTCCGCCCCGCCTGTCCGCCCCTCATGTTTCCTTGCAAGTTTGCCCTTTCGACCCGTTCGACATCCGAGTTGGCCGCCCGGCGGGCGATCCGCAGCATCGAGGGGAAGGATATCGACGATGTTGCGGAATACCTGGACCCCCAATCGCCCAAATATGAAAAGATGGTGGACTGGATCCGGAAGGAGATCGGCTCGACAACTCTGCAGTATCAGACGATAGAGAATATGATCCAGGCCATCGGCCTTCCCCGGGAAAAACTCTGCGTGCACTGCTGGATGGGGAAATGATGCTTATTTTTTTTCTTCCGCCTGTTCATAGAGATTTAGAGTGATCAGCAGGAGATCCGTTTTCCCGGAGTTCCGGTAACCGTGTTTCCGGCCTGCCGGCACCGTGAGGGCCGTTCCCGCTTTCCAGGCGATTTTCTCCCCCTCCATCCACGCTTCTCCCTCTCCTTCGAGGATATAAAATATATGCGTATAGGGGTCGGCGTGCTCCGGAAAATCCCCCCCGGGTTTGGCCAGCGTAAGACTGGCCTTGAAATTGGAGGGGAAGGAAAGCTTTGATAAAGGTTTTCGGTAAATCTCCCGGGTCTTCCCGCCGAAAGGCTCCCAGGGAAGAAGATCCAATTGCAGAACCAGGTCTTTAAAATCCATTTGCCTTTCCTCTCTTGCGGGGGTTTAGGGGGCTGGGGGCAGGGGGTGGGCAAAGACCGGGTTCTCATTTTTTCGCTCCACCCCATCCCTGTACCCTACCCCCTTTCTCTTTTCAAAGATTTGCTTTTTCGCCATTGAATGAACAACCCCGCCCCGAGCATAAGGATGCCGATAGCATCCGTCAGGGTGCCCGGATCGATCAGCAGGAGTCCGCCTGCCGGGTCTCTCCGCGGATAGGCTCAATCTAAGAGATAAGAGAAGGTAATGTCAAGAACAAAAGGGTTCCCCTCGAACCGGATCAAATCCTCAAAACCTTGGCTCCGCGGATCTTCCTCTCCTTAAGCTCGATGAGGGCTTGGTTGGCATTCTCCAGGGGGTATAGCTGAATCTCCGGCCGAATCGGAATCCTGCCGGCCAGGTCTAAGAATTCCTCAACGTCCTTTCGGGCAACATTGGCCACGCTCTTGATTTCTTTTTCCAGCCAAAGATGGCGGGCATAATCCAGATTTAAGAGCGCCTCCTTGTCCTTCTCCTCTTTGCGGATGGCATTTATGACCAATCGGCCTCCGCGGTCGAGGTTTTTCAAGGCTTCCACGACCGGATGCCAGGCCGGGGTTGTATCAATGGCGCAAGCGAGTTTTTCCGGAGTAGTCTCCTCAAATCCCCCTATCCAGAACGCGCCAAGCTCCCTGGCAAAACTTCTCTCCGTTTCGCTGCGGGCAAAGACGAATATCCGGGCGGAGGGAAATTTATACCTCGCCATTTGCAGAACCAGGTGGGCGGAAGCCCCGAATCCCACGAGCCCGAGATTTTGTCCGTCTTTCATCCCGGTGAGACGTAAGGAACGATATCCAACGGCGCCGGCGCAAAGCAGGGGGGCGGCCTCCTCGTCGGCGAAAGGCGGAGGGATGGGGTAGGCAAATTTTTCAGGGACTACGGCATACTCGGCATAGCCGCCATCGGCATCCCGGCCCGTAGCTCTAAATTCAGGGCAGAGATTCTCGTTCCCGATTCGGCAGAACCTGCAGGTCCCGCAGGCGGAGTAGATCCACGCCACCCCAAGCCGGTCGCCGATCTTGAACCGGCCGGCGCGGCTTCCGCATTTCTCCACTCGCCCGACGATCTGGTGGCCCGGGATGACCGGAAACCGGGGCGGGGGGGTTCGTCCTTCGATTTCGTCGAGTTCGGTATGGCAGACGCCGCAGGCCGAGACCTTGAGCAGGATTTCTTCTTCTTTCGGCTTGGGAGTCGGCAGATCGACGAGCTTCAGGGGAACATCGTTTTCCTTGAGACTCCGGATTCGCTCCAAGACCATGGCCTTCATGTCATCCCGCCTTTCTTCCTCAGAGGAGTTCGTCCAGGATCGCCATCAGCTCGGGATCGCCCCCGGCCGGAGGGGCCCAATTCACGTGAATTACTTCAATGGCCTGGATTTCCAAGCTGGCTGCAAAAATCTGAAGGCCGAGATTAATAGCTATGGGGCCTTGTTGCAGAAGTTGTTTCAAAGGGCTCTCCATTCCATTGTTCCTCAGAGTCTTTTAGCCAAGAAGGCGGCGGCGCCGGCTGCCTGGGCGCTGCTGGGAAATACGAGCGCCCCTGCTTCCTCGAGGCGGCGGACCTGCCGCTTCAAGTCCTGGGGATCTTCATCGGTGCCGCAAACCGAGGCCACAACCGAAAGGGAACCCCCTCTCCGGGAAGCCGTCCCTTTCGCGGCCAGGATTGCCGGGACTAAATCGCCGGCCGGATCCGGAGCCGAATTGAATCCCAGGATAATATCCAGAAGAAGAACAGCCACGTGGGGATCCTCGCCTTCCTTGAGGATCCGCTCGCAGCGAACCCGGGAGTCGATCATGGGGTGGGGACGGCGGTCGGTGAATTCGTCCGCGCCCAGGTCCACGAGGCTGTGTTTCCGGCTGGAAAAGGGATCGGGGAGCTCCGGGTTCCCCGGAAGGGGGGCGTTGGAATAAACTTCTATGCCCTGCTCCCGTAGAACCTGCTGGGCTTGATAACAAAAAGTCCCGCCGGCAAAGAGCCCGCGGATGAATTTCTGGGCGGAAGCCTTTCCGTTTCGTTCCTTTTGGGTCCATTCCTCAAGTAGCCGGGAATCGAAAGAGAGAAGAGGAGGGGCGGTTTCGGAAACCGCCTGCACGGCCAGTGAAGCCGCCTCATCCAAAGTGCGGACTTCCTTGAACCTGCCCCCGTTTGGCCAGAGCCTTTCCCGGAACCCGAGAAAGCAGGTTATCACCGGCTTTCGGCAGGCGGATATCCTGGGAAGAAGGGCGGTAAGGGCAGCCTTTCCGGGGGGCTTGGAGAGGATCGCGATAATTTTGGTTCCGGGATCTTCTTCCAGACCTTCCAACGCGGAGAGAAACGAGAGGCCGCCGACGGCGTCGGAAAAGTCGCGGCTTCCGGTTCCGATGGCGT
>Ga0102851_10001643_pt1 | contig 12968 bp, 10 predicted proteins | sample Mud3Dept3metaG_FD_79558 | JGI IMG/M metagenome (GOLD analysis project Ga0102851, IMG submission 79558) | Freshwater wetland microbial communities from Ohio, USA, analyzing the effect of biotic and abiotic controls - Mud 3 Core 4 Depth 3... | ecosystem: Environmental > Aquatic > Freshwater >... | reverse complement strand
GCATTACCGATCCTGCGGCATCCCGCATTTGATCCCGTAGTTGGAAATCCTTCCCAAAGCTCCTTTGATTCGTAAGATCATAAACCAAGTTAGCCAATTCCCTTGCCTTCTTCCAGCAATCCAAATCTTCAAATTTTTCAATTTTCATTTCTTGCTCTTGTTCAGCCGGTCATAAAATCTAGTCGGGTGACCTTGCAGTCCTATCGATTTTTTGTAAATATTTGACTACCAGACTACACGACTACCAGACTACGAGACTACGTTAATGGCTCTTCCCAAATAAGCTTCGATGACTCTTGGATCCCTCTGAATTTCGGTTGGAGTCCCTTCAGCAATTTTCTCTCCGTAATCTAACACGGTGACGGTCTCGGAGATGCCCATGACGACCTTCATCTGATGTTCGATGAGAAGAATCGTAATTCCCAGTTCGCCACGAAGGTGCCGAATAAAATCCATCATATCCTGTGTTTCACGTGGATTCATGCCTGCTGTGGGTTCGTCGAGGAGTAGGAGTTTTGGACGTGCAGCCAAAGCTCGGCCGATTTCCAACCTGCGCTGGTCCCCATAGGGAAGATTCTTCGCCAAGAAGTCGCCCTTTCCAGAAAGGTTGACAAACTTCAGGATAAGCCGCGCTTCCTCTGCAGCTTTTTTCTCCTCCTGTTGTGTAGCAGGTAATCCAGCCACAATGCCGAAGAATCCAGCTTTCAAGTGGGCATGGAGACCCACGAGAATATTCTCCATGACGGTAAGATTTGGAAAGAGGCGAATATTTTGATAGGTGCGAGAAATTCCTAACCGGACGATTCGATCGGGCAACAGCCCGACGAGGGAGTGGTTGTTAAAGAGAATCTCTCCGGCTTCAGGCCTGTAGAAACCAGTGATGCAGTTAAAAAAGGTCGTTTTGCCGGCACCATTGGGCCCGATAATGCTGTGGATGCTATGTTCTTTGATTTCTACATACAAATCGCTTATGGCAACCAACCCGCCGAAGCGTTTAATAACTCCTTGTGTGGAAAGAATGACCATAGGTCCTTCTTGATGGTCTCGTAAAAAGTGTAAGAAGGCTATTTTCTGTCATTCCTGCGCAAGCAGGAATCCAGTCTTTTTAAGAAATTAGAATTTCCTGGATTCCCGTTTTCACGGGAATGACGACTTTTCACGAAACTATCCTTCTTAGATTTGGGAATTTTCTCTTAACATTTTTGCCCCTCACGCCTCTCCCCCCGGCCTACCGGCAGGCTCTCCCCGCTGGGGAGAGGGTAAAGGGGAGTGCAATTCTCGTCGGCGCAAGGCCTCGGGCCAGAGGCCTTCCGGTCGCAAGAGCATCATGGCGACCAGGGCAGCGCCGTAAACGAAGAGCCTGTACTCGGCAAACTCCCGCAGCAGCTCAGGCAGGCCGACAAGGGCAATCGCTCCCACGAGCACGCCCGGAATACTTCCCATCCCTCCCACAATAATCAGGCAGAGGATGTTGATAGAAATCATCACGTTAAAACTGTGGGGGTAGACCGACCCAAGTTTGCTGGCAAAGATGGCTCCGCTCAAAGCAGAGAAAGCGGCTCCTGTGGCAAAGGCCATTAACTTCGTCGAGACAAGATTGATCCCCATGGCTTGGGCTACGTCTTCATCCTCACGCACTGCCATCCAGGCGCGTCCCAACCGGGAATCCCTGAGTCGCCATGAGATGAAGCCGACGAGCAAGCAACCCGCAAGAATAAGATAGTAGATCTGTTGGGGCGTGGCAAACTCGATACTGTTCAGGTGAGCCTTGGGAATTCTACCGATCCCCTGTGCCCCACCCAGCCACGGACGCAAGAAATCAGACAGGACAAGAATGCGAATGATCTCGCCGAAGCCAAGGGTTGCGATCGCAAGATAATCGCCGCGCATCTTTAGAACAGGAATGCCCAGAAGAACACCCGACAGGACACCCATGAAGATCACCAACGGCAGCGCTCCCCAAAAGGACAGATTGAAGAAACCTAGCTCTGGTGAGGTCAATACGGCAACAGTGTAAGCGCCGATCGCGAAGAAGGCGACATAACCAAGATCCAAGAGGCCGGCAAATCCAACAACGATGTTCAACCCCAAACCCAAGAGGACATACAATCCCACAATCGTCAGCACTTCACTGAGGAAGAGGCCAAGAATCTGTGGTAGCGCCAATAAGATGATGAAGAAAAGGAGGAAAGTCGTACTCTTAAGTGCGCTTCGTCTTTTGGGAGACAAACGGTTGATGCCAGATCGAATCGCATTGCCTTTATGAGCCCAAAAGGTGAAGAAGGCGGCAATTAAAATAAACAATCCTATAGCGCCATAAAGGGTAAGCCCATTGGCTGTGAAGAGCCACTCGTTGATGATGGAAAGGGGTCCCCAGAGGGCAAAGGTGGGACGGAGCAAGTCCTGTAGAACACCAGCTCCAACAACGCTCCCAAGGGAGACGATCAAGACCCGACGGGTCAGGGTGGGAGAGAGGTGGAGAAGACCTGCAAGAAGACCGCCCAATGCCCCGCCGCCGAGGAGCAGGGGAATGCTCCCGATTACTCCCTGATCGAAAGTAAGTAATTTATAGAGGAGGGGTGAAGCGTTGATCAAGACCTTTCGTAAATTGATGTAATTTCCGAGAATGACCAGTAGAGCGACCATGCCTCCTACGATCAACCCTGATAAAGCGCTATTCCTCAAAACCTGCAACGGCTTATTACCGGTTGTCCCTTTTGCTGCAAGGTAGGACATAAACAGAACGACGAGGAGCAACAGGGTGTGGCCCATTGAGATGACGTGGCTGATGATATCCCGCTGGCTAAAGGCCTCAATCATCCCGATGAGGGCTAAGAGGACTTCGACGACACCACCAATCAATCCGATTCTAATCGCCTGTTTCATGCTTAGTTTTGCAGTCTCGTAGTCCTGCAGTTCTTATAGATTCTCTATTTTTTGACTATATGACTATGCGACTACCTGACTATCCAACTACTATGCTTTTTTAACAGCCAAACGCTCACCCAAAATGCCTGTGGGACGAAAGATCAGGACGAGGACGAGCAAGATAAAAGCAATGGCATCTTTCAGCTGGTACGGCGCAATAATCCCCAGACCGTCGAGGAAAAGACTGGGTCCCAGCGATTCAATCAGGCCGAGAAAAATTCCGCCTAGCATGGCCCCTGGAATATTGCCAATCCCACCCAATACCGCTGCCGTAAAGGCCTTGATCCCTGGGATAAAACCCATGAAAAAGTGAACCTGCTTGAACATCAGGGCGTACAAAACACCCGCCGCTCCAGCGGCCATTCCGCCGATGACAAACGTCGTGACAATCATTTTGTTGACGTCAATTCCCATCAACGAAGAGATCTCCTTGTCTTCGGATACGGCGCGGATCGCTTTTCCAATACGGCTGTACTGTATGAAGGAATAGAGAGCGGCCATCAACAAGGCGGCTGCGATGATCACCACTGCCTGAAACTTGAGGACCCGGAATTCTCCGATCATCCATTCACCTTCAAGAATCTTCACCACGGGATAAGCCTGAAAACCTGAACCATAGAGCCCCCGAAATGTGTATTGTAAAAAGAATGAGGCCCCGATGGCAGTGATGAGCGGAACCAGGCGGGGAGCCGTTCGAAGAGGACGGTAAGCGATCCGCTCCAACAGAACGGCGATGAGAGTTGAGGTCGCCATGGAGACGAGGAAAATCATCATCAGACTTGCGATGGGGTGTCGATCGAGAAAACCGGATGAGTAAAAGGCTGCCGCGACGTAATAAGCCGTATAGGGACCGCTCATAAAGACTTCGCTATGAGCGAAGTTGATCATTCGAAGAGTGCCGTAGACCATGGTGTAGCCCATGGCGATGAGCGCATAGATACTTCCTTGAGCAAGACCGAAAATGACAAAGTCAAACCAGTGGTAAGCGGAGTATTTCCCTTCGGATAACGTTGCGGTCGAACCCCAGATGACGAGCGTCAGAATTGCCGCACCGATGAGCCACATGACGACATCGGTTGGAGTGATTTTTTCTCTCCAACGTTTCAGCATATGGATTTCCATCCCTTCGGATCGTTTAGCGAGAATTTTACTCTTGCTATTAGGGAGCGGTCAAGAGGGGATTCATTTGATGGTTGGCAAGCTTTAAATTGGGATGAGCCGAAGAAAAGTTTCTGTTTCCGGCTCATCCCTTTTCGTGACAGGAAACCCACTCTCTCAGAAAAGCAGGTTCCTCGGTATTGGACTTAATAAGGCTTCCAGAAGGGTTTGTCTGGAAGCACCAGGTTTTTGATATTATCCGCGCTTGTCTTATAGATGGCGATTCTTGGGTCAGCACAATCGCCATATTTATCGCAGGTGAGATTTCCGGTCAACCCTTTGACGTTTTTCGTGGCATAAAGCGCATCCCTTAAAGCCTTCCGACCGATGTAGAGCGCCCCGTCCGGCCCTTTCTTGGCTGCCTTCTCGATGGCAACAAAAATCATCATGGCCGCATCATAGGCATGAGCGTGGAAGGGAGCGATTGGCTTTTCGCCGTATTTTTTCTTATGCTTCTCCAAGAAGGCCTTGTAGCCTTCACCAAACGCTGAGAAATCAGGGCTGGAATGATACATGCCAATGGCGGCCTCCCCTGCGGCCTTGTAGAAGTCTGGAGAGAATATCCCATCCGCACCCATCAGACTTACCTTCTCCAATCCCTTTACCTCCTTCACCTGTCGTGTGATGTGGCCGCCTGCGGCGATAAAGACGGGGTAGTAGATAAATTCAGGCTTGCCCGTGGCAATCTTTGTTAGAACAGGCCGCATGTCCGTGTCCGTGGGGGAGACCGCTTCTTGAGAAGTGATGGTCCCACCCAGTTTCTTGAAGGTTTCTGAAAAAACTGCCTGGAGTTTTTCAGCATAAATGCTTCCGTCGTGGATGGTCGCTGCCCTCTTGGCTTTCAAGTGTTTCCATGCGAATTCACCCGCGACGGCCCCTTGAATTCTGTCGTTGTGAGCGGTACGGAGAAATCCGTCATATTCTCGCCCACGTTTTATTGGATCTGTCAAATCCGGCGAGGTGGCGGACGGTGAGACCGTCGCAATACCGGCTTTCCATAATATCGGCGCCCCGGGTCGAGCCTCGCTCGAGCAACTTGAACCAATGGCTGCCACAACCGTCGGGTCAGCAGCCAGTTTGGTCGCAGCCGCCTGCCCCCCCTCTGCATTGCAGCCTGTGTCCTGAACGGTCAGCTTGATCGGGAACCCGAGAACCTTTCCACCTTTGTCGTCGATGGCGATTTCAACCCCGCGCTTGGTATCGGTTCCCAAGGAGGTATCCGGTCCTACCACGACCATCCAGGCAGCGATGTGAATGGCTTCGCCGGGCTTGATCTTCACCACACCCATGGGGTCTTCATACTTGAAAACTGACCTTGCCTGCTGCGCTGAAACCATGGATCCTGTCATCACCATCTGACCAAGTACTACCATAAAAACGATCGATAAAATGCACAGACGTTTCATAAGGGCCCCCTTTCGTGATTTTAGATTCTAACTCATGGAATCTGAGAATTTCCTTCTAACATTTAAAGAACAAAAAGTTGTCATGCCGAGCTTGGTTCGGCATCTCGTTTTGGCTTGAACCCCAGATCCTGAAACAAGTTCAGGATGACGGGTCCAAGAAATTTCAGATATGTTTGGATAGATTTCAGATTCTTCAATTGCACCTACGATGCGAATTCTTAAATGTATTTCTTTACTGCTTGGAGCCCTCTCCACAGATGGGCCTCTTCGTGAGGCTCGATGGTATAAAGAGGGGTCAGATTCAATTGTGAAAGGAGGGTGAAGAGCTGATCGAAGTCGAATCCTCCTTCTCCCACAGGGAGATGTTCATCCATCTCTTTATGGTTATCGTGGAGATGAACCTCGCCTAAAAACCCTCCCAATGCCTCTATCCAAGCGGGAAGAGGGGTCTTGCTGAAAACGTGATGATGGCCTGTGTCGAAGCAGAATCGAAAATGGGGGGAGTGGATCTCCTCTAAAAGGTCTTTGATGGAATCGGGACTCTCTTCGAAAACATTTTCAACTGCGAGGGTCAACCCGATCTCCTCTGCCTCTTTGACCAGAGGCCTCCAGGTTTGAAGACTGCTCTCGAGCCATAGCTTCACATTTCCGTCGAATTTCCATCTTTCGTACCCCGGATGAAAGACGATCATCTTGGGTTTGAAAAAATGCGCCAGTTCCATCGTCTTCAGGAGTCGATCAAAAGTCACCTCCTTGATCCTTCGGTCCACCCCACCAGGACTCAAATCCATGAACGGACCGTGGAGAGTAATCTCCAATTGGTTTTCTTTGAGAACCTCGGAGAGATGTTGAACATCCTTCTCCTGGCAGGCATCCAAATCTTCTGAGCTGAAATAGATTTCAGGGTTGATTCTGTTCTCGATGGCAAAATCGATACGATGAAGAAGCATCGAATAGGGCACGTTGATATGGATGACGGTCATAAAAGCGACCCCTTGTCTCTTTGGTTTTTCTAGTTTCTTTAGTTTCTCTTGTTCCGCTTATAATTGTAGGCAGATAAACTGATTAAACTAAATAAACCAGATAAACTAAACAGACCGATTTATATCATGCAACCTTTCAAAACTCAATTCCCTTCATTTTAAGATAGACGGTCCTCCCCCTCAGGGGTCAGCCCTCTAACAACGCAAAGGCTTTCGAAAGGTTTTCCTTGCTCCCGATAAGATAGATCACATCCCCGAGAATGAAGACAAACTCAAGTCCCGGACTCGGAATAATTTCATTTCCGCGCTTGACGGCAATGACGGTGGCGCCGGTTGTAGACCGTATCCTCAATTCTTTGATGGAACGACCGGAGGCATAGGAACGGTTGGTGACCAGGTAAGTTTCAGTGTCAATGTCTAAAAGGATCTCACACTTTTCCGGTAGGCCCTTGGCAGGAAGCTCCATCCGCCTCAGGACTTCATAACTTCCACTTCTGATTTTCTCGATCTGCTCCAAAAGGAGATTTTTGGGAATCCGATAGTGATGGAGCACTCTCGCAAAGATTTCGATCGATGTCTCAAACTCTTCAGGGATGACTTCGTTCGCTCCCAGCTTGAGCAAGTCCTCTACCTCTGCGGTATAGCGTGTTCTGACAATGATGTAAAGCCTGGGGCTTTCCTTCCTTGCCACCTGGACAATCCTTCGGGTCGAAGCAGGATCAGAGATAGCGACGACCAGCATTCTGGCCGTTGCGATTCCCAATTTGTGAAGAATCTCTGGACTGGTACCGTCTCCATAAAAAATGGGTTCCCCTCTCTTTTTCATCTCGATGACCGTTTGATTATTTATTTCAAGGACGAGATAAGGCAGGGAAGCTTCTTTCAGAACCTCTGCTAGGTTCCGTCCGTTTAGGCCAAATCCGATGATGATCACATGTCCTTCTCTCCTCGGGGGGAAACTCTCTTTTTCCGTTCTTCTTTTCATCCTGTCCAATCGCTCAAGGAGTTTTTTCGAGCTCATCCAGGTCGAGATGTCGGGAGCGGCTCGAAGGATGAAGGGAGTCAGGACCATCGTCAATACGGAGGCCGAAAGGAAGAGTTGATAAAGGTTTTCGGTGATGAGGCCAGCCGACTTCCCTGCTACGGCTAAGACAAATGAGAATTCACCGATCTGTGCGAGATGGAGGCCGGTTTGAAGAGAGACCCGGGCAGGATGTCCGAGAAAGTAGACAGAAAAGAAACCGGTAGCCGTTTTCAGCAAGCAAATCATGGAGACGATGGAAAGAATGACCGCCAGATTATCACCGAGGAATCTTAAATTCATTAACATCCCAACGGAGATGAAGAAGAGGCCATTAAAGCTATCCTTGAAGGGCAAGATGTCAGAGATCGCTTGATAGGCATATTCAGATTCGGAGATGACTAACCCGGCGAGAAACGCTCCAAGGGCTAAAGAAAGTCCCAAGCTCGAAGTCAACAAGGCTGTTCCGAGACAGAGCAGGATGATCGTGATGATGAAGAGTTCACGGCTTCGGGTGCGGACGATTTGGTGAAGGAGGTAGGGAACCAACCAACGGGCACTGATGATGACGGCCAAAAGGATGCCTGCCGCCTTCATGAGAGTCCACAGAAGGGCGCTGCCGCTTTCTTGATGTCCAGACAGAATAGGGATCAGGAGCATGAATGGGACCACGCACAGATCTTGGAAGATCAGAATCCCCATGGAAAGCCGCCCGTGAGGAGAATCCATCTCCCCCCGATCAAAAATCATTTTCATGACGATGGCGGTGCTACTTAAGGAGATGAGGAACCCTGTGAAGAGGGAGGCGCTCCATTTTCCTAAGAAGAGATAAGCGATGACAGTTGTCGCAAGAAGCGTGAGGAGGACCTGCGAAAGGCCCCCTCCTAAGATGGTTGAACGAATTCTCTTAAGATTTCTCAGAGAGATTTCAAGACCGATCACGAAGAGGAGAAGGATAACACCGACTTCCGCAAGAAGTTCCACCTCCTGAACCTTCCGGACGATTGCAAATCCATGAGGCCCGAGTACCCCCCCTGCTGTGAGAAATCCCACGACGGAAGGCACCTTCAGCTTTTGAAGAATAAAGACAACGAAGGCAGAAACTCCAAAAATGATCACCAAGGTTTTCAGAAATTCAAGTTCCACGTCCATTCCTTGATGGCCATTATACCCTAAATTGCACAATTTTCTTCATAATTTAGTCCCATCGTCAAATGGTCACTGAGTCTTTTAGTCGAAATGATAAACATCATCCAAACCTGAGCCTAACTCAACTCCCGTTGCAATGGGAAGAAAAATTATGCTATACAAGTATTATACAGGAGGATTTATGTTTAATATCGGGCTTCCGGAACTGTTGATCATTGTAGCCATTGCCTTGATCGTCTTTGGGCCGAATAAGCTTCCGGAACTCGCCCGAGCTTTCGGCAAGGCCATGAGAGAATTTAAAAAAGCTACGGAAGAGGTGAAAGAAAGCTTCGAGGCCGAGACGAAAGACTTAGAGGAGTTCAAGCATACCCTCACGGATGAAAATCTCTTGGCAGATTTAGCTGAACAGATCTCCCCTCCGGAACCTGCCGTGGAAGAGACATCCGCACCGTCAAGCCCCTCTGCTCCTGCGGAGACCCCGCCCCCTGAAGAAGCTTCTGCACAAAAGGTAGAGGAAAAGATAGAAGAGAAAAAGAAAGAGGAACTCGAAGGGGCAAAAGAAGGGATGCCTCCCCATGGATGAGAAAAAGCTTCCCTTAACCTCCCACCTCCAGGAACTGAGGAAGCGGCTTATTCTCTCATTTATTGCGATTGGGGTCGGTTTCGTTCTCTGTTATGCCTTCGCCGATTCTATCTTCAACATCCTTGCCGCACCCCTAATGAAAGTGATGCCCAACGGGGGGTCGTTGATTTTCATCAGCGTCGCAGAAGCCTTTTTTACTTACATGAAGGTGGCCTTTATCGCGGGCATTATCTTGACATCTCCCTTCGTTCTTTACCAAGTCTGGGCTTTTGTGGCCCCGGGCTTATATCAAAAGGAGAAGAGATATGTGATCCCCTTCGTCCTCGGTGGGTCCTTCTTCTTCGTCCTCGGGATTCTCTTCGCCTATTACGTTGCCATTCCCGTTGGTTTCAAGTTTCTTTTAGGTTACGCCACCGATTTTATCAAACCCATGCCGAGCATGAAAGAATACCTATCTTTCAGCATCAAGTTTTTGCTGGCCTTCGGCCTGGTCTTCGAATTTCCCGTGGTCCTGGTTCTTCTCGCGAGGATCGGAATCATCGATGCCAAGATGTTAGCGGGGAAGAGGAAATATGCCATTCTCCTCATTTTTATCTTCGCTGCGGCAGTCACTCCATCTCCTGATCTTATCTCTCAGGTGCTTATGGCACTCCCTCTGATGGGGCTCTATGAGTTAAGCATCCTGCTTTCGAGAGTTTTCGGGAAGAAGTCTGTACAGGTCTCTTCCGAAGGGGATGGAAATAAGGCGGAATCCCCTGCCTCCACTTGATTCGTCATGGCCGAATCTTCTTACAAAATTTCAAAATGGCCGAAGAAGGAGAGACCCAGGGAAAGGCTTCTTCAACACGGTCCTCAGCCCCTCACCGAAGCAGAGCTTCTGGGGATCTTGCTTGGAAAAGGGACAAGAAAGAGGACCGCCATCGATCTGGGAAGAGAACTCTTAGATCAATATGAATCTCTTCAGAAGCTCTTCTCCCGTTCCCCTTCAGAGTTGATGAAGGTTAAGGGCATTGGATCTGCCAAGGCAGCGATTCTCTCTGCGGCCTTTGAGTTGGTGAGAAGGCTTCAATCTCAAAGGAATATTCCCAAGCCATCTTTTAAGCGATCTTTAGAGGTCGCGAACCACTATCTTCCCCTGATGAGAGATTTAAGGAAAGAGGTTTTCAGGGTCCTTCTTCTCAACCGGGCGAATCGCTTGATCAAGGAAGTGACGATCTCAGAGGGAACACTCGAGGCGAGCATTGTCCATCCGAGAGATGTCTTTCGGGAGGCCATCATCGAACCTGCCGCAGGGATTATTTTGATCCACAATCATCCAAGCGGAAATCCGAGCCCAAGTGAAGAGGATCTTCGGATCACCAAACAGCTGGTGGAGGCCGGTCGACTTCTGGGGATCAAGGTTTATGACCATATCATCTTGGCAGGGGAAAGTTATCGAAGCCTCGCTGATGAAGGGCTGATCTAAAAGTCAAAGGATTCAAGGGGTCGAGTGGTCAAGGGTTCTAGTAAAAATGCCGAAAATAAAAGCCTGAACCCATGAACCCTGGAATCCCGGAACCTTTTTCTTATATGGCAAGCGTTCTGGTCACAGATGGGCACTTTAGAAAAACGTTGGCTGTGGTTCGATCCCTTGGTTTCAAAGGAATTGATGTCACCGTTGGAGAACGGACATTCCTTAATACCTCGTTCTTCTCAAAATATTGCAGCCGGCGCCTCGTTTATCCTTCGCCACGGCAACGCCCGGATCAATTTATCGAATTTCTTCTAAATGAGATTAAGAAGAACCATTATGAATGCGTCTTTCCGATGGAAGAAGAGACCCTGCTGTTGTTGGCAAAGTACCGTTCGGAAATCTCCCGATATACTTACTTTCTCAGTCCTGATTTGGAAAAGATCGAATTCGTTCGAGATAAAGGAAGTCTCATGCGGTTTGCAGAGGCCCATGGGATCCCGATACCCCAGACGTTTCAAATACCCCCCTCCCCTGAACCATGTGAGGTTCAGGGCTTTGGCCCTGTATCCAAAGAGGTTCAGGGCTCTGGCCCTGTATCCAAAGAGGTTCAGGGGAGCCCTGCACCCAATGTGGTGCAGGGCCTTAACCATGTGCTCGATAAAATTCCTATCCCGGCGGTGATCAAACCCCGAATCAGCTCTGGATCCTTGGGGATTGTCTATGTGAAGGGGAGCAAGGATCTGAGCCTCTCTTATCAAAGCGTTCACCAACGATTTCCTTTTCCAATCATTCAAGAATGGATTCCGGATGGAGGGGGAACGTATGGCTTCTCGGCCCTTTTTGATGAGGGGTCAAACGTTAAGGCAGCCTTCATCCACAAAAAGTTGAGGATGTACCCAATTGAGGGAGGTCCCAGCACGCTGGCAGAAGGGGTTGAATATCCTCAGATCATGGAATTGGGCCTCTCGCTTCTTAGATCTTTAAATTGGGTGGGTGTGGGCATGGTCGAATTCAAAGTCGATCCGAGGGATGGAATTCCGAAACTGATGGAAGTCAATCCACGGTTCTGGGGCTCGCTGCAACTGGCCATTGTCTCGGGAGTCGATTTTCCCTGCCTCCTCCTCAAGATGGCAAGGCGGGAAAGTTTCGAGCCTGTGCTTCGTTATGAATTGGGGAAGCGCTTTCGCTGGCTTCTCTTAGGGGATATTCTTCATTTTCTTAACAACCCCAATCGCTTCCATCTTCATCCCTCCTTCTTCCGCTTTTTTGACCCCAATACCTCCTATGATATTTTTTCGAAAGATGATCCACTCCCACTGTTAGGATCGATTGCAACTTTTTTTACGTTTCTCTACGACCCGGAGATGAAGCGATTCTTAGAAAGACGCTAAACCTAATGCGGAATGTCAAAGCTCCACGTTCAAATGAAATCCAAAGGACAAACGAGATGCCGAAACAAGTTCGGCATGACAAGCATGTCATTCTGAACTCGTTTCAGAATCTGTTTTCAACTTTGACATTCATTTGACATTTAAGATTTGATATTTGAACTTATATCTTCAAATCTGATTCGCATGTTTATAACAGTCATAGTGAATAAAAGATCAAAATAATGGCGAGGTCCATCTTGGACAAGATCTGTGTTCTCATCCCTGCCTATAACGCCCAGGAGACCCTTGGTTTCGTCTTGAAAAAGATGAAACCCCTCCAGATGGAGACACTTGTCGTCAATGATGGATCTGTGGATGGGACGGGGAAAGTGGCTTCAGCAAATGGAGCTCAACTCTTAGAACATCCGGTTAATCTTGGAAAGGGTGCTGCTCTCCGGACAGGGTTCCAATACGTCCTTCAAGAGGGCTACCAGGTCGTGATCACTCTGGATGCGGATGGTCAGCATGATCCTTCGGAAATCCCATCCCTTCTCAAGATTTTTCAAAGCGTCGAGCCCGATATCCTCATCGCCTCTCGGGGTGCGGAGTTCGGGAAGATGACCTTCCTCCGTCGCTTCTGGAATCGTTTGGGAGTGAAGGCGGTTGCGCGGCTTTGTCATTCGGATATTACCGATAGTCAATCTGGCTTCCGACTCATTCGAACCGACGTGTTGAAGGAAATCGATCTCTTTACTTCTCGATTTGAGACCGAATTGGAACTCCTGATCAAAGCTTGCAAAAAAGGGTTCAGTGTGCTATCTATTCCTATCGTCACCAAAAAGGTCGATGGAACTGGTTCCAGTCATTTTCGGCCAGTGGTGGATACCTGGTTGGTTTGTAAAGTATTTCTTCGAAGT
>Ga0102851_10001642_pt1 | contig 12971 bp, 9 predicted proteins | sample Mud3Dept3metaG_FD_79558 | JGI IMG/M metagenome (GOLD analysis project Ga0102851, IMG submission 79558) | Freshwater wetland microbial communities from Ohio, USA, analyzing the effect of biotic and abiotic controls - Mud 3 Core 4 Depth 3... | ecosystem: Environmental > Aquatic > Freshwater >... | reverse complement strand
GGGCACTCGTACACTTCTCGCGATTTGAGACCCACTATGCGATCTTCGATGTGGTCGATTCGACCCACCCCATTTCGTCCAGCGATTTTGTTAACTTCTACGATTAGATCCAGTGGAGCCATTTTCTTGCCATTAACCGCAACTGGCACTCCTGCCTCAAACTTTATGGTAACAATTTCTGGTTTGTTTGGAGCTTTCTCCGGCGCTACGGTCCATTCGTAAGCATCGTCTGGCGGAGTTTGACTTGCATCTTCTAGAAGACCACATTCGATGGCGCGTCCCCAAACACTCGCATCTATACTGTATTTTTTAGCGGCGTTTGAAACTTGTATACCCTTGGTTTTGGCATATTCAATTTCTTCTTCACGCGTCAAACCCCACTCTCGAATGGGAGCAAGAATCTTCATTTCCGGAGCTAAAGAACTAAGAGTTATATCGAAGCGTACTTGATCGTTTCCTCTGCCAGTACATCCATGCACTAACCCTGTCGCGCCTTCTTTCTCGGCGATTTCAACCATCTTTTTCGCGATCAACGGCCTAGAGAGACTCGTACTGATAGGATATTTTCCTTCATATAGAGCGTTTGCTTTGATAGCTGGAAAAATATAGTCTTTAGCAAACTCGTCTTTAGCATCGATTGAGAAATGCTTGAGCACTCCAAGTTTTTTGGCTTTTTCCTCAGCCGCTTTGATGTCTTCTTGTTGCCCAACGTCCACGGTTACTGTGATTACTTGGGCGTTGCATTTTTCTTGGAGGTACTTGATTAGCACGGATGTGTCTAATCCGCCAGAATATGCTAACACGAATTTTTCTGTAATATTTGCTCCCCCATTTTTTGTTTTGAATTATTTCCCTAACCTTGAGGGCTGTATTTTTAAAGGTTGTGACTTTTTTGTCACTTAACAAGATTTAAATGTACCATTTGATACATTCAAAAAACACAATGACAGTAGCTCAAAACGTGCGAAACCACCTGCGAAATAAGCCCTACTTACTGGAAGCCCTAGAAAAAGGCATTGTTAACCTAAGCGAACTCTCCCGCCAAATCCAAACGGAACTAAAAACCGACGACATGAGCGCAATTAAAGCTGCTCTTCGCCGCTACTCTGAAGAGCTCCAAAAACACAAGCAAAAACGTGAAGAAAAAGTACTTCAACTCCTAAAACGCAGCAACATCGCCTTCTACGATCGAAAATCTGTAATGATAACAAGCAAAGAATTAGAATCCCAAACAGGCATGAAAGTAGACTTACTGGGCAAATTCGTCTACCTCCTAGATCGAAATGAGTTACCTGAACGAATATCAACTCTTGTTAAGCACGAGAACTGCACGATGATTGTCATCCATTCACCTGAAGAATTAGAATCTACCCCAGGAGTTGTTGCTTTCCTGGCAACCTTGCTTGCCGAGCAAAACGTCAACATAGTCGAGTTTATTTCCTGCTGGACTGAGACAATTATGGTGGTTGAGAAAAAAGACAGCCTCAAAGCCTATGAGGTCTTATCCAACATGGTAGGGTAGCGGGTAGCAAAATTAACTATGACACAATCGCAAATTTCGTATCTTAAACAGGAACAACAGAAAAGTGTTCGTCTAATGGAGCCATGACAAAATGGTACATCAAGAATGTATAAACTGTAAAACAACTTACGGAATAGATGAAATCGTTTACTTCTGCAAGAAATGCGGAGACGTATTGGAAATAAAATCCGACTTTAAAGAACTATCTGAGGTCCTTAGAGAAAGCGATTGGATGAGTAAGCCACTCTCGGTTTGGCGCTACCGCAACTTAATGCCCATTCATGAAGCCACAAAAATAGTAACATTGGGCGAAGGCGGAACAGGCCTACATCGCTCAGACCATTTAGCTAAAGAATTAGGACTCAACAACCTCTACGTTAAAAACGAGGGGGAAAACCCAACTGGAAGCTTCAAAGACCGAGGCATGACCGTTGGCGTAAGCAAAGCCGTAGAGTTGGGTGCAAGACATGTCATCTGTGCATCGACAGGCAACACCTCAGCAAGCCTAGCTGCTTATGCTGCACGTGCCGGAATAAAATGCACTGTCCTTATCCCTTCAGGAAAAATCGCATACGGCAAACTCTCACAAGCCATGATTCATGGCGCCAAAGTCCTTCAGGTCAAAGGTAACTTTGACCAAGCCTTAGAATTCGTACTCAAAATCGCTGAAAAACACAGAGATATCTATCTACTTAACTCAATTAACCCCTTCCGAATCGAAGGACAAAAATCTCTAGGCTATGAAATTTGCGAGCAACTAAAAAATGAGGCTCCAGACCGCATTGTTATACCCGTCGGAAACGCTGGAAACATCAGTGCCGTCTGGAAGGGCTTAACTGAATTCTACGAACTCGGTTTCATAAAGAAACTACCTAAAATGACAGGCATTCAAGCGGAAGGTTCAGCACCCATCGCTCAAGCCATAAAAACAAACAGCAAAAAAATCGTTCCTGTGGAACACCCTGAAACCATTGCCACTGCCATCCGAATAGGTGCGCCTGTTAGTTGGAAAAAAGCAGTTAACGCTATCTATGAATCCAAGGGCACAGCTGAAACAGTTACAGATAACGAAATATTGGATGCACAAAAAATCCTAGCGCGAATTGAAGGCATTTTCGTAGAGCCTGCTAGCGCCGCATCTATCGCAGGATTAAGAAAGCTTGTCAAGAAAGGAGTAATTAGCAAGAATGAGAGAGTAGTTTGCATCACCACGGGGCACGGGCTAAAAGATCCCGACACAGCGATTAAACAGAGCGAAAAGCCAGTGGAAGTTGACGCAGAAATATCAGCTATAGAGAACGCCTTGGGCTTAAAGCACCAAGTTGCAGTTCTAACACGGTGATTTGTATGAGGATTATTCTGGTCGGGTTTGGTGTTGTCGGTAAGGGTGTAACAACTATTCTTGCGAGCAGAACACTTGAAAAGCATAAGGATTATGGGTTTAATCCTAAAATCGTAGCAATAGCCGACATTGATGGTGCAGTTATAAACCCACGTGGGCTAAGTCCTGAAAAACTTGAAAAGATCAAATTAAAGGGTTACCCGATATCTAAAGACCCAGATTTTGGTCGCCCGGGAATATCGGCATTAGATGTAATAGAGTCAGTCGAAGCTGAAGTAGTCGTTGAGGTTACACCTGTAAACATCAAGAATGGTGAACCCGCCCTTTCACACATAACTAAAGCCTTCAAAACAGGCAAACATGTGGTAACAACCAACAAAGGTCCCTTAGCGTTGGCGATGCCAGCCTTAACTGAACTAGCTGAATATAATAACGTTTACTTAAGGTTCAGCGGCACAGTCGGCGGCGGAACACCCATGCTGGAATTCGCAAAACGCTGCCTTGCAGGAGATAGAATCCTAGCCATAAGAGGAATACTCAACGGCACTACCAATTATATCTTGACAGAAATGTCGCAAAATCACGTGTCCTTCCAGAACGCACTTGAAAACGCTCAAAAGTTAGGATACGCTGAACGAGAACCAACGATGGATATAGACGGTTTTGATACCGCATGCAAAGTAGTTATCCTTTCAAACTGGATAATGAACAAGAAAATAACCCTAAAAGACGTCGATCGAACTGGCATTCGCGATGTATCGCTGCAAATGCTTGATGAAGCAGCCAAAAGAAGTAATGCAGTTAAACTGATAGGGTCAATAGAGGAAGATAAAATTACCGTTAAACCCACTGAAATTCCAGTAACCAACCCGTTATGCGTCAGTGGAGTATTAAATGCCATTACTTTCACTACCGAGTATGCAGCGGAACAAACCCTAATTGGGAGGGGTGCAGGCGGCATCGAAACTGCCAGTGCAGTTTTAAGGGACCTTCTTGATATAAGACGTAAATTAGCAAACAGACTACTAAACTAATAAGAGCAGATAGAAATGAAAAAAATCGTCATGAAGTTCGGTGGAACCAGCATTGGCACTGGGGAGAACATCCGTCATGTAGCCGATCTAGTTACAAAGTACGCTAAAGATGGTTATAGAGTTGCAGTCGTAGTTTCTGCACTGGCAGGTGTTACAAACAGCCTTCTAGAAATTGCCTGTCAAGCTAAAAAAAGCGACCAAAAACAAATTGACACCTTCATAGCCAACTTGCTCCAAAAACACAAAAAAACCATATCGACTTCAATCACTAACAAACAAATCCAAAGCGAAGTTGTCAAAATCACAGAAAAAACAATCTTCGAATTAGAGAAAGTCTTAACAGGTATCTGCTACATTGGTTAGCTTACATCAAAATCCAGAGACTATGTGGTCTCTTTTGGCGAACGTCTCTCAGCACCCATCGTTTGGGGTGCGATAAAAGACCGCGGATTTGAGACTCAAGTCTTCACAGGAAAAGAAGCGGGCATAGTTACGGACTCCAACTTTGGTGAAGCCAACCCACTGATGAATTTCACCAGCCATCTTATCGGCGAGAGACTAGGACCACTTTTCGAGAAAGGAACCATTCCAGTCGTTACAGGATTCATCGCTGCTAACCAGGACGGAGTGGTTACAACTGTAGGACGAGGCGGATCAGATTACACCGCAACAATTCTTGGTGTAGCCTTACATGTCGACGAGGTTTGGATATGGACTGACGTTGACGGAATCATGACCACTGACCCCAAAATCGTCCCAACAGCAAGAATGCTGCCTCAACTAAGCTATCAAGAAGCGGCTGAGATGGCAATTTTTGGAGCAAAAGCCATGCATCCACGTGCTTTAGGACCAGTAATTAAAGAAAATATCCCAGTTCGAATCCGCAACACAATCCACCCTGAGAATCAAGGAACACTCATAGCTAAAGAGCCAACGGCTAACGAAACGAACCCTGTGAAAGCAGTCGCAATGATAAAGGACGTCGCTATGCTAAACATTAACGGCGCCGCAATGGTTGGTGCTCCCGGCAGCTACGCAAAAGTCTTCGACGTATTGGGAAAGAACAGCATCAACGTTATGATGATATCTACAGCAGTTTCGGAAGCAAACATTTCTATGATAATAAAACGTGGACTTTTGGGAAGAGCAATCAGTAATCTCGAAATCGCACTCCTTGAACGAGGAGGCGTCATAAGTGAAGTAACAGCTGAAGACGACGTGGCAGTAATAGCGGTTATGGGAGCTAACATGAAAGGTACCTTGGGGGTTGCATCAAGAATCTTCAGCACTGTCGCCAAGAAGGGAATAAACATTCGAATGATAGCTCAGGGAAGCTCGGAGTTGAACATATCGTTTGTCGTTAAAGAAAAAGATGGCGTGGCAGTTGTAAAGGCTATCCACGAAGAATTCAAGCTAGATAAGAACTAGCTTGCCAATATTTATCATGTTTTGGAAGAAAAATTTGTTCAAACAGTTCTTTTAGCACCACAGTTTGGGCATGCTGTTAAAGTCTGGTCCATTAATCCTTGGCAATACTTGCAGGGAATCATCACAATCGTCCGAATTATTTCCTTCTGTACCGAGGTCTGAGCTTGAACGGTTGGTGCAGGCATTAGAACCTGGATTTCACTGATATCAGTTGTTTTATCGGGTCTACCATCCACTGCTAAAACACCTTTTATGGTCCAAGTGACGTTTCTGTCAACTCCAGCATAAGTTGGTCGCGCTCCAGCGGGGATGCTAACATTAACTGGAAGAGCGCGGGCTTCTCCTTTTGAAAAATGTGAAGGGCCTGAAAGGGTTGGTTTTGCACTGTAAATGACACATGATTCCTCAACAACTCTTGGTATTGATCGCTTCAAAGCAGGATCATAGACATTTTTAATAACCTTAGCTCGCTCAACGCAATCAATTTCACAACGCACGCTGGTGGTTTCAAAATCTTCTTTTGAAACGATGTTGAGTGTTCCCTGAAGGTTGTTACCTAGAATTATAGAGTAATTGTCAAATCTTAAATGAACCGTAGCGTCTGGAGCAGTAAGTTTATTTGTAAATTTCTTTAAGAACCCCATAGTAGTACCCTTTCTTGTTCGAATCGTATTTGACGAGTTGCTTTTAAGATTTGTTATTTCTTCTGAGATTTAGCGTATACTTCAACATTAACTTGAACCTGAATTGTCTTCCCGAGAAAGTCGGACAAATCTCCGCTCCACTGAGGTTTCGAGTCTGCAGTGAACCCAACAGTTTCTGAAATTCCACGCCACAGGAGCGCTTTATCGTAATCTCGGGCATCCTGTGGCATGAACTCGAAAATGGAGCGGCTGGCAATGATGATGAGTTTTTTCTTCATTCGAGAGATTGCTACATTTATACGGTTTAGGTTGAGCAAAAAATCGCTTTCGCTTCTCACATAGTCGGGATCACTAACGGTGGAGGAGATTACTATTAAATCAGCTTCGCCTCCTTGATATCGCTCCACGGTATCAACACGGATATCTTTGCAGTCTTCTGCGAGCATGTTTTTAAGAAGACCTTTTTGAGCATTATGGGGTGTTATGATTCCTATACTGTCAGTCTTGACGTTTTGAACCAAAGCTTTCACAATTGAAGCCTCGATTTGATTTGACTGGAAACTCTCAGCTTCATCATGCACTATGAGGACAAAGACATTGTCTGGATCTAAAGCAATGTTCAATCCGTTTGTACTAATCTTAGGAGGCGGTAGAGTGCGTCTTTGGTTTGAATGAAAATCTATCTTGTCTTTCTCGTATACCCATTCCCTAAGGAAATCGGCGACGACTGAATGGCATCTGTGGCTTTCACACAGACGTTCAGCGGGAATTTCAGCTGGATTTTGACATTTAATCCGTTCGATGCCAAGGTCTTCATTTCGTAGTAAACGTAGAAAATCCATAGCTGACAGGAAGGAAGCCATTTCCTCAAGAGTCCGGCGGTCTTCTTTATCCCAGTCATGTGCCACGATTGGTGGGAGTTGGCGATGGTCACCTGCCACGAGGATTTGGCTATTCTTTGATAAGAAGCTGCCTGAAAGGATAAGTTCGGGAAGACGCATCATGCTGGCTTCGTCAACCACGAGTAGGTCGAAGTATTCTTCTCCCCATTGTGGCTCTTTGTCTCCGATTTTCTTCATAAGACCATACAAGCCTGGGGGAGTTAAACACAAAACCATTGGATGCGCGCCCATAACTTCTGCAGTTAAAGTGGACTGATTAGTCAAACAACCCGAAATTTCCTCAACAGATCCCTCATCTTCATTATAATTTATGTATTTGACGCCAGCGATAGGTTTAGCAGATGCAACGTTGCTGCTCAGCACTCTGAAAATTTTTAAGTCTTTAAGATCGTTGCCGCCTGCTTTAACGTATTCTTGCCAGCTACGAGCAAGTTTGGCTACGAATTCCTGGATAGCTTTGTGGGTTGGTGCAACCATAAGTACCCTACAACGCGAAGTTCTGTGTGCCGCTACGTGAGATAGAACTGCTAACTGTAGAGTCTCAGTTTTCCCAGTACCGGGAGGACCTTGTAACATTATGATCGGTTCATCGTCAAACACACGGTCAACAAACTTTGTTTGCTCGGCTTTAGGAGGATGGTGCCTATTCTCAACCCAACGTAAGAAAGATTCAGCCCCCGTTCTAGAAAGCGCTGAGTGCATTGAGTCACTTAATTTTCCCGCTAAAATACGTGCTAACTGGCGATAGAGAACGTTGTTGCCATGGTAATCAAGGCATTTGAGAGCTCGATCTGAGATTTTGTAGTCTGCGATCTCATCTAGTATATAGAATCTTCCTGCTTCAAAGAACTGCATGTATTTACCATTGGCCTTAGCAGGGTCGCTGGTAGGTAGGTTGTGCCAAGAACTATACTTACTTCCTTTACTTCTAGGATAGGTTAAGACTTTGACGGTAACTTCAAGTTTTGGAATGTCAACTCTTTCAACAATAGCACGTGCTGATTTTTCAACTTCTGAGGGTGAACGTCTCTGTGTTTCCTCAAATTGACCACTCTGAGTGGGCTGTAGTTCGGATAGAACCATCCAGTCGCCTGAGCTGGAACCATCGGCACCTTTAACTCTACAAGCATTAGCAATGCAGTCAGCTTTGGGCAAGCCAATGCCCTCATAAACGAGTTTACCTCTAACGATAAATTCTTGCTCGGACTCAAATATACCTGTACATTGAAAAATCAAGGATCTGCCTGAAGCAACCCGTTGGTAAGGAAGCAAAGCATAATGCTGATACATTTCTTGGCGTTTCGAGAAATATTCCAAGTCTAAAAATTCTCTACAGCTACGCTCCAAAGTTGAGTCGCCTAAAGAAAAGCTGGAGATTGTGGGAATCGGAATTGGTTTTTTGCCTAGTCGCCTATTGCGAATGGTTAGGGAACGTTCAATGTGTTCGAGAGCCATGCAGATTTTTGAACCCATAAGGTTGAGTTCTTCGTCGGTAATTCTTCGGGTTTTATGGGGATAATCGCACCATTTGCGTTTTTCTAATAAAATCTTAGCTGGACCCTTTACCTCGGTAAAATTATTCAAGCGACCCTTTGCTGCCCAAAGATACTCAATAGGTAATTGATCTCCAAATCTAGCGCGAGCTGGATAATAACCATCATTTTGACCGTCCTTGAGAAAAATCATTGAACCATCAGGGTTCCTACGATAGGGCAGAGCGTAATTGAATAACCCATCGCGGAAAACCAAACTTAAATCGACTATCGAGCCATCTTTGCGTGTTACTCTCCAGTTATTCCTGTCAAAAAAGCTTGCTTGTTCGAGAATCGGTAAAATACCCGTACTATGAAATTTTAATGCCTTTCTATGCTGCACTTCGTCCTGCAGGATAGAGAACATAGGTTGGTCGATGGCTTGCCTAAGCCCCAAGAGATCGCGGACTGCGCCTGCACCCACAATCGATGGCTGTCGACAAACGCTTTTCATCAACAGATCGCGTTCTTGGCGACTAAAAAAGTAAAGGTGTATTGAAGCTTCGTCAGGACTTCCGACCGTATTTGCCACTTTTGTAATTGCTTCGGTTAAGTCCTTGAAGAATTCTTCCAATAGATTTCTTTCTAAATCTAAACATTGCATGTGGTCATCTGGAAGACTGGCAATGACCTTAGATACACTTATGGATTCAGCTTTGTAGCGAGTGCAACTTATTCGGGCACTAATAAGAGATATAACGTCTAACATGTAGTCCCATTCAACAAAAAGGTAAACACGAATCATACCATGGGGGCTTGACATAAGCGCTGTATCTGCTCCTTCTATAGGGCTGTCTTCAGGAAGGCTACCGTACCCTGTTCTACTTAACCAAGGCATCCATCGGCTCTTGCTTGAATACTGGCTCTTTGGTCTAATCCCACTTAACATGTATTGAGCACGTTCAACCAACCAATCCAACTTTGCTCCAACAACAGGATCAGCTGAAATCGCATGAGCTTTAGATGTGTCTCGAACCGGGATGTCTTTGAAGTCATAGGGATTCAAATCTGACGAGTCGACTGAAAATTTTAATCTTGCCAAATCTTCTAATCGCGAGACACCATAATGACCTAGCGCCTTTTGTTCGCCACGACTCAAATTAAGCAAAGCTATGCTCTCATTTTCAATAGCGCAAACGATGCAGCATTCGTTGAATCCGCAATTCTCGCATCTCCAACAAAGCTGAAATTCCACCTCTTCTAATGGCGTATTATGAATGCGGTTCAACTCACCATTCTTGGCGAGCAAACGCTCAACATCCTGAACAAGCGGGCTTAATTTGAACTTTGGAAGAGTGATGGCATCAAGACTGGTAAGTTCAGTTTCTCGGTTTATGACTCCGCCTTCTAACTCAACCTTCGACTTTAAAGCCCCCAATTCTCTTGAAAGCAACAAAACGTAGATTGCCACTTGAATGCGATGAGCAGTCTGTTCTTTCCAAGAAGCTTTTAGTTCAAAAATCCTAACCTTGATTTTACCATTTTTGAGAGGCCAGATAGCTATCAGATCGGCAATACCTTTAACGTTCCAAACTCCAATTGGTCCAATCATTGGAACCTGATAGAGCAATACAGGTCGTGTTTCATTATTTTCCGCTTCGGAAATCTGTTGTTCAATAATATAGCGCAGATTATTCATAGAATCTATTGCTTTTCTCCAGCCGTTTGTATGAGGATCATACTTAGTGAAGTCAAAATAAGAAGCGACTTTTCCTTTGAGTTCGGCTACTTTCTTTTCTTCAAGATTTTTTCCTGCGCCATAAAGCAGGGGGCTAATTGGTTTGAACGCTTCGAGCCATCGGCGTTTTTTTATTTCTTTTCCTTCGAATTTTAGTTTAAAGAATCTTGGGCAACAGTTAAAACGAATGTATTCTGCAATTCCCGAAGCAGTTAGGGAATCATCACCCGAATCATCGTCTGGATCTGAAATTTCGAAACTAGAGTTTTCATCGCTCAACTGAGTCACCCCTCATCATTTGCCGTAATGTTATTGTGGTTTACTTGTGTAGGCATTATTGTATTTACCCTTAATCTACATAGAAAACGCATTTTCTATGTACGTTGGAGTTTTTCATATTCAATCTTGTAATTGCTTTGTTTCCAGATAATATCAAACGCGCTGTGTTTTGGGTCTATCTTCTCAATTAAAGGAACAAAATCATCGGGAACCAACAAGATTATTGCAAAATATTCTTTGTAGTGACGCCTAAAAAGCTGGAGTTTGTATAGGAACTCGCGAAGGTTGTTTTTTACCCCATGTGGTTCGAGGAGCACTTTTCTTCCTTTGTTGGTTACCTGTGATAACAGAAAATCTGGTTTGTATGTCAGAGAGCGCCGTGAGCCTTCAGTTGAAAGACGAAACTCCATGAACTCATAATTAAAAACCACCTGTTTCTTGCAGAGAAACTCGTATACGTCACGTTCTAATCCCGAAAAAGCACCTGGCTGAATTGCTTCTCCTGCTCGGTTATAATGATAGACTACGGTTAAGTAACGTAACAATGGCTGGAGCAACTCTTGGTATTTTTGTATGAAAAACCGTAAAGATCGCTCTAGTGAAATAAGCGTCAAATCAGAATATTCGAGCCATGATCCCAAGATGAAAAAAGGAAAATCGACTTTTGCAGGGTCATCAGGAAAAAGTTTACGGGCAAAACTAGTTAATTTCTCAGAATCAGCATCAAATTGAGCTGTGTTTTCCCACCAACTATCAGGCTTGTTTTTGTTATTCAGTTCAAAGGGTAAATCCTCGTTAGAGCTTAATCCTAGTGCAGCAAATACGCGAAGTTTAGGTGTTGTTAGAGGGACCATCAAGTCTTTTGGATTAAAATTGAAGATTTCCAAGTCGGGAGAGGGGCGAACCATCCAGCGAAGATACAGCCAAGACTTTGCTTTATGTTGTTTGTTTAGCCGTTTAACAGAGTAAGAGAGCTCTTCGGCGAAGTCTTTAGGTTTTCTGCCTTTGAGGCTTAACTTTGCGGCATGATCGATTAGATCGCTACTTGCTTTCTGCTCCACATAACGATTAACCGAAGCTAAGACATCAGGGATTTCTTTTTTATCATCCCCTAAACGGTCAAAGTTTCTTATTTCAGACTCAAATTTTGCAAGTTCAAAAGTAAAATCTGAAGAATTCTTTAACTTGTAGAGGTTGCTTTCCAAAGATTTTGAGAGATGGTTTAAGAGGAGACGGATGTTTCGTGGGTTTCCCGTTAACTTGGAATCGCTTAGGGCGGCTGCGAGTAAAAAGTAGTGTGCTGCTTCCCGTTTAGCTTCATAGCTGGTTATAGGCATGAACTTGGGTTTAGGAACCATATGTAAATCGAGTTCTAAGTCTGTAACGCAGCTGTAAATTTGAACGTACTGTGTGATTAATGACAACAGACCTTTGGGCACTTGTTCAGTCATATCGCAAAAATTGTTATTCCTTACTTAATTATCTTATCAAAAGAAGCACTGGTTAACAGAAAACGTAAATTCATCTTCTATGTTCAAATAACTATTATGCCCAAAGTCAGAGCCATATTTTTTGATCTTGACAATACTTTAGTTGATTTTTTGCAGATGAAAGAGAAATCGTGTAAAGCAGCCGTTAGAGCTATGGTCGCAGCCGGATTGCATATGGGAGAATTAGAAGCTTACGAGCAGTTGATTAAGAAGTATTTTGATGTGGGAATCGAATCTAACGTTGCTTTTTCAGAATTTTTAAGAAGCATTGGTCAATTTGATCATAAAATTCTTGCCGCTGCTATAAACGCTTACTTAGATGCAAAAAGGAAATGTCTAAAACCTTACCCTAATGTTAAACCTACTTTGAGGAAATTGCAGAAGAATGGAATTCTTCTCTTAATTGTCACGGACGCGCCTAAGACTAAAGCTTGCCAAAGACTTATTGGAATGGGAATTGAACCTTTTTTTAAGTTTGTTGTCGGATTTGAAGATACAAATAGTCTTAAAAGCACGGGATTGCCGCTTATTTTGGCATTAGATATCGTTAGAAAAGAGTTGCCTGATCTTTTGGAAGAACAAATTCTAATGGTAGGAGACTCAATAGATCGGGATATTGTTCCCGCAAGAAAGTGTGGGTTAAGAACTGTTTTGTCTAAGTATGGGCAGAAGAAGGTCGCGCTCGGTATAGAGCCTGATTTTGAACTGGCTGATTTTAAGGATTTAATCGAAATCTGCACAAAATAATGGTAACTTATTCGTCGTTTCTGATTTCAACGTAGATTTTACCATTTTGAACATTGCAACGGTAGGTTGTCAGAGTAACTTCAGGAATTTCAAGGTATTGCCCGGTGCGTAAGTCAAATTTCCAACCGTGACATGGACACATAACTATAAAACCGTTCAGAATGCCGCCTTGAAGCTGGCAACTCATATGGGGACACTTGTTTGAGACAGCAAAGATTTGTCCCTCGACTTTTGCCAAAAGAATTGAGTTGCCTTTAACCCATACAGCAAGCATTTGACCTTCGTTAAGCTTGCTTTCTTTTATAGACGATGCAAAATTATTTTTAGTCACATGCCTCACTCTTGAACTATTCCAAGTCTACACCATTCCTTG
>Ga0102851_10001641_pt1 | contig 12977 bp, 13 predicted proteins | sample Mud3Dept3metaG_FD_79558 | JGI IMG/M metagenome (GOLD analysis project Ga0102851, IMG submission 79558) | Freshwater wetland microbial communities from Ohio, USA, analyzing the effect of biotic and abiotic controls - Mud 3 Core 4 Depth 3... | ecosystem: Environmental > Aquatic > Freshwater >... | reverse complement strand
TGCACCCGTGGTGCCGGCGCCAGCAGGTGCTCACGCGGCAGCCGGTACTGCTTGCCCAGGCCGGCAGCCTCGACCAGCAGCGTCGGGATGCTCACGTCGGCAACTCCCAGCGGAGGCACCGAACGCTGTGACCGGCGCCGACCGCGGCAGGCGGCGGCAGCGCCGTTCGGCAGTCGTCGATCGCCATCGTGCAGCGATCGGCAAACGCGCATCCGGCCGGCATCTCGTGCAGCGCCGGCACGCGGCCGGGGATCGTGGCCAGCGGCGTCGCGCGCGGCGCGCCGAGCGTCGGCCGGGCCGCGAACAGCCCGCGCGTGTAGGGGTGTGCGCGCCGTTCGAACACGGCCTGCGTCGGACCGCTCTCGACGATGCTGCCGCCGTACATCACCGCCAGCCGAGCCACGCGAGCGGCCATCACATCCAGGTTGTGGCTGATCAGCAGCAGCGCCATGCCACTGTCGCGCCGCAACTCGTCGAGCAAGTCCAACACCTCGCGCTGGACCGTGGTGTCGAGCGCGGTCGTCGGTTCGTCGGCGATCAGCAGGTCCGGGCCGCAGGCCAGCGCGATGGCGATCACCACGCGCTGGCGCTGGCCGCCCGACAACTGGTGCGGATAGGCATCCAGCCGCTCGCTGGCCTTCGGCACGAGCACGCGCTCGAGCAATCGCAGCGCTTCCTTGCGGGCCGCCGCCGCGTCGAGCCCGCGGTGCAGGCGCAACGGCTCGGCGATCTGGCGGCCGATCGGGTGAAGCGGGTTCAGCGCCGTCATCGGCTCCTGGAACACCATCGCGATGCGGTCGCCGCGCAGGCTGCACAGCAAGTCCTCGTCGAGCGAGGTCAGCTCGCGGCCGTCGAAGCGGATCGAACCCGACACGGTGGCACCGTCCGGCAACAGGCCCATCAGCGCCAGCGCGGTCATCGATTTGCCACAGCCCGACTCGCCGATCAGTCCGAGCGTGCCACCGCGCTCGAGCACAAACGACACGCCGCGCAACGCGTCGGCGCGGCCGTGCGACGTGCCCAGCGTGACGCGCAGGTCGCTGACTTCGAGCAGGGCACTCATCGCCGGGCAGTGCGGTCAACGCTCGGCGGCGATCTGCCGGAGCGCCTGCGCGAAGACCTCCGGCGGCTGCCCGCCCGAAACCAGATGCCGCCGGTTGATCACCACCGCCGGCACGGCGTTGATGCCGGCCTGTTGCCAGAACCGCTCGGCCTCGCGAACGTCGTCGGCGAACTCGTTGCGCGCCAGCACCTCTCGCGCGCGTTCGCCGTCGAGGCCGACTGCAATCGCCAGTTCGAGCAGCACGGCGTGCGCGCCGGGGTTGCGGCCCTCGCCGTGGTAGGCCCGCAGCAACGCCCGCTTCAAGGCGTGCTGGCTGCCTGGCGGGCCCTCGACACCGGCCCAGTGCAACAGCCGGTGCGCGTCGAAGGTGCTCCACACACGCTTGCGCTCGCCGAAGGTGAAACCGACTGCCGCGCCGCGCTCGGCAATGCGCTTTCGGCTCTCCGCCAGTTGCTCGCGGCTCATGCCGTACTTGGCGATCAGGTATTCGGCGGCATCGGCACCCTCGTTGCCCATCGTCGGGTTCAGCTCGAAAGGCTGGAAGTGCAGCTCGACGGCAATGTCCGCGCCGACGTCCTTCAGCGCCTGCTCGAACGACGCCAGTCCGATCGCGCACCAGGGGCAGGCCACGTCGGAAACGAAATCGATCTTCAGCGTCGTGGTCATCTTTGCATCACCTTTGTCTGGCCAGTTTGGGGTCGAGCAGGTCGCGCAGCCCGTCGCCCATCAGGTTCAGGCCCAGCACCGCGAGCGCGATCGTGACACCCGGGTAGACCGCCAGCAGCGGCGCCTCGAACAGCATCGTCTGCGCCTCGTTCAGCATGCGGCCCCAGCTTGGTTGCGGCGGTTGCGTGCCCAGGCCGAGGTACGACAGCGCCGCCTCGGCCAGGATGGCCATCGCGAACTGGATCGTGGCCTGCACGATCAGCACGTTGGCGATGTTGGGCAGCACGTGGTCGGTGGTGATGCGCCAGGCGCCCTTGCCAGCCGCGCGTGCGGCGAGCACGTAGTCACGCGTCCACACACTGCGCGCGCTGGCCCGCGTCAGGCGCGCGAAGACCGGAATGTTGAACAGGCCGATGGCGACGATGCTGGTGGCCAGCCCCGGGCCGTAGATCGCGGTCAGCATGATCGCCGACAACAGCGCCGGAAAGGCAAAGGTGAAGTCGGCGAAGCGCATCACCGCTTCCTCGACCCAGCCACGCCGCGCGGCGGCCAGGCAGCCGAGGGCGACGCCGACCACGAGGCCGATGCCGACCGCGATGACGCCGACGACGATCGAGTTCTGGCTGCCGACCAGCAGTTGCGAAGCGATGTCGCGGCCGAGGCTGTCGGTGCCGAGCCAGTGCGCGAGCGACGGCGGCGCGAGCTTGTTCGGGATGTCGATCTCGGCCGGCGGGTACGGCTGCCACGCCAGCGACAACGCGGCAGCGAGCAGCAGCGCGCCGACCAGCAGCGCGCCGACGACGAAGCTCGGGTGGCCGATTGCCCGGCGGACGGCCCGCTCAGGCATCGCCCGCCACCCGCAGCCGCGGGTCGACCAGTGCATAGAGCACGTCGACCACGAAGTTGATCGCCACCACCACCGCCGCGAGCAGCATCACGACGTCACGCACCAGCACCAGGTCGCGGTTGTTGATGGCCTGGAACACCAGGCGGCCGATGCCCGGCAGCACGAACACGTTCTCGACCACGATCGCGCCCGTGATCAGGTTGGCGAACTGCAGGCCCATGATCGTCAGCACCGGGATCATCGCGTTGCGCAGCACGTGCCGCCACAACACCGCGCGGCGCGACAGGCCCTTGGCGCGTGCCGTTCGCACGTAGTCTTCGCGCATCGCTTCGAGCACCGACGAGCGCGTCACGCGGGTCAGGATCGCCGCCTGCACCGCGGCCAGCGACAGTGCCGGCAGCAGCAACGCCTTCAGGCCGGGCCACAGCCCGCCATCGCTGGCCTCTGCGCCCGACCAGCCGGGAAAGCCACCGGCACTGACCCATTGCCACTGCACCGCGAACAACAGAATCAGCAGGATCGCCAGCCAGAAGCTCGGCACCGCGACGCCCAGCTGCGACAGCACCATCACGCCGAAGTCACCGGGCCCGTTGTGGCGTGACGCCGCGTAGACGCCGAGCACGAGCGCCACCACCACCGTCAGCGCCATCGCCAGCAGCGCCAGCGGCAAGCTGACCTGCAGCCGCTCGGCGATCAACTCGAAGGTTGGCGTGTCGTAGGCATAACTCACCGCGCTCTGACCGCGCAGCAGCCCGCCGATCCACGACGCGTAGCGCACCGGCGCCGGGCGATCGAGCCCGAGTCGGGCCTCCAGGGCGGCGATGGCCTCCGCCGTGGCGGTCTCGCCGAGCATCACCTGAGCCGGGCTGCCGGGCAGCAGTTCGAGCACGGCAAACACCACCAGCGACGCGGCGAGCAGCGTGGCGGCGAAGGTGGCGGCGCGCCGGATCAGGAACAGCAGCATGGTCGCGGCGGAGTATCCTGCATCGTCGTCGAAATCCTCCTTCCCGAAGATGCAAACCCTGCCCCTTCTCGGCGCCACGAACCACGTGTTCGTCGGCGGCCACTGGCGCGACGGTGCGACGCGCGAAACGCTGCCGCTGGTCAACCCGTCGGACGGCAGCGTGCTGGCCCGGATCGCACGCGGCAACGCCGCCGACATCGACGCTGCGGTGCAGGCGGCCCAGGCCGCGCTGGCCGGCGAATGGGGTCGCCTCACCGCCGCCGACCGCGGCCGGGCGCTGATGCGCCTGTCGCTCCGCGTGCTGGCTGCGGCCGACGACCTGGCGCAACTCGAAGCGCTCGACGTCGGCAAGCCCCTGAAGCAAGCCAAGGCCGATGCGCTGGCCCTCGCCCGCTACCTCGAGTTCTATGCCGGCGCAGCCGACAAGGTGATGGGCGAGACGATTCCGTTTGCCGCCGGCTACACCGCCCTGACGCTGCGCGAGCCGCACGGCGTGACCGGCCACATCGTGCCGTGGAACTACCCGATGCAGATCATCGGCCGCAGCGTCGGCGCGGCGCTGGCAATGGGCAACGCCTGCGTGCTGAAGCCGGCCGAAGAGGCCTGCCTGACGGCGCTGGCGTTCGCGCAGCTGGCGGTCGAAGCCGGGCTGCCGTCCGGTGCCTTGAATGTCGTGCCGGGGCTCGGTGAAGAGGCCGGCGCGGCGCTCACCGCGCACGCCGGTGTCGCGCACCTGTCGTTCACCGGTTCGGTCGCCGTCGGGCGGCTGGTGCAAGCGGCGGCGGCGGCGAACACGATCCCGGTCACGCTCGAGCTCGGCGGCAAGAGCCCGCAACTCGTGTTCGCCGATGCCGACCTCGATGCCGCGTTGCCGTTCCTCGTCAACGCCGGCATCCAGAACGCCGGGCAGACCTGCTCCGCAGCGTCGCGCATCCTGGTCGAGCGCAGCCGTTTCGACGAAGTCGTGCAACGCATGGCCGAGCGCTACCGGCGCCTGAGCGTCGGGCCGGCACTGGCCGACCTCGATGTCGGGCCGCTGATCTCGGCACGGCAACTCGAGATCGTCGAGCGCTATCTGGCGGTCGCACGCCACAGCGGTCTGGCGGTCGCCGCCGAGGCGACGGTCAGCGCCGCCGCACCGGCAGGCGGCTTCTATGTGCGGCCGACGCTGCTGGCCCCAGTGGCCGACACGCACGCGCTGGCGCAGGAAGAGATCTTCGGGCCGGTGCAGGTGGTGGTGCCGTTCGACGACGAAGCCGACGCGATCCGTATCGCCAATGGCACGGCGTATGGTCTCGTCGCCGGCGTGTGGACCGGCGACGGCAGCCGCGCGCTGCGCGTCGCGCGGGCCCTGAAATGCGGCCAGGTGTTCGTCAACAACTATGGCGCCGGCGGCGGCGTCGAGCTGCCGTTCGGCGGCGTCAAGGCCTCGGGCCACGGCCGCGAAAAGGGCTTCGAGGCGCTGTACGGCTTTTCGGCACTGAAGACGATCGCGATCAAGCACGACTGACTGCCGCCGGGCGGTCCCTGGCGGCAAACACAAGGACACGATCCATGCGACTGAAGGACAAGGTGGCCATCGTCACCGGAGGCGGCTCGGGGTTCGGCGCCGGCATCGTCAGGAAGTTCGTCGCCGAAGGTGCGCAGGTGCTCGTCGCCGATCTGAACCTCGACGCGGCGCTGGACGTGGCCGCCGGCGTGGGGCCGGCAGCGCGCGCGCTGCGTGTCGACGTCAGCGTCGCCGCCGATGTGCGCACGATGATGGAGGCCGCCGAATTGCACTTCGGCCGCCTCGACATCCTGGTCAACAACGCCGGCATTGGCCACCTGCCGCAGCCGCTCGAAGATCTTCCCGAGGCACAGTTCGACCGCCTGTGGGCGGTCAACATGAAGGCGATCTACCTGGCGATGCGCGAGGCGGTGCCGCGCTTCAAGGCCGCCAACCAGGGCAAGGGCGGCGGCGTGGTGCTGAACATGGCCAGCACGGCCGGCGTCAGCCCGCGCCCGCGGCTGGCCTGGTACAACGCCAGCAAAGGCTGGGTCATCACCGCGACGCGCGCCTGCGCAGTCGAACTGGCGCCATTCGGCATCCGCGTCAACGCGTTGAATCCGGTGGCGGGCGAGACGCCGCTGCTGGCCACGTTCATGGGCGAGGACACGCCGGCGATGCGGGCGAAATTCCTGTCGACGATCCCGATCGGCCGCTTCTCGACGCCTGAAGACCTCGGCAACGCCGCCTGCTTCCTGTGCAGCGACGAGGCCTCGATGATCACCGGCGTGTGCATGGAGGTCGACGGCGGGCGCTGCATCTAGGCTGCCGCCAGCGCAGCAACGGCTTCACGTCACAGGTCGTCGAGCGAGCCGTAGCGCGACGCGAATTCGTCGCCAACGTCCTTGCCGCGGGCATTCGTGATCGCGCGCTGCGCGGTCTTCAGCACCTCGACCAGGTCATGCACGGTGCGTGCCTTCCGAACGGTTTCGATCAGCGAATCGGCCGTGGGGCCCAGTGCCCGCCGCAGCGAACGTTCGATCTGGGCACGCTGGCCGTCCGTTGCCGCTTCGTCTTCAGGCCGCGATGCGACGTCGAAGCGGCTGGGCATGTGCGAGGCCTTGAACACCGAATCGGCGGCTCCCTGCGGGGGAGACGCCGTTCGCGAAGCGGTCGACGAACGGCGCTTGGGGGCAGGTGCGGGTGTCGGCGCGATGTAGCCCTCGTCGAGCAACGATCGCAACGCCTCCGGCGTGGCGTTGGCCATCATCTGGCGCAATTCGACCGCGCTGCGCTTGCCATCGACCAGCAGCAGCACCATGCGCAGCCGTTGCGGGAGCTCGCGCACACCGCCTTCGATCTCGGCCTGGCCTTTCGCGGTCTTCTTGAAGTACATGCCGGTATCCGTTCACACGCCAATGGCGATGCTAGCGTAACAATATGTTCTCGGCGGCCGCAAGACCAGCGCACCACGCCGAGGCGCGCGCCGTGTGATTTGACACTCAGCCCGCTGGGTTGCTAGAGCACGGCCGCCATCGCGGTTGCGACCGGTTCGACATTCCGGGTGTTCAGCCCCGCCACGCACATGCGTCCCGAGCGCACCAGGTACACCGCATGCTCGTTGCGCAGCCGATCGACCTGCGCGGCACTGAGTCCGGTGTAGCTGAACATGCCGCGCTGGCTCAGGAAGTAGCCGAAATCGCGGCTCGGCAACTTGGCGGCAAGCACGTCGTGGAGCCGCTGGCGCATGGCCAGGATGCGCTGGCGCATGGCCGCCACGTCGGTGACCCAGGCCGCACGCAAGGCCGGGTCGCCGAGCACGCGGCTGACGATGCCGGCGGCGTGGATCGCCGGACTCGAGTAGTTGCGACGCACGGTGGCCTTCAACTGGCCGAGGACGAGTTCGGCCTCGGCCTTGTCGGCACAGACGACACTGAGCGCGCCGGCGCGCTCACCGTACACGCTCATGCTCTTCGAAAACGAGTTGGCGACGAAGAACGTGAGGCCCGCCGACGCCAGCAGGCGGATCGCAAAGGCGTCTTCGTCGATGCCATCGCCGTAGCCCTGATAGGCGATGTCCAGATAGGGCAGCAACTCTCGCTCTCGCAGCACCGGCAGCAAGCGTTCCCACTGCGCGTGCGTCAGGTCCACGCCTGTCGGGTTGTGGCAGCAGGCGTGCAACAGCACCACGCTCCTGGCCGGCAATGCCGACAGCGCGGCCAGCATGGCGTCGAACTTCAGGCCCCCCGTGGCGCTGTCGTAGTAAGGGTAGCTGTGGACGCCGATGCCAGCGCCCTCGAACATCGCGCGGTGGTTGTCCCAGGTCGGATCGCTGACCCAGACCTGGCTGTCAGGCAACCAGCGCTTGAGAAAGTCCGCACCGACCTTGAGCCCGCCCGAAGAGCCGATGGTCTGCAGCGTGGCGACGCGCATGCCAGTGATCACTTCGTGGCCGGCACCGAACAGCAGAGCTTGCACCGCGCCGCGCATCGCCGCCGAACCTTCGATCGGCAGGTACGGTTTCGGCCCCGTCGCCGCCAACATCTGCGCCTCGGCCTCGTGCACGCAGCCGAGCACCGGGATGCGGCCGGCGTCGTCGAAGTAGATGCCGATCGACAGGTTGACCTTGTGCGGCCTCGGATCGGCGTGGAAGGCCTCGTTGAGGCTCAGGATCGGGTCGCCGGCGTAGGGCTCGAGATGCTTGAACATGGGCGCGCTCTCACGGCGCCTTCGCAGCCAGCGCTTGCTCGATGTCGCGGCGCAGCGACTCGGGCTCGTCGTTGGGCGCATAGCGCTTGATCACCTGGCCGTCGCGGCCGACCAGGAACTTGGTGAAGTTCCACTTGACCGCCTCGCTGCCGAGCAAGCCGGGGGCCTCACCCTTGAGCCATTGCCACAGTGGCTCGGCGCTGGGGCCGTTGACGTCGACCTTGGCCATCATCGGGAAGGTGACGCCATAGTTGATCTCGCAGAAGGAGGCGATTTCGTCATTGCTGCCAGGATCCTGTGCGCCGAACTGGTTGCTCGGGAAGCCGACCACCACCAGACCACGATCGGCGTAGTCCTCCCACAGCTTCTCCAGGCCCTTGAACTGCGGCGTGAAGCCGCAGGCGCTGGCCGTATTGACGATCAGGAACACCTTGCCGCGCTGGGCCGCGAAATCGGCCCGCTGGCCATTGATCGACACGGTGGAAAAGTCGTAGATCGAGCGCTTGGGCATGATGGGGCTCTCGTTTGGCGTGGGGGCGGCGGCCGGCAGGATCTTGCGCGGCCGGTCCCGCATCGTAGCGTCTTGCCGAGATCAGGCATCGTGTTCTAGGGGCTCGCTCGCGTTGACAGCAACAGCCTCCTGCGAGGAACATGCCCGACGGCAAAGGGCATCGGCTTGATGAACGCACACTCGGCGAAGGCGGCAAAGCGGGTCGCGCTGCTCGGTTTCGGTGATTTCGAGCGCACGGCGCTGGTCTCGTACCTGCGCCTGTCGCAGAACCGCGTGCCTGCCTACAAGGAGGCCGCGACGCTGGCCGACGCAGACTTCGTGATTGCCGACGCCGATCACGCTGGAACGATCGATGCCGTGCTCGGTGCCGATCGGGTCGCCGATACGGTGTTCATCGGCTCGCTGACGCCCGACGGCGCGCTGGCCTGGATGATGCGGCCGATCGATCCGCTGCAGGTCTTCCGCGAACTCGATGCCACCGTCGCGCTGCGCACGTCGCGGGCCGCGGCGGCGGCACCGTCAACGCCACCCCGACCGCCGGGCAAGGTGACAGCGGCGCCGTCGGTGGCCGTCGCGGTGCCCGACAGCGAGCCGCCCGCGCCTCTGCCGGCGTCACCGCAACCGCTGGTCGACAAGGCCGCGCGGCGCAGCGCGCCACGGCGCTCGGGAGACCTCAGTGCGCCGACTTCCGTGCTGCTGGTCGACAGCAGCGACGCGGCGCTGCACGCGCTCGAGCGGCAACTGCAGGCGCTCGGCCTGCGCACCGAGACCGCGCCGGGCAGCCAACGTGCGCTCGAGTTGCTGGCACTGCAGAAATACGACCTCGTCTTCGTCGACGTCGAGTTGGGCCTGGACAGCGAGCTCGATGGCTTGGCGCTGTGTCAACACCTCAAGCATTCGCGCCAGCCGCCGGCCGCCGCGGGGGCACCCAAGGTGGTGATGGTCGCGGCGCGGGCCAGCGCCACCGATCGCGTGCGCGGCAGTTTCGCCGGTTGCGACGCCTACCTGGTCAAACCGTTCGACGACGACGTCTTGAGGCGCACATTGCGCCAACTCGATGTGCGACTGCCGATGCCGGGCGACGCGCCCTATGTCAACAGCCGGCCGGGCAATCTGCACAGCCAGTTGCAGGCATTCGATCCGCTCGCTGCTCCGCCGCCGCCGGCGCGGCGCCGCTGATTCACGAGTGGGCGTCGCGCGGCAGCGCGGCGAGCAACGCGGCAGCGACGATGGCTGCGCCGCCGAACGCCAAGCGGGCGTCCAGCGTCCCGGCGCCCAGCGCCAGCGCCGACACACTGGCAAAGAGCACCTCGGTCAGCATGATCACTGCGGTGGCGTTGGCCGGCAGCCGCGTGGCGCCGAACTGCAGCGCCAGATTGCCGGCCAGGAAGAAAGCGGCCAACGCCAATGCGCCGGCGACCCAGCCCGGCGCGGGCGCCGGCGGCGCCGGCACCGTGCCGCCCGGTGTCAGCAGCAGGGCCAGCATCGACGCCACCAGCATGCCGCCGACGAACATGGCCAGCGCGCGGGCCCCCTCGGAGCGCGCTGCTTCGCGCCGCAACATCACGTTGTTGAGCGCGAAGCTGAATCCGCCGAGCACACCGAGCGCTTCGGCGAGCGTGCGCGGCAACGGCAGACCGCCTCCGGCGGGCCACAGGATCACCAGCGCGCCGGCCAACGCCAACGCCACGCGCAGCAACGCTGAGCGGGTCAGTCGCTCATCGAGCAGCAGCCGCGCCAGCAGCACCGCCCACAGCGGCATCAGGTAGAACAGCAGGACCACGCGCACGACGTCGCCGATGGTCACCGCCCAGTTGAAGGCCGCGTTGGTGGTGCCCGAGGCCAGCACCAGCAGCCACAGCGCGGGGTGCCCGACCAGCTCGCGCCACGCCGCCGGCCGCGCCGCCGAGATTGCGATCACCGCAACGGCATAGATCAGCGCCGTGGCCCACAGCGGGTGCAGCCCGGCGCTCTCGAGCCGGCGAAACGGCCACCAGGAGACACCCCAGACGAAGGCGTTGAGGACCAGCGCGAGCGCCGGCACCGTGGCTGCGCGATGCCCCTCACGCAGCGCCGTGGTCGGGTTCAATGCGGGTCCGAGCGCGCGATGGCCAGCAGGCGCTCGACTTCGTCGCGATGCGTCACCGTGTTGTAGCGGTGCCAGCGGCGGATCAGCTCCATCGTGCCGGCCACCACCAGGCCGAACATCGTGATGGCGCCGAAGGCCGACAGGCCGAACTTCGTCATCGCGGTGTAGAACGCACCGAGCCCGAGGATGCAGGCCTGTTCGTTGAAGTTCTGCACCGCAATCGAGCGACCGGCACCCATCAGGTTGTGGCCACGGTGCTGCAGCAGCGCGTTCATCGGTACCACCATGTAGCCGCCGATGGCACCGAGCAGCACCAGGAATGGCGCCGCCACCCAGGCACTGGCAATGAAATTCATGCCGATCACCAGCATCCCCATTGCAATGCCGAGCGGGATCACGCTGGTGGCGCGATCGAGCTTCATCGCTACCGAGGCCACGATCGCGCCGACGGCGGTGCCGACCGCGACCACACCGACCAGGCTCGACGCCTGCGTCGTGCCATAGCCCAGCGCTGCCGCGGCCCACGCCAGCACGATGTAGCGCAGGTTGCCCGAGACACCCCAGAACAGCGTGGTCGTGGCCAGCGAGATCTGGCCCAGCTTGTCGGACCACAGCCGCGCGTTGCAATGGGAGAAATCGCGAACCAGCGCCAGCGGGCCGTGCGCGATCGGCTGCAGCGGCGCCTCGGTGCGCGGAATGCGCAGGTTGAACAACGCCGCGACCACGTACAGCGAAACCAGCGCCGCGATCGCGCCCTCGGGCCCGGTGTCGATGCCGGTTTCGAACAGCGGCAGGTCGATGCCGAGCAGCATCGGCGCGATGCTCGGCCCGACCAACTGGCCGCCGAGCAGCACGCCGAGGATGATCGAGGCGATCGTCAAGCCCTCGATCCAGCCGTTGGCCTTGACCAGCTGCGAGGGCGGCAGCAACTCGGTCAGGATGCCGTACTTGGCCGGCGAATAGGCTGCCGCGCCGAGACCGACCACCGCGTAAGCAGCCAGCGGGTGGGTGCCGAACAGCATCAGCAGGCAGCCGACCACCTTGATGCTGTTGGAGACGAACATCACCTTGCCCTTGGGCAGCGCATCGGCGAAGGCGCCGACGTAAGGCGCGAGCACCACATAGAACAGCGCGAACATCGGCACCAGCGCGGCGCGTTGCCATTCGGCAGCGCCGGAGGTGCGCAACAACTCGACCGCGGCCACGAACAACGCGTTGTCGGCCAGCGAGCTGAAGAACTGCGCCGACATGATCGTGTAGAAGCCTCGTTTCATGCGCGGCGCAGCGGCGTGTCTCCGGTTCGTGCCTCTAGGTGGGCGCCGCGTTATAGCACGCAGCTTCGCCGGCCCCTCCGTGCGGGCAGAATGGCGCCATGCCGCGCCCGATCGAGGCCCTGATCCACACCGATGCCCTGGCGCACAACCTGACACGCGCGCGTGTCCGCGCCCCCGACGCCCGCCTGTGGGCCGTCGTCAAGGCCAACGCGTATGGCCACGGCATCGAGCGCGCGTTCGAGGGACTGCGCAGCGCCGACGGCTTTGCACTGCTCGATCTGGCCGAGGCCGAGCGCATCCGCGCCTGCGGTTGGCGTGGACCGGTGCTGCTGCTCGAAGGGGCGTTCGAGGCACGCGACCTCGAGTTGTGTTCGCGCCTGCATCTGTGGCACGTGGTCCATTGCAGTGAACAGGTCGACTGGCTGGCCGCGCACAAGACGCACCAGCCCCACCGCGTGTTCCTGAAGATGAACAGCGGCATGAACCGGCTCGGCTTCGCTGCCGCGCCATTCCGCGCCGCATGGGCTCGCCTGAACGCGCTGCCGCAGGTCGACGAGATCTCGCTGATGACGCACTTCTCGGATGCCGACGGCGAGCGCGGCATCGCGCACCAGGTGGCCGCGTTCGAAGCCGCCACGCACGACCTGCCGGGCGAACGCTCGCTCGCCAACAGCGCCGCGATCCTGCGCCACCGTCTGCGCAGCGACTGGGTGCGCGCCGGCATCCTCAGCTACGGCAGTGCGCCGGACTTTCCAGCGCACGGCATCGCAGACTGGGGTTTGCAGCCGACGATGACGCTGCGCTCGCGGCTGATTGCGACGCAGTCATTGCAGAGCGGCGACTCGGTCGGCTACGGCAGCAGTTTCAGGGCCGGGTCGCCGCTGCGCATCGGCATCGTCGCCTGCGGCTATGCCGATGGCTACCCGCGCCACTGCGCCACCGGCACGCCGGTGCTGGTCAACGGCGTGCGCACGCGCACGCTTGGCCGCGTCAGCATGGACATGCTGGCGGTCGACCTGTCGCCGACGCCCGAGGCCGACATCGGCAGCGAAGTCACGTTGTGGGGCCACGGGCCGCACGGCACGGTGCTGCCGATCGACGAGGTGGCGCATGCCGCCGGCACGATCGGCTATGAGTTGATGTGCGCGCTGGCAGCGAGGGTGCCCGCGCACGCGGTTGGGGCATGATGCGGACCGCATCGACTGACAAGGGGTGTGTCATGGGCTTGATCGGAACCATCGTCGTCGGCCTGATCGTCGGCGCGATCGCGCGCTTCATCCTGCCGGGTGAGCAGAAGATGGGCTGGATCCTGACCGGGCTGGTGGGCATCGGCGGCTCGCTGGTTGCCGGCTACGTCGGCCAGGC
>Ga0102851_10001640_pt1 | contig 12980 bp, 11 predicted proteins | sample Mud3Dept3metaG_FD_79558 | JGI IMG/M metagenome (GOLD analysis project Ga0102851, IMG submission 79558) | Freshwater wetland microbial communities from Ohio, USA, analyzing the effect of biotic and abiotic controls - Mud 3 Core 4 Depth 3... | ecosystem: Environmental > Aquatic > Freshwater >... | reverse complement strand
ACTATTCAGTATCGGTCATGGTGGTAACGATGCGCAAAAAGTAATGGGGATTATCGCCGCGGCATTATTGGTTTATATGGCGCAGTTAAATGCTGCAGGTTTACCAATTCCGGAATGGGCACACATTCACCAGGAATTAAATGAAAAAGGTAAAATGACTATTACACATTTACCTCAATGGATTCCGGCCGCATGTTACACAGCAATAGGTATCGGAACAATGTTTGGCGGTTGGAAAATCATCAAAACAATGGGAACTAAAATCACCAAAGTTACGCCGCTTGAAGGTGTAAGTGCAGAGACAGCAGGTGCAGCAACGCTATTTTTAACGGGATCTTTAGGTATTCCTGTGAGTACTACTCATACTATCACAGGGTCAATTGTTGGTGTTGGTATCACTAAACGGGTTTCTGCTGTCAGATGGGGAGTTACAATTAGTCTTCTCTGGGCCTGGATTCTTACAATTCCCGTGAGTGCCCTTTTGGGAGCAATCATTTTCTGGGTCTTAGGTTTATTTGGATTACAATAGGCTAATAGTTCTTTCTCCGAACTACTTTCCAGTCATACTTTGCATTTTTTCTATACAACCCGACAAAAGATTATGTGTCAAACTTTTATTTTTGAATTTTCCGCGGCAGTACAATTACGATTGGAATAAAATTTAATTAACGTAAACTTAACATTGCCCGCTATGAGACTTTACATAGTGGCCGTAATTTTGTCAAAACTTTAAAAAAATGAAATCAAATTTACTATTAATTACGGCATTAATTCTTGCTGCATGTGGCGGAACTCAAAATGCAGGAACGGAAGAATCTGTAGAACTTTCCGGCACAATCATTATGGATGGTTCAAGTACGGTTTATCCAATTAGCGAAGCGGTTGCCGAAGAATTTAGAATGATAAATCCTGACGTAAAAGTAACAATAGGTTCGTCAGGGTCCGGAGCAGGTTTTAAGAAATTTGGTCGTGGTGAATCAGATATCGCAAACGCTTCCCGTGCAATTAAAGACGAAGAAAAAACAGCATGTACTGAGAATAGTATTGAATTCTTAGAACTCAGAATTGCACTCGACGGAATCGCGATTGTGGTAAACAAAGAAAATACCTGGATGAGTACAATTACAACAGAAGAATTAAAAAAATTGTGGGAACCAAACAGTACAATTAAAAAATGGAGTGATCTTCGTCCAGAATGGCCGGCAGAAGAAATTCACCTTTACGGACCAAATACTGCACACGGCACATACGACTTTTTCACTGAAGAAATTGTTGGAGAAGCAGGTGCAAGTCGTCCGGATTATAATGCAGTTTCTGATTACAACGTTGCTGTGCAAGGTATCAGTACCGACAAAAATGCACTTGGTTATTTTGGACTTTCTTATTACAATGAAAATAAAGATAAACTTAAATTAATTGGCGTTGACAGTGGTACCGGAGCTATACTCCCTTCTCTTGAGACAGTAGGCAACGGAACTTATTCTCCGCTTGCGAGACCGTTATTTATTTATGTAAATAAAAAAGCGCTCGATCGTGCTGAAGTACTTGCTTTTGTAAAATTCTACATTGAAAACGCTGCGGTGCTTTCTGAAGAAGTTGGCTACATTGCGCTAACTCAGGCAGAATATGATGAAGCGATGAGCCAGCTTGATGCGTTCGGCAAAAAATAAAATGAACTACTTTTTTAAAAAACAGGGCTGCTGAATTCGGCGCCCTTTTTTTAGTTTTTGAACGATGTTAAAAGTCAAAGAATACATAATTGAAAAGGCACTTTTTTTAAGTGCGTTAATTACTATTCTTACAACTGTGGGAATAATATTGGTCTTATCGTTCGAGGCATTTGGTTTTTTCAAAGAAGTTTCAATTGTCGAATTTTTGACTGATCGACAATGGACGCCATTATTTTCGGAAAAACATTTTGGAATTTTACCATTGCTTTCAGGAACTCTGCTGACAACATTTATTGCTATCATAATTGCATTACCAATCGGATTATCTATTGCTGCGTATTTAAACGAATACGCACCTTCAGGATTTCGAAAAACAGTAAAACCTCTGCTTGAATTGTTAGCAGCTGTTCCAACAATTGTTTATGGATTTTTTGCTTTGATGGTTGTTACACCTTTTCTACAAAATTTCTTTCCGGAAATGGGCGGATTTAATGCTCTTTCAGCAGGAATAGTAATGGGTATAATGATAATTCCGTTTATCTCGTCTCTTAGCGAAGATGCTTTGGCGGCGGTGCCAAAATCACTTCGCGAAGGCGCTTACGGAATGGGGTCCACTAAATTACAAACAGTTGTACGTGTAACAATTCCAGCGGCTTCTTCAGGAATTATTTCATCCGTTATTCTGGCAATTTCAAGAGCAATCGGGGAAACAATGATAGTTGCTGTTGCGGCAGGGCAAATGCCCCAGCTCACATTTAATCCAACAGAACCCGTTCAAACCATTACTGCGTATATTGTCCAGGTCAGTTCTGGCGATGTGCCATTTGGATCACTGGAACATAAAACAATTTTTGCTGCCGGTATTGCGCTTTTCATTTTCACATTTCTTCTCAATACGATCAGTTTCTGGATAAGAAAAAAATTCCATCAGAAATATGAATAACGCAAGAAAAAATAAATTAAAAGATAAAGCATTTAGAATTTGGGGAATCTCATGCACCCTTGTGGGCCTTATTCTATTGGTTATATTTATTGGTAATATTGTCATCGATGGAATAGGCCGGATAGACTGGGCTTTCATTACAAATTTACCTTCACGTAAACCGGAAAACGCCGGAATTTATACCGCGATGATGGGAACAATCTGGATCCTCGGAATAACATGCATCATTTCATTTCCACTTGGTGTTGCGGCAGGAATTTATTTAGAGGAATACGCCAAAAAAGGACGGCTATCAAACCTGCTCGAAATAAATATTTCAAATTTAGCTGGTGTACCTTCTATTATATATGGTTTATTAGGTATGGAAATTTTTGTGCGCACACTTAATCTGGGTGCAAGTATTCTTGCCGGAAGTTTAACACTATCATTACTTATTCTGCCGATAATAATTGTTGCAACCAGGGAATCAATAAAAGCAGTTCCGAGCACAATCAAGGAAGCTTCTTTTGCAATGGGTGCCACAAAATGGCAAACAGTCTGGAATCAAACTCTGCCTGCATCGATTGGAGGAATTTTAACCGGGGTTATCCTGGCATTGTCCCGGGCAATTGGTGAAACCGCACCTCTCATCGTTATTGGTGCTTTGGCCTATGTACCGTTTGCGCCGCAAAGCCCGATGGATGAGTTTTCCGTAATGCCAATGCAAATTTTTAATTGGGTGAGCAGGCCTCAGCATGGATTCATAACAAATGCCGCTGCGGCAATTATAATCTTACTCATAATCACTTTTGTTATGAATGGCATTGCAGTATATTTTAGAAATAAATGGCAGAAAAAAATAAAGTGGTAAGCAATATAAATAGAGTAAATCAGATGGACCTGGAACAAAATAACGCTGCGATTTCTTCGGATAAGGCATTAGGAAAAATTATATTGCAGGCAAAAAATATAGATGTCTTTTATGATCAATTTCAAGCCATCAAAGGAGTGAGCATGGGTATTATCGAAAATACGGTTACTGCTTTGATCGGACCTTCAGGATGCGGGAAATCAACATTTCTACGCCTTTTCAACCGAATGAATGACTATATCGAAAAATTTAGTTTGAAAGGAGAAATCATTTTCGATAATAAGAATATTTACGCTAAAAATATAGATGTTGAGCAGTTGAGAAAAGAAATCGGAATGGTATTTCAAAAACCTAACCCATTCCCGAAATCAATTTTTGAAAATGTTGCTTACGGTTTAAGAATTCAAGGCATTAAAGACAAATCATTTATTGCAGACCGCGTTGAAACAGCATTAAAACAAGCAGACCTTTGGAAAGAAGTGAAAGATGATTTAAAAAAATCTGCCTTAGCACTTTCGGGTGGACAACAACAACGAGTGTGTATTGCGCGAACTCTCGCTGTGGAGCCATCCGTAATTCTTATGGACGAACCAACATCTGCCCTTGATCCAATTTCCACAGCAAAAATAGAAGATCTTATTTTTCAATTAAAAGAAAAATATACCATTGTAATTGTTACACATAATATGCAACAGGCAGGTCGGATTTCTGATTACACAGCATTTTTTTATATTGGAGAATTAATTGAACACGGGGAAACCAAACAAATATTTACTAAACCTGTAAATGAACGAACTGAAAATTATATCAGCGGTCGATTCGGATAAAAAAAATAATATGACACACCTGGATATTGAAAAGGTAAGACTGAAAAAGTCGATTCTCGAAATGATGAGTCTTACTCAGAAACAACTGGAGAAATCTAAAATTGCTTTTCTTGAAAAGGACAATGAACTTGCGCAGGAAATTATTCATAACGAAAAACGAATCAATGCGATGGAGTTAAGCATTGACAGAGATTGTGAAAATATTTTTGCTCTTTTTCAACCGGTGGCTACCGACCTGCGGTTCGTTATTTCCATGTTAAAAATAAATTCTGACCTGGAGCGAATTGCAGATCTTGCCGAGGGATTAGCCGCTTATGTCATTGACCTGGAATTTCCAATAAGTAAGACCTCTTTTGAATTAACAAAGACATCTGAAATGTTTGACATTACAATTTCCATGCTGGCAGATATCACAGTAGCATTGGATAAAGAGGACACCCAATTAGCCCGTAAAGTTTATAAAAAAGATGTTGAACTTAACACAATCAATAGCAACGCATCCCGCATAATCAAGGATCTCATAATACAGGACACCGACTCTACAAGACGACATCTGTTTCTATTCTCTGCCATTCGTAAATTAGAAAGAGTTGGAGATCATATAAAAAATATTGCTGAAGACACAATATTTTATATTGAGGCAGAAATTTTAAAGCACGGTCAAAAAAAATAAAATTATTTTAGCCTTTATCATAGGGCTTGTACTCAATTTTTACCGGCGTCATGTTAAGTAAATGTTATGAAAATTATTTTTTGAATTAATGAAATTATCGCTGTTTTGTTTAGTGATAATTTGCAATCCCACTCTAAAGTAGTTGAGTAACCAACACTTTCAAAAAAAGTCACTATTAAATTTAATTCAATTCAGTTTTACCAAATTATTAAGGTTGATTTTCAATATTAATTTAATGACAATTAAAGATAAACTTTGTCATTGAAAATCAAATCAAGAAATTTAAAAATTTGGTTTAGCGTTTATCAATTTTTAACAAAAATAGTTTATGAAAAAGTTCGTCATCATTTCTCTCATTTTTTTTGTATCTAACTTATCTTTCGCTCAAAATATTACGAAGAAATTTGGGAGCGGTATAGAATATATCGGTCCAGATTCCTCTTTCAGCATGAAATTTGGAATTCGTTTTCAAAATCTCTATTCAAATGAGTGGACAATCCGGGACGATAATTTTGGCTATGTGGAAGATCATGAAAGTGATTTTGTTATAAAAAGGTCCCGGTTAAAATTTGATGGTTTTGCGTTTACGCCTAAGCTTAAATATAAAGTGGAACTTGGTCTTTCAAATGGTGATATAAGTGGAGCCGAGAATAGTGCAAATGGATTTGCACCAAGAATTATTTTAGATGCTTACGTTGATTGGAATTTCTACAAAAATTTTTCATTACGGGTTGGGCAATCTAAATTGCCGGGAAACAGGGAACGTGTAATCTCTTCTGCTGTTATGCAGTTTGTAGATCGATCAAGACTCAACTCACGATACAACATTGACCGGGATATGGGACTTCAATTGATGCATGAATTCACAATTGGCGAAAATTTTGAAGTGAAAGAAATTTTTGCTTTCACGCAGGGTGAAGGTCGCGGAATAACCAGCGGAAACCTTGGAGGTTATGATTATACATTTCGACTTGAGATACTTCCGTTCGGAGAGTTTAGTAAAAAAGGAGATTTTGTCGGTTCTGCGATTGTTAGAGAAAAAAAACCAAAACTAGCTATAGGCGCCACCTATGATATGAACGATAAATGTGTTCGTGAAAATGGACAGTTAGGTGATTTTATTTATGATTTGAATGGCGATTATGCAGGTAAAACATTGAATACCATTTTCATTGATTTTATGTTCAAATACAGCGGGCTTTCAATCATGGGTGAATACGCAAATAAATCAACGCCTGATGGAGATCCGGTAGTTTATGATGCAGATGGCGTTACTGAAATAGGCGAACATTTTACAGGCTCAGGTTTAAATTTACAGGCAGGCTGGATGTTCAAAAGTAATTGGGAAATTGCCGGAAGATTCACGCAAGTCATTCCTACTGTCGGCGTTGGAGCAAATGAAACCGAATACACTCTTGGTGTTTCAAAATATATTGTTGGACATAGTTTAAAAGTACAAATGGATTTGAGTTATCGTCAACGTGAAGTTGCCGGTAATGTATCAGTCAATAACGGTAGTAATGATTTACTTTTTTGGCGAATGCAAATGGATATCCACTTTTAAATCAATGGTTATTCTTACCAAAAGAAGAACATACTTTGTTTAAGCAACTACTAATTAATTCAGTTTGGAATTAAATATTGGTCCGTATCAATTTAATTAATCAGCGAAATTTTGACTACTTTTATCTAAATTGTTAAAATGAGTCACACCGTATTGATCATAGATGATGAAGCCGATATCCGGTTGCTGATCAAATACAATCTTGAAAAAGAAGGATTCAATGTCATTGAAGCTGAGAATGGTGTTAAAGGAATTGAACTTGCACGTTTGCATGAACCCGATTTAATTTTATTAGATGTGATGATGCCTGTGATGGATGGAATTGAAACCTGCGAAAAAATTCGCAAAATTCCTGAACTTGCAACTACGATGATTTGTTTTCTTACTGCAAGAAGCGAAGAATATTCTCAAATAGCCGGTCTTGATGCAGGAGCTGATGATTACATCACAAAACCAATCAAACCAAAATTACTTGTAAGTAGAATTACGGCATTGCTTCGTCGGAAAATAAAAAGTAATTCTACAAAAGTATCGCAGTCTTTATTGACTGAAAAAAATATTGAGATCGATAAAGAAAAATACCTGGTTATAAAAGACGGAAAACCTTACGGACTTCCCCGAAAAGAATTTGAACTTCTCGCTCTGCTAATGTCCAAACCGGAAAAAGTTTTTCACCGCGATGCTATCATGTCCGCCGTTTGGGGCAATGAAGTAATTGTTGGTGACCGTACAATTGATGTTCATGTCAGAAAACTTCGCGAGAAATTAGGAGAAGAACATATTGTTACGGTTAAGGGAGTTGGGTACAAGTTTGAGTATTAGCATCTCGTTCCCTATTTAGATTTTCAAATTGATTTCAGAACATCGATTAACGAATGATGATTTGAGAAGTAGAAAACTTCTAAAATCAGAAATCGATGTTCCTTGTTCCATGCCCGACTGACGTCGTTCAGGCAGGGATATTCAAATTAAAAAATCCACTAAAAAGTCGTACTCATCTCAAACCTTTTTCTCTCTTTGATAAAAAACTTCAAAAATCAGAAATCGATGTTCCTTGTTCGATATTCAAATTAAAAAGTCAATCACGTTGTAAAATGAGCAAAAAAAAAGAGGACCCATCATCTGAATCCTCTTTCTCTCGAAAGTTTGTTATACTAATACTTTTTGCTCTGTAAAGATAAGGCTGATATTCTATGCAGACGTTATCCAGGGGTTAACATAGTGTTAATTAAAAGCGGTAACTGAATCCGATTTGAATTGTTCTTCCCGGTTTATAACCTTGGATGATCTGATCATTATTTCGATCGAATTTTTTATCAGCATTTGCATCTTGCAACAATGTATATTTTTGATTTAAAATATCGCCGACATTTAATTTCAATTCAAGATTGTTCGCGAATTTTTTAGAGAAATTAAAGTCAAGCACATTTCTTGGCATTTCATAAATATCCGGGTACACATCAAATCCGATGATAAAAATTCGTTGACCAATTACATTATACAAAATGTTAAACGAGTAATTGTGTTTAGGTGATTCGTAAAATATTCCGGCATTTATGATGTATGGCGATTGTCCCTGCATTGGTCTTTCGTTTGACTGGCCTAATTGCGACTGACCTAAAACTACATGGCTTTTGATAAGAGATGCGTTTATGATTAAACTGAAATTATCAAGAAATGAAGTGTCTATTGTAATTCCCCGGAGTGATTTTCTTATCTCAACTTCCATTCCCATACTGGTTGCCATTTTTGCGTTTCCGTATGTAAATGTTTTTATTCCACCTGAACCACCGCCAGGAATAAATAGCGTTTCAATAGGATTTTGGAATTGTTTGTAAAATAAACCAAACGTTATCATCTCACCAATATTCGGGTACAATTCCCAGCGAAGATCGAAATTGTGAATGACAGGAGTTAAAAGAGAATCACTTCCTTTTTTTACAAGATTATAATTGAAATCATAAAAACTGAACGGAGCTAATTCTCTAAACTCAGGACGATTTACCGTTGTTCCATAAGCCAAACGAATCAACATTGTTTTTATTCCTGTATCTTTTAACGTATAAGCGATATTGATAGAAGGCAGAACATTTAAATTCATGTTGTTGACGTTAACCGCTGTGCCACCAATTGTTTTGCTGTTTAATTGTTGAATGTTATACTCTGTTCTAACGCCTGTGTTCAACTTTATTTTTTTTGCCAATTCCAATTCAATTGTTGCATAAGCTGCAGATAAATAACTTGATGCTGTATAAGAATCGGATGGGTTTGTTGATTCTGCAATTTTAATTCCGGTAGTTGAATTAATGTTATCAGGATTGAATAAAGAGTCAACAGTACTAAAAGTTAAACTCTGATCGAAAGTCATAAAATTAGACTGAACATAACCTAAATTTCTTGCTTTAAAATTTCTGTCTTTACGTTCAAAATAAACACCCGTTTTAAAAATCGGATTCATTTTATTTTCTTTGAATTTGTGCTCAACTGCAAAACTTAATGCCTGAGAGTTTTCTCTCAACTCAGAATAAAATCTTCCTAAATAATTTGGAGAAACCGGCACACCAACAAATAATTGTGTTTCTCCTGTTAGCGTGTCAACGTCTGATCTGTAACGTCTGTAATCAGGTTGATCGCGGTACGAATATCCGTAGCCAACTGTCCAGTTAACTGTAGTTCTTTCTTCGTTATATAAATGTTTTCCTAAAAGTTGCCCGGAATATAATCCACGGTAAACCTGGTTAAAAGAATGATTATTCGGCGCATAATTAAATTCGTAATCATAACCCGTTCTATTTACATATTGAGTTGTGCTGAACACAGTGAATAAATTTTTAAATTCGATTGAATGTTCTTCGCTGAATTTAAATGCCCAGTTATGTATAACTCCTGTTCGAATTGTTTGATTAAATTGCTGATCATTGAACGAATAGATATAAGCACTTTTATCACCGATGTGATCGTATGCATTGTAATCATTTCTTTCTGAATTATAAATTGTTCTGGCATTGTTATAAGTAATGGATGTTATGTTACCAACTTCAACTTTGCCCCATGTCATTTTATGTCCGTGTGTAAATGAAAAACTTTTATCCAGAACTGAGTTAGTTTGATCAGGCGTCCAGTTATTTTTTAACGATTGGCCGACACTTGATAATGTTCTTTCACCATTTGGTTGAAATGTATTTACGTTTGCGGTAAAGCCATCCGGAAGGTCATTGTAACCATCATTAAAACCAGTCCAATGCCATGGTCCCCTTGCGGGCTGCAGAAATGTTCGGAATGATGAACCTGAACGATAAGTGGTTGACATACTAATGGAAGAATACGTCGAATCAGGAATTCCTTTTGTGTAAATTTTTACAACTCCACCGGCAAATTCACCAGTAACGTCCGCCTGCGGACTTTTGTACATGACAATCCTGTCAATCATTCCTGCCGGTATAATATCGAATGAGAATGATTTAACATCTGTCTCCATACTTGGCGCAAAAACATCATGCAACATAACATTATTATAGCGCGCATCAAGTCCGCGCACCATAATATAATTTCCTCCAACAATTGTTACACCCGGCATTCGTCTTACAACGTCGGTTCCATCACTAACCTGCGTTTTTTTTATTTCTTCAGAACCAATTGTTGTTATAACACCATCAGCCTCTTTGGTTTCTCCAATCCCGCTATTTTCAGTGCCCCTGTCTTTTATCACTGTGATAGTGACAACATCCAAAATATCAGAGCGTGTTCGTAAAGTACAGTTGTGAATTATTTTTTCGCCTGATGCAATTGAAAGATTAAGCGTATCGCAAACCTGGCCAACAGCTCTGCAAACTATTTGATATGATCCGGCCGGAAGCGATAATTCATATTTACCATCAATTCCGGATTGTGCGCCGTAAGTAGTTCCGACAGGTCCTAAAGCAACGATTTTTACAAAGGGTGCGGGAGCGCCGGTGGTGTCAACAATTGTTCCGTTAACTGTTCCATTTTGTCCGTAAACCGATACAGAACTCAGAATAAAAACTAAAAAAACGCCTCGTAGAAAATGTGCCATCTCAATTACCTTAATTTACAATACAAAGGAACGGCTCAAATGAAAATTGAAATTAAAGAGAAGATTATTTCAATGTTAAGAAATTGTATCTTGACACTAAAACAAAGCAAGTTATTTCTGATTATGGAGATATCGTTTTAGAAATAAATAATATGTCACAAATACCCTGTTATCAACTATTCGACAGATCTCCACTCGTGTTTTTCTTTGCTGTAAAACAAGAGATTATCAGGCCACAAAATCATTTTTTTATCATTCAAAAATTTGGTAACATTGCCGGTGTTGACCATTTCTTCCATCAACGTAAAACCAATTTCTATCAATGTATCATCTTCAAAAGTTGGCGTATTAAAAGTTTCTTCAAACCCTGAAAGTTGCATTTCAGAATTCAAATAAAATTTACCACCAACTCCTCTTTTTCTCATTCCTTTTTGATCTCTCGCATCGCGCAATAAATAATAATAATAAAGGCTATCAGATGAATGATGCAAATAAGTCATTTCTAAATTGTGTTTGTTGTCAAAATAATATTTCCTGAATTCCGGATTGAATTTAGTGTCCCATGCAGCAGCGCTTGGTTTCCGGTAAATATACGTTGTGAGATTTGTCATTAACGTATCTTGTTCTGAAGGAGAAAATTTGGAAAATTCATTGTACTTTTCCTTCGCTTTCTCAACATCAAAATATTTTTCTTTTTCTACTTTTTCATCTACAACTTTATCGTTATTTTGACAAGAAAAAAGTTGAATAAATAAAAATAATGGTATCAAATATTTCATACTATCAAAGAAAATAAAAGGATCGGTCCGCCTTAGGTGGACCGACCCTTTTATAAAATTATTTATTTAAAAAAGACTACCAAGTGTAATCAGTTTGTGAGCAGTTAAAATCTCCCCAGGTTGTCCAGTTGGTTGTTCCAAAAGCACCTTTGTATGCAACACTTGTGAAGTAAGATCCCATTCCTGTAAAATCAGCTCCGCTTAATAAAGCAGAACCAGCCAAAGGCAAAACTCCCGGAGTTCCTAAATCAAAAATTGTTGGATCAATTCCGGCATCCTGCCATTTATCAAGAACTGAATTTCCGTAGGCAACCGTAGTAAACCATGCCGTTACATCAAAAGGAACCTCATTTGTTTTTAACGGAATACCTTTTGGATTTGTTGGGTGATCAACGCCGTTAGCGGCTGTTCCAACACCAAATATTGTTCCGGCAGTTCCATAACCATTACCGCCCCAATTGTCAACTCCTGCAATTACAGTATTTCTGATTTGTAATTCATCAGCAGTGCAATTTGCAGCAGTTCCTGTTCCGTCAATATAGATTCCGTTCGGATATCCTGTAAAGAATGAATTATGAATTTTGAGTTTGTTATTTCTTCTTAACTGCGCACCATTTTGGAATAAAGTACTAATTGTAGTTGTTCTGTCTTCTTTTGGTCCGATTTCGGTAACGTTTGAGAAAGTTGCTGCAGTAAAAGGTGTATTTGATGAACCTGAACCATCATTATCAACCTCAAAACCATTTGATCCTGATTGATCAGCAAACGCAGATCCACGAACTGCAAAGCAGAATTGTACATTGCCGACATATCCATTATCGACGTCAAAGTCATCATCAAATCCTCTGTAAGCGATTAGGTTTTTACAGTTAACTGTTCCACCAAAAAACTCAAATGAATCATCTAATCCATACGCACACATTACATTTTCTACAACAGTTCCTGAACCAACTGAACCTAATGTTAAAGAGTTTACTTCTTCATTCGGATTAATAGGAACACCGGCATAACAAATTTGTACGTATGTTATGGATCCTGAATTGTCAAGCGGATCAGATCCACCGTGAAATGCGCCATAACCACCTTCTAATTCAGCAGTTCCGCCAGCGATATTATTTGGAGCTAAACCGCAAATAACAAGTCCACCCCAGTCACCGGGGTTTCTTAATCCAGGTTCATTTTCAGATGTCATGACAATTGGATTTGCTGCTGTTCCGTTAGCATAAATTTTTCCACCTGTTTGAACAATTAATGTTCCTTTTGTTTCACTGTCACCGAAAATTACTGTTCCCGCTTCAATTGTTAATGTTGCACCACTTTCAACTCGCACATATGAGTTTAATCGATAAATTGTGTCAGCATCCCATGTACGCGTACCGGTAATGCTACCGCTTACTTCAACAATTGTTTTTGAACTATCTGTTGGTACAGGATCAGGATAGATACATGAACCATCATCATTTTTTTCTTTTATGTCTGCATTGTAATTAGTCGCCAATGGATCAGTACACCCTTCTTTTTTACATGAAGGTGTTAAACCGATTATTCCAAGGGCCAAAATCATCATTCCTAGTCTTGTTTTCATCATTATGAATTTTAGTTTTTACTTTTTTTTGATTT
>Ga0102851_10001637_pt1 | contig 12986 bp, 12 predicted proteins | sample Mud3Dept3metaG_FD_79558 | JGI IMG/M metagenome (GOLD analysis project Ga0102851, IMG submission 79558) | Freshwater wetland microbial communities from Ohio, USA, analyzing the effect of biotic and abiotic controls - Mud 3 Core 4 Depth 3... | ecosystem: Environmental > Aquatic > Freshwater >... | reverse complement strand
TGAAACAAGCTTTAGGTGCAAATAATATTGTTTCGTCTTTGGATTTTGAACAGGAATCAAGTTTTAATGTTCCGATGTTGAAGAAAGGTGAGACAGTTAGTATGCCGGTAATAAAAGTGAATCCCGGTTTTAACCCGTTTCAATCAACCCCTCCAAAACAAAGCAGCGCAATTCAATCCAACGGTTTTACAAAATTACAACCCAGCAAGGGCGATTGGGAAAATACCCCGCCCGTCGGTAACGACGTAGAGTCAGCCCTCGCGGCTGACTATCGTGATAGTAAGGATAATTTCCCTGGCGAAAAATCCACGAACACATTTGACGGTCAAACCCCAAACGGCACGTTTGAAAACCCAATCCCAAACGGCACGTTTGAAAACGATAACAACGAAATTACAATCCCGTCATCCCTGAATGAAGAACTTGAAACCGAACAAAAAAAACCGGTCCAGGTCAATGAAAAATATATCCTGACATCTATCAAAAATGGATTTATTTTAATTGATCAGTACCGCGCACATTGCCGTATTTTGTTTGATGAACTGATGGTAAAAATAACATCCGGAACTTCGCGGTCTCAGCAGTTACTTTTTCCTGAGGAACTATTAATTGATAAATCCGAAAAAGCAATCTGGCAGGCACTTTTACCTTCGTTACAGGCAATTGGATTTGGATTAATTTTAGAAGGTGACTCATTAAAAATTGAAGCCGTTCCTGTTGAGTTAAGTGATAAAAATCCGCAACGCGTTTTAATTAATTTGCTTGAAGAGTTTAAACAAACGGAGCAAGAAGAATTAGATGTAAAAACAAAAGTGGTCGCAAGTCTTGCGGCAGGAATGGCGATCAGGGGCGGAACAAAATTATCAGGCGAAGAAATGCAATACATTATTGATGCATTGTTCGCTTCCGGTTCACCAACCATTTCGCCAAATGGGAAAAAAATAATTGAGTCATTTACGATTGACGAAATAACTAAAAGATTTAACTGATGTTTGGAGCAATGTTTCAGAATATGCCGAATGTGGTCAAGAATTTATTGATCATTAACATACTTTTTTTTGTAGCGACTTTTGTTATGGAAAGCCAGGGAATCCTGTTAATCGGTGAACTTGGTTTATTCTATCCGGACTCCCCAATTTTTAAACCTTATCAATTGGTGACCCATTTTTTCATGCATGGCAGTCTGATTCATATTTTCTTTAATATGTTCGCCTTGGTGATGCTCGGATCTCACCTTGAAAGAGTTTGGGGACCAAAGAAATTTTTATTATTTTATTTTATTACTGCGTTAGGCGCGGCTTTTTTATATATGCTCGTTCAGGGAATTGAAATTTATAATTTGACCGGTTCGTTTTTTCCTTTTCATAATGAGATTGGTATCACCACGGAACATTTTGATCACGTGAATGAGATGTTATATACTCCCGTTGTTGGTGCTTCGGGAGCAATTTATGGTCTTATTATGGCGTTCGCATTATTGTTTCCGAATACTGAATTTATGTTATTGTTTCCGCCAATTCCAATTAAGGCAAAATGGCTGGCGTTGCTTTTAGCGCTTTATGCGTTGTATAGCGGTTATCAGCAAGCACCTGAAGATTCTGTCGCTCACTTTGCTCATCTTGGTGGAATGTTATTTGGATTTATAATGATTAAGATCTGGCAAAGAGATAAATCACAATTTTATTAAAATGGGTCAGCAGAATTTTTTACAATATATCGTTCAAACGCTTAAGAACTCAGGCATGATTGGCAAAATTTTGTTGATCAATACAGTTATTTGTATCTTTTTTTTATTCGTGCAAATAAGTGAAAACTTATTTGTGAAGCCTGGCTTGTATGATGATGTAATGTTTTATTTTGCCGCTCCCGGAAATCCTGCGGACTTAGCGAACAAACCTTGGTCAATCATTACTCAAATGTTTACTCATTATGGATTTGGTCATTATTTCTTTAATATGTTGGTCTTCTACTTTACTGCACGAATGTTTGTTCAGTTTTTTGGTGAAAGAAGATTACTAAGTGTTTATCTCATAGGAGGAATTTTTGCATACATGTGTCATATTGGTGCATATTTGGTCTTTCCAGTTTTCGCAGAGCATGGAGCCGGTCCTGTAGTCGGAGCTTCCGGTTCGGTGATGGCAATTTTCATGGCGATTGCCTTCTATCGACCAGGAACAAAAGTTTTATTATTTGGTCTTATTCCTATTCCTTTAATCTTACTAGCTGTTGGATACATTTTGATGGATCTGACTGGAATCGCGGAACAAAAAACAGATGGCTCCGATCGCATTGCTCATTTTGCTCACATTGGCGGAGCTATTTTTGGTATCCTTTCTGTTATCAATTATAATTCTCCAAAAAATTTCATGAATCGATTTGATAAATGGATTTATTCTTTTAAACGTCCGCGATTTTCTTTTAAGCGTAAACCAAAAATGAAAGTCTATCAGGGTGGAAATGCGAGGAACATGACCGACGAAGAATTTAACGCTTCAAAAAAACAAAGACAAGAAAGAGTCGACGCCATCCTTGATAAAATTGCAAAAAAGGGATACGATGGTTTGAGTAAAGAAGAAAAAGATTTTTTATTCAATGAGAGCCAGCGAAAATAAATCGAAGTCTTCTATCTGGTTGCGAATTTTGCTTTGGCTGAATGTTCTCAATTCTGCCGTACTGATCGGTGCTTATTTAGGTACACATATTTCGCCAAATTCTTCTGCTTATTTTGCTTTTCTCGGATTGTCTTATCCAATATGGCTCGCAGTTGCAACGGTATTTTTGATTTTTTGGTTTTTCTTTAAGCCAAGATGGATGCTCGTTTCAGTTATTACTTTGCTAATTGGTATTAATCACTTACGACATTTTTTTGCCATCACTTTGATTCAACCGAAACTTGAGAATTCTATAAAAGTGATGTCATTCAATGTGAAGATTTTTAACTTGTATGATCTGGAAAACCGTGTTGAAAAAAGAAATGGTGTTTTTACTTTTTTGAAAAATGAAGATCCCGGAATTGTGTGTTTCCAGGAATTTTATCACCAGGAAGGTGGTACCAGTTTTGTAACGCGAGATTCAATGGTGAAATTACTTGAGATGGATTATTATCATGAACGTTACACGCATGATATGGCGGACAAAAAATATTTTGGTGTTGCTACTTTTTCAAAATATCCAATCGTAAATAAAGGTGAAATTCCATTTGAAAATGACAAGAATAATTTTTGCATTTATTCGGATATAGTTGTTGATGACGATACAATTCGTGTGTTTAATGCTCATATCGGTTCTATTCGTTTTCAGCGGGTTGATTATGCAGTCTTTGATGGTAATGCTCCGGGAGATGGCGACGGAGATAGCGAAGCGGAAAAAAGAATTATTATGCGGTTAAAAAATGCGTTTGAAAAAAGAGCCATCCAGGCCGAAACTGTTGCGAAAGAAATTGAAGCATCACCTTACCCGGTAGTGTTTTGTGCCGACATGAATGATACACCGGTTTCCTATTGTTATCGTCAATTCAGCCGTTTGTTATATGATGCATTTGTTGAATCAGGTAATGGAATTGGTACAACATACCAGGGAATAATGCCGTCAAACAGGATAGATTATATTTTTCATTCTGCATCAATGCAAAGCGCAAAATTTACAACCCATGATGTGGATTTTTCAGATCACCGGCCAATCTCATGTGAAATTGATTTAGAGTAACTGTACCATTGGGCAACGCGATATAAAATTGAATCGTCTTTAAAAAAAACAATTATGAAACAGATCATTTTTTTTCTCGCACTATTTATTGGTACTTGTTCCTTTTCGCAGGATACAACAAAGGCAAGACCTTGTAACCAATTACCAATTGCCGGCGCAGAAAAAAAGGCAACTTTCGATGGTAAAACAGAAAAGTTTTTTTCTCAGAATTTGCCGAACGAATTAAAAAAGGGAACTCATTCTGCCGTATTTAAATTGTTGGTTGATTGTTATGGCCTTCCTTCAAAACCAATGTATCAAAGCGGGTCATTGACTGAATCCAATCAAAAATATTTTCTTGATTTACTTTTAACAACAAAATGGAAACCGGCTGTAGATAAATTTGCAGATGTAACTACGTTTGTTTTTATTACTCTTGAAATTGTAAACGGGCAAGTAACAGTTGTGGTGCAATGATCTCTGAATGTCTTTTATGACAAAATCGATTTCACTTTTATTTCTCTATTTCTTTATTAGCGCTGAAGCCTTTTCACAGGATACAATTGTGGTCAATGGTTCAAAATTTCTTTTCCTGGAATATACGCGTGCTTCTGAGGACCATGTTGAAAGTGATACAATGTTAAGTGTTTATCGAATAGAATTTGGAGAGAAGGTACTATTATTAAGCCATGCACTTTTTGCCCAACACGGAGATTGCAATTCTGTATTCACGGATTTTGGAAATTATTTTATAAGCAGCGACAGCATTATTTTTACAACAGAATATGAAGTCGACCGGAGCAAGAATTTTGGATCCGCAATATATCGAAAACAGATATATATTGTTGAAAGTGATGGGAAAATGATTTTGATTTACGATAAACGGGAATTTGAAGACGGACGATTTGAGGACTCAAAAATAATTTGATCAGGATTCTATTCAAATTCAACTTTATTCAAAATTAATCCCGATGAAGGTGCAATATGACGAACGGGAATAGCTGAATTCCCGCTAAGTGTTTCGCGCAAATCATCCAAACCGGTTTCGTTTTTTCCTAAACTTATAAGTTGGCCCATCATTAACCGAACCTGGTAGCGCATAAATCCGGACGATCTGATTCTTAAAAAATAAGTTGTCTCAGGAAAAAAATTTGCCGTATATTCTTTATTGATTTCAATTTCACACAAATCAACTTTCCGTAAAAAATTTGTGTTAGGATTTGGTTTCGCACAATACCGTCTGAAATCATGTTCGCCTTCAAAAAGTTTTGCACCCGATTTCATAAGTTCAATATCGAGGTCTTCGTCAATACTCATGACCTGCGCCGCGCAGAAGGGATGATTTTTTTTTCCATGCGCAAATAAATAAAGATATTCCTTTGACTTTGGTGCCTGGATAATATTGAAAGTTTCATCTACAATTTCAATTTTTGTTGCACGAATATCATTAGGTAAATTACGGTTGAATTCGGCTAAAAAATTTTCAATTACGAAAGACTCTTCCGAGAATAGCTCGAACGCAAAATGATTGGCAGAAACTTTTGCATCTGTCCGGCTGCAGCCTAACGTTTTAAAGTTAGTGTGCCCAAAAATAAATTCGAAGGTTTTGTCTATTTGCGATTGGATGGTTTTATAACCCGGCTGATGAAGCCAGCCGTGATAGCGGTATCCGAGGAACTGGATGTGGAAGAGGTGGTAGTTTTTTTTTTTGTCATTTATCTGGCTTTGCGTTAGCAAGGAGGTTGGGGCGGAAAATTTTCCGCCCGCGCCCCTGTTACGGGTATTTTCTTTATTAGGCGGGAGCCATTTTAACTTTTTGTGGCGGGCCTATTGTGTAGTAGGGTGCTTATACGGTGGCGTGGGGCGGAAAATTTTCCGCCCTTACTTATAGCTTATTTATTTATTTTGATTTTTTATTTTTTTTCCAGTTGGCGGGATTATTTTTTATATAGTTTGTTATATTCTGATAGGCCTGAAAGTCACGGATGATTTCGTCAAAATAATCCCGCTGCCAGACTTTTTCTAAGTTCGTATTATTTTCTTTAAACCATTTGGTGACGCCAATCTTGAAACCGCGTATAACGGATCCCAGACTTTTCGATGGCGAAGTAAACTTAATTTTACCTTCCGTTAGAAAATTATTTTTCCATGCGTTTTTTGAAAGCATTTCGTCAACTCCAACAGTACGTGAATTAATTCCGGGATCAGCAATTTCAATAATCCCATGAATATGATCCGGCAAAATAGAAAACTCATGAAGAATAATGTTCGGAAAATGAGTTGGAATTTCAGCCCAACATTTTTCTACAAATTGACCAGCGTCGTTGCAGATCATTTTGCAGTCTACGATCTTTCCGAATAGGAGTTTTTTCTCATCAGCATTTGCCGTCACAAAATAAAATCCTGCCTGCGAGTAATCGTATCCCATTAGGCGGATAGATCGTCGATGATGATATTCAGGATCATAGCTCATTTTATTAAGTCAAAGTATAATGAAAATTTATTCTACCAATCAATAGGAAAATAATCCTTCAAAAACTTTCCGCTCCAATGCTTCCCGGAATTTATTCCGTCGATAAAAGGATCGCAGACCCTGGCGGCGCCATCGACAATATCTAAAGGTGGTTGAAAATCGTGAATGTCTTGTTTTAGTTTTGCTAATTCTACCGGGTCTTCATCAGTTACCCAGCCGGTATCTACGGCATTCATAAAAATTCCGTCTTCGGCGAAACTTGCGGCGGATGTGTGCGTCATCATATTCAATGCAGCTTTTGCCATGTTGGTGTGCGGATGACGATCTGATTTTTTAAAGCGGTGGAATTTTCCTTCCATCGCTGAGACATTAACGATGTGTTTTTTTCCGGTGTAATCTTTGCGCATTAATTTTACCAGGCGATTGATGAGAACAAAAGGGGCGACCGCGTTTACTAATTGTACTTCGATCATTTCGGGTGTTTCAATTTCACCCAATTTTAAGCGCCACGTATTTGTTTTTCGCAGATCTATTTGTTGAAGATCAACATCAAGTTTACCTTCAGGAAAAACTTCTTTACTATCAATGGAATTATCGAATTTATAAGGAATTTGAGAAAGTTGTGCTGATGCCCGGATCCCGATGCCTGGCTCAACTCCATGCCACGTGACTGCTAAAGAATTATTAGAATCTATGCTCGGTGCTGAAAAATTTATTAACTCGTTAATGCAAGTTTTGTGATCTGATAAAAGTTGTTGAACTTCTTTCGAATGTTTTTCAAAAGCAAGATTTTCCTGCTCCATTAAATGCGAATAAAATCCCGAAGGACGTCGAACTGTTTGTGCAGCATTATTTATGATGATATCAAGCCTCGGATAATTTTGTTCGACATAATTTGCAAATAGTTCAACACTGGGAACATGTCGCAAATCGAGTCCATGAATTTTTAAACGGTTTTCCCAATCTTTAAAATCGTCTTCTTTTGAAAATCGAATTGCTGAGTCAGCCGGAAATCGAGTAGTAGCAATAACGGTCGCTCCTGAGCGAAGCATCATCAACGTTGCGTGATAACCAATTTTTAATCTCGACCCTGTAATCAATGCAACTTGCCCGGTGAGATCTGTTTTTTGAAATCGTTTCGCATAATTTAAATCACCGCATTTTTGACACATGCTGTCGTAAAAGTGATGGAGTTCCTGGTATTCTGCCTTGCAGACGTAACAATTGCGCGGTGAAGAAAGAATTTTCTTTTCTGCTTTTTCTTCTGATGATTCAAACGAAATTTGTTTGGGTGCTTCAAAAATACTTGACTCGCGTGCGGTGCGAATAGAAGCTTTTGCGCGTTCCTTTTTGTCGTTTAAAATATTGGCTTGTTTGCGTGTGAACTTAACGGCTTTGTTTCTTTTTTTAATTTCTTTTTTATCGGGACGAGTGAGTTGCCCGGCGGCTTTCATTAACGCCACTCGCTGTTCTGTTGATAACGCGGTTAACTGATCACCGTTATTTAATAGAAATTCCAAAACCGAAATGCAGGAATTAATTTCATCGGAATTCAATTTTGATTTTTCGGTTGACATTTGTATTTATTGATTTGCAAATATACGGCATTGTAAAAACATGTGGAAGTTTTGCGTTAGGGATTGCAGCGAAAAACCCGGAATGTAGCCGCGCGATGCATCGCGCAGCAGTGCATTGCGAAGCGAAATGAGGATTTGTAGCGGAAAGCCCGACCTATTATTGTGGTTGCGAAATGCATTGAGCAGCCGCAATAATAGGAAACGCCCAAATGAAAATAAATATTAATCCTCCGCCAAAACAATAATCAAATCATCAGGTGCAAACGTTACTATTTTTGATTTATCAGGATTCATATAAACACCAAATGTTTTTTCTGAATCTTGCGCTTGTGAAGTAATTCGATACCCGAAAGCAGATTCATTTTGTTGTGCGGCGCTTTCAAGAACTGTATAATAATTCATTGGAACACCTGTCTTAACATAACGACTTACAGGTTTCAAATAAATTTCGGAACCTTCTGCTTCAAACAAAACATCGTAGACTTTTTTGAGATCTTTATTTTCACTCAGCTGACTTAACATTAAACTGATCAGGTTATCGCTGACAATAAAATCATCTGCTTTTGCTACAACACCAAGTTCACGATTTTGTATATCCAACATCTCTGAAACTATGCTATAATCTTTATTGTTCAGTTCACTTAAATTTCTTAAATGGAGAAGGCAGATTAATGTTTTTGCATCACTTTCCTGGACGTTTATATTGGTGTAGCTAAGTAAAATAATGTGATCATATATTTCAGTTTTCAGATCGACCAAAGTAGCTTTGTCATTGATGTTGCCTTCTCTGAAAATGAGTTTTTGTTTTTTGAGAATAGATTTTAATTCATCTAAATTTCCGGTCATGTCAATTCCTTCTGCGACAATTAAAACTTCGGAACCGGCAGCGACATAATTATCTAATTCTTCAATGATTCTTTTTCCTTTTTCATTCCAGCCAAGGATCAATGTTTTTTCAATTACCTGTTCTTTGTTTTCGTCATGATGGAATGCATCAACTGAAATTTTAAAATCAGTTTTACCACTTAAAACAACAGTGTCATCATCTTCAGAAATTGCAATTATTTGGTCGCCTTTTTCAATAACATAATTCATTGGAGGATTGATGAGGACTTTTTCATCTTTTGTAAATACACCAAGTACGGAAGAGTTTTCAAAAGCAAACAAAGAATCTTTGTAAGATTTTCCTGCCAGTTTTGGTTCATTGGCAAAATAAATTTCATCTCCTTCAAATTGTAACAGATCGCTGTATACCACACTTAGTCCGGATTGACGGCATGTTTGAGCAGTGATTCTCGAAATCAAATCTGCAGATAGAACAAAAATAGTTTCGTTGTTACCAACCAAATCTGCTGCTTCCATCATCTTCGGATCTTTTAATTCTGCAACGATATGATATGGTTCTTTTTTCCTGTTTTTTCCATTAGTTAATGCAAGAACAGATTTAATAACATAAGTGTCGGTGTTTTCTTCATCGCCGGCAAGAATAATAATTGAGCGCGCCTTGTTTGGACTGACAACATTGATAGCAGAAGATTCAAGCGGACTTCCGCTTCGGACAATAATTCTCGTGTTTTTTGTGTTCGGAATTTTTTCGCGAATCTGATCTTCCATTTCCACTTTATCGCGATTTGCTAAAATGACAATGCTCGGTCTTTTTTGATTTGAATTTGCTTCGATAATTTCTGTAATGATCGAAAATATTTTTTCTGAATATCCAAAAATTAAGGTGTGGTTTGATTCAAGAACTTTTGATTTTCCTTTTTTAAGTTGATTTATTTTACTGTCAATTCCGGATGAAATTGTACCGATTAAAATAGCGATTAAGAATAAGCTTCCCAGTGTTGCAACAAAACGAACAGCTCTGAATGCCCAGCCAACATCACCGGCCATTGCTCCCTGGTCTAATGTTGACATTAAGATTTGCCACGAACCTTCAATAAATCCTAAATCTGAAGTTGCCTCAGGTGATGACCTGATTCCGACAATTACAATAACAGTTCCTAACATCAGGATCAGCACTAATGAAACAATCGCCAGCCATTTGATTACACCAAGCGGACCGGAAGAGATTGTGTTTTCAAAATAATATTGTAATCTGTGTTTTAAAGTAGGTTTTGCCATTTTTTCTAAAATAAAGTAGGGGTGTAAATTTGCGACTTTTTCTTCAAAGAAACGCAATAAGCCAATGAATTATTGATAATTGAGATAAAATTCGGGACCGAATATCAATCTTAATAGCTAGCTAACTCTTCCAGCGTTTTAAACGCTGGAAGGGTTAGCTATTATTTTCGTCCAAAATCTGCAGGAATTTCACCCCAGACTTTTGTTTCCCATTTCAAAATCGGATTTTTATAGGAATTTACTTTCAGCCAGTGTTCGGCCCGCTTAATAAGATTTACAACATCGGGTGGTGGAGATTTTTTTGTAAAGCACATTTTACTTTTTACCCATCCCATTGCGATTCTTGAATCGGAATAAATTGGCATGGTTTTCATTTTTTCATCGCGATGTTTATTCAAATAAGCAAGTGCATGTACGAGTGCTAAAAATTCGCCAATGTTGTTTGATCCTTTTTTGTATGGTCCTACTTTAAAAACTTCTTCACCGCTATAGGTCCAGACTCCTTTGTATTCAAAATCGCCTTTGCCGTTACAGGCCGCGTCAACAGCAAGACTTAATTCAACAGGTTTACCAATCCTTTTCAAATCATCTGCATTGATATCTTTTGTTTTTTTGAAGCTGCCCTCTTTATATAAATCAGGATGTTCGGAGAATGCCTTTTCTGCGAGTTGTTTACTCCCGAATGTTTTGTAAACCGGTTTTTGAAATCCATTTATTTGTTTTTGTACTTCGGTCCAATCGGTGTAAATTCCGGGTTTGAATCCTGCCCAAACAACGTAGTAATAATTTTTTTTAGGAGTTGATGCAACAGAGTTTGGGTCTTTAAAAGCTTTCCGCGCATCTTCCAATGATTCAAACGATTTGAATTTTGCGTCGCGATAACCTTTTATTTCCCTCTGGCAATGTTCCCATGAGTCATAAATTCCGGGATGATTTCCTTCCCAAACGACGTAGTATTTTTTTTGCTTTGACATTGTTGAACAAATGTAAAAATTTGAGGGAACTAGTTAGTGATTGAATTTTTTAATTACTAAAAAAAATAATTCGTAATCGACTATTTTTTTACCGATCATATACCACAAATCCAACTCATTAAAAATTATTTTAGCATCATAGGAAACAAAAAACACAAAAAATGTTTCCAATGTCAAAAACTGTGTTTACATTTGTCGCCGAATGGAAATTAAAAAACGGGAAATCATTGTTAAAGCGAGTGCCATATACATGAAGTATGGCATAAAGAGCGTGACTATGGATGAGATGGCGAGGCAGCTGGGAATTTCAAAAAAAACGCTTTATACCTTCGTGGCAGATAAAAATGAGTTAGTTGAAGCGTGCGTTTCAATGGCTCACGAAGGAGAAATTTGTCAAATCGGATTAATTAACGAGGAGAGTAAAAATGCAATTGACGAGATGCTGCGCATTAGCCGTTTTGTTGCAGGGGAACTTAAAAAAATTCATCCTTCGATCTTTTTTGATTTGGCCAAATATCATCCGGGAGCATTAGAAATTATGAAAAGTCACAAACAAGAGTTTGTAAAGGGATGTGTCTTAGATAACCTGCAACGGGGAATTGAACAGGGGCTTTACCGTTCAAATTTAAATGTTGAAGTGCTTTCCACTATTTACCTTGCAACAATTGATCACATTATTTTAGGTGACATTTTTCACGATTCTAAAGTGAGTATGGAATCCATTTATGCTGAATTTTTCAGATATCATATTAAAGGAATAGCAAGTACAAAGGGTCTTAAATATTTAAATGAATTAATTAAAAATGATGAAAACTTTTAACCGGAGCTTTTTGCTCTATACTGTTCTGGCAGCATCAGCGCATCTCAGTGCCCAGGAACAAACTTCTTTTTCAATTTTAGAAGCAGAAGAATTTGGTGTTCAAAACAACGAAAAAGTATTAAATGTTTTGCTTGATTTAGAAGCAGCGGAAAAGAAAATCTGGGAGACCACTGCAATGGGTTTACCGCAGGTCAGCGCAACAGGTTCTTTTCAAAATCTCGTTTATATTCCTACGCAGGTTGTTGATGCTACAGTATTTAATCCAAACGCGCAACCCGGCGAAATAATGACTTTTCAGATGGGTCAGAAATATAATAGCTCTTTGACGTTTAATGTTTCTCAATTGATTTTTGATGGTTCGTATATCGTTGGTTTACAATTTGCAAAATTCTATAGCAAAATGGCAGAGATGGCGATTACAAATACGCAGAATGGAATAAAAGCAATGGTCAGAGAAGCATATTACAATGTTCTTGTTGCAGATAAAAATTTGCAGTTGATTGATTCTGCTATAGTGAATACCGAACAATTATGGATAGAAGTAAAAATTCTTCAAAAGAATGGTTTCATTAAAGCGGATGAAGCAATGCAGCTTGAACTGGCGTACAACAGAATTATTGCGACGCGACAAAATGCATTGCGTCAAACAGAAATTGCACGTAATTTATTGAAGTTACAAATGGGTTTTGATTTTGACAAGCAGATTGTATTGACAGAAACATTGGACCAGGTAATAATGAGTATTGAACAAGCCAACCCTGTGATGCAAGAACTGGATGTTTCCGCAAATTCAACTTATATGATGTTAGATAACCAGCAGCAAATTGATGTTTTTGCTTTGCAAAATGAAAGAGCGAAATATTTGCCATCGGTGGGCGCATTTTTTACAACATCTCAAACAGCGTACAGAAATGAATTTAATTTTTTTGCTAATAAGCCTTGGTATCCGACTACTATCTGGGGGATTTCAGTTCAAATTCCGATTGCAAGTGGCGGACAAAAAGTTGTGCGCGTGCAGCAAGCTGAAATAAAGCTGGAACAGGATAAGAATAATCTTGATTATATGGAGCGCACATTAACTTATACGGAAATGCAACTAAAAGCCGGATTTGAAAATGCTTACCAGTTGATGAAAATAGAACAAATGAATGTGGAACTTGCTACTAAACTATATGACAACGAAGTAAAACGACGCGACATTGGAGTAGGTTCAGGAATGGTTGTGACGCAACTTCAGACACAACTACTGACAGCACAGGGTGGCTATATCGGATCCATTATGCAAATGCTGGGCTACAAAATTCAATTAGATAAATTATTTAATCAATAGTATA
>Ga0102851_10001636_pt1 | contig 12993 bp, 12 predicted proteins | sample Mud3Dept3metaG_FD_79558 | JGI IMG/M metagenome (GOLD analysis project Ga0102851, IMG submission 79558) | Freshwater wetland microbial communities from Ohio, USA, analyzing the effect of biotic and abiotic controls - Mud 3 Core 4 Depth 3... | ecosystem: Environmental > Aquatic > Freshwater >... | reverse complement strand
GCGCCGCCGTCAGCGTCGTCTTGCCATGGTCAACGTGACCAATCGTCCCCACGTTCACGTGCGGCTTCGTACGCGCGAATTTTTCCTTAGCCACGACCCTTACCTCTGAATACTGCTAGTGACTTGAACCTGGAGCCCACGACCGGAATCGAACCGGTGACCTCGTCCTTACCAAGGACGTGCTCTACCGACTGAGCTACGTGGGCCGCCGAACCGTCCGCCGACTTCCCGACACCGCCCGGACTGGAGCGGGTGGTGGGAATCGAACCCACGCCATCAGCTTGGAAGGCTGAGGTTCTACCATTGAACTACACCCGCCACGCTTCCCGGCCCAGACCGCGAACCCCTGCCCGCCGCCCCGTCGCACTGGCCATCCGCGCCGGCCCGCCGGGCTGGTCTGGTGGAGGGGGTAGGATTCGAACCTACGAAGGCATGAGCCGGCAGATTTACAGTCTGCTCCCGTTGGCCGCTTGGGTACCCCTCCGCGGACAGAGAGCCGCGTATTCTCGTCGGCGACCCGCTCCGTGTCAATGCGAGGCGCCGGGCTCGTTTCCAGGCCCCGGGTCGCAGCCGGCGATGTCGACGATCTCGACCCGGGCGGGGTCGAGCGCCCGGCCCAGGAACGTGCTGCCCACACGAGCGAAACGTGCCGCCCCGTCGGTGGCCAGCAGGGTCAACGATCCGCCGCCGCTCGCGGCCGGGCGGTTGAGCCCGCGCTCGCTCAGCACTCCGGCCAGCGCCGCCGCCGTCGTCGCAGCCGAATCGACGATCGACACCTCGGGTCCCAGCACGGCGTGCAGGGTGGGCGCGACCACGGGGAAATGCGTGCAGCCGAGTACCAGCGTGTCGGGCCGGGCGTCCGCCGAGGCGCCGGCGAACAGCTCGTCGAGGTAGCGGTGCGCGACGGCCTCGACGATCGGCCCGTCGGTCCAGCCCTCCTCGGCCAGTGCCACGAACAACGGGCAGGCCCGAGCGCTGACGACAGCCGACGGCAACAGGCGCGCGATCGCGCGCTGGTAGGCACCCCCGCGCACCGTGCTTTCCGTGGCGATGACGGCGATGCGTCCCGTGCGCGTCGCCCGGCAGGCGGCGGCCGCGCCGGGCTCGAGCACGCCGAGCACCGGCACGGGGGCGAACCCTGCGGCGAGCGACTCGAGTGCCACGGCCGAGGCGGTGTTGCAGGCGACGACCAGGCACTTGATCCCGCGCGCCTTGAGGAGCCCGGCGGCCTGCAACGCGTAGCGGCGGATCGACGCCGGGCTCTTGGTCCCGTAAGGAAGACGCGCGGTGTCGCCGAGGTACAGGAAATCCTCGTGCGGCAGCGCGCCCGCGAGTGCGCGCAGCACGGTGAGCCCGCCGACCCCGGAATCGAACACGCCCACCGGTGCGAGTCGCCGCGCGTCGTGCGAATGATCAGCCTGCACCGCCGTACCCCGCCGCGGAATCGGCCGCGGAGGATAACGCACGGCGGCGACGGACGTGGCGTGCTCGCGCGATGCGACCGGGCGCGACATAACGCAAGGCGATTTTCCGCGCGCCCTTCCATGCGCGACGCCGGCGTGCATAATTCCCTTGCCCGCCAGCGAGTACGCACAAAGACAAGAGACGCTCGTCCCGTGGAAAGAAGACTCACGACCCGCCACCGCGCCCGGACGACTGTCTATCTGCTGCTGCCAGGACGCCACCGACGCCTGTGCCGCGCTAGCAATCTGAGCGCGAGCGGCGTTTTCGTCGAGACGGGTGACCTCGGGCTGCGCCGGGGACAGACGGTCGAACTCGCCTTTGCCATCAGCCTCGGCACGGTCACCAAGCTGCACCGGCGGACGGCGGTGGTGGCGCACATTTCGCGCGGCGGCACCGGCCTGCGCATGGAAGGCCACGGCGGCTGACGGCGGCCGCGCCGCGCTGCCGCCTCCGGCGCGATCCGCGTTGATTTTCTAGGGGATTCTGCGAATGCCCACCCCGCGCCGAGGCCCGTATGTTGGCCATGGCAAGCGGGGGTCCGAATGGAACGAAAGTCACCCGATGCGGAGGTCGCACAGGCGATCAACCGGGTACTCGCGGCTGAGCGGGAGGCCGCCGGCGCGATCGCGATTGCCGAACGCGAGGCCGACGCTCTGATCGAAGCCGCACGCGCCGAGCGACGGCGCCTGCTCGAGCGCGCGCGCCTGCGAGCCGCACGGCTCCATGCCGCGGCGCAGTCGCGTCTCGAGCGCTCGCTCGCCCGACTCGACCGCGGCGCGACGGCGCCGGGCACGGACTTCGCGACGCTGCACGAGCTCACCCAGCAGGCGGTCGGAAGGCTCGCGAGGCGACTCACGGCAGCCGACCATGAGTCACGCTGACCTGTCCTTCGCGTTCGCCCAGGCGCGGCTTCAGGCGCGCTTCGGCGCCCGCCCGGTCGCCGCCGACTGGCAGCAGCTCGAGGCCACGCGCGACCTCGGCGCCGTGCTGCAGATCCTGCGCGGCGGGCCGCTCGCCCGCTGGACCAGCCGGCTGGCGACGCGGCCGGGCCTCCACGAGATGGAGCGCCGCCTGCGCGAGGAGTGGCTGCACGCGGTGGACGAGGTGGCGACCTGGCAGCCCGAGCACTGGCGCGAGGCCACGCGCTGGATGCGCTGGATCACCTACCTGCCCTCGCTGCAGAAGCTCGCGCGCGGCGGACGGGCACCCGCGTGGATGCGGGCCGATCCCGTTCTCGGCCCGATCGTGGCCCGCGAGCCGCTCGAGCGCGGGCCGGCCCTCGAGGGCACTCCGCTCGCGCCGCTCGCCGCCGGCTTCGCCAAGCCCCCGGACGTGGCGGGCGCGTGGGCGCGGCACTGGCAGACGCTTTGGCCGTCCGGTTCAGAGGCACGCACGGCACTGCGGCGACTGCTGGCCGCGATCCGCGAACACCGTGTGCGCCTCGCCGAGGCTCCGCCGGAGGCGACCTCCCGCGACGCGATGCAGTCGCTCGAGCGTCGCCTCGAGATCATGTTCCGGCGGCATCCGTTGTCCGCGGTGGCCACCGCCGCGTACGTCTGCCTGATGATGCTCGACCTGCAGCGGCTGCGCGGCATGCTTGCCGTGCGCTCCCTGCGAGATGCACCGGTGGCGCCGCCGTGACGCTGCGTCCTGCCCCGGCCAACTGGTTCGAGCTGCTGACCTCGCGCGAGGAGCTCGGCGCGTCGCTCGACTGCCTCGCCGCCACCGGCTCGGTACAGCTTCAGGCCCACAGCCAGTCGGAGCAGCGCCTCGCGCTGCCCGACCTGCGCACGACCCTGGCGGAGTACGAGACCCTGGCGCGGCGCTACGGCCATTTCTGGCCGCGAGCCGAAACCTGCCGGCCCGGCCCGAACCACGCGCTGCTCGAGGCGCCGGGTCAGGCGCTCGAGACGGTGCGAGCCTGGGCCGCAGCGGCGGACCCTCTGATCGCCGAGCTCGAGGCACTCGCGCAGTCCGCCGAGGACACCCACCTGCTCGCCGAGCTGCAGGCGCGCTCCGGCGACGCGCTCGCGCGCCTCGACCAGCTTGCGCACGCCGGCCCGGTGCTCGCTGGCCGAGCGTACCTGCTCGCCGACGGCGGGCTGCCGCAGGCGCTGCCGACCAGCGTGCTGCTGCAGCGCGTGCCGTACGACGAGCGGCTGTTCCTGCTCGCGGTCGGGCCGGCGGAGGACGTCGCCACGCTCGACCAGGCGCTGGCCGCCCGCAAGGCGCGCGCCATCGCGCTGCCGGACGATCTCCCTGCCGAACCGTCCGCCATCACGCGCCACCTCGAGTCGAAACGTGCCGCGATCCTGGCACGGGAGCAGGCCGCGCGCGCCGAACTCGAGGCGCTGGGTCGCGAGCACGGGGTCGCGCCGGCCCTCGGCCAGCTGGCGCTGGCTGCCTGGCTGGTGACGCACGTGCCCGAGCTCCCGGTGACCGAACACTTCGGCTGGATCACCGGCTGGTGCGCCGACCCCGACGACCTGCGCCTGCGGGCCGCCCTCGACGGGCGCGACCTGCACTACCTGCTGCGCTTCACGCCGGCTCCCGCGGACGCCGTGCCGCCCTCGGTGCTGCGCAATCCCGCCTGGGCGCGTCCCTTCGAGGTGTTCGGCCGACTGATGGGCGTGCCGGACACACGCGAGGCCGATCCGAGCATCGTGCTCGCCCTCGTGGCGCCGCTGATGTTCGGCTTCATGTTCGGCGACGTCGTGCAGGGCCTGATCGTCGCCATCCTCGGCTTCATGCTTCGCAATCGCCTGCCGGCACTGCGCCTGCTGATGCCGGGTGGCATCGTGGCGATCGCGTTCGGCTTTGCGTTCGGCAGCGTGTTCGCGCGCGAGGACGTGATCCCGGCGCTCTGGCTGCACCCGCTCTCCGAGCCGCTCACGGTGCTCGGGACGGCGCTCGGCTTCGGCATCCTCGTGATGCTGGTGGGCCTGCTGCTCAACGCGCTGCAGTTCCACTGGCGCGGCGAGTTCAAGCGCTGGCTCGCGACCGACGCAGGCCTGCTGGTCGCCTACCTCGGCATCGTCGGCACCGCCTTCGACGCAACCCTGCTGTGGGCCCTGCCGGCGGGAGTCGCCTGGTCGCTCGCGGGCAGCGCGCTGCTCGCTCCGCAGGACCGACTGGGCGCGCTCGGGCAGGCGGCTGGCGAGGCCGTCGAGCGCATGCTGCAACTCGGCGTGAATACCGTGTCGTTCGTGCGCGTGGGCGCGTTTGCGCTCGCCCACGCCGGGCTCTCGACGGCCGTGGTCGGCATCGCCGAGGCCGCAGGCGCCGCCTACTGGCCAGTGCTCGTGATCGGCAACGCCGCCATCATCGCCCTCGAGGGCCTCGTGGTCGGCATCCAGACCACGCGCCTGATCCTCTTCGAGTTCTTCATCCGCTTCCTCACGGCGCGCGGCCGCCCGTTCGAGCCGCTGCCGTTGCCTCCTGCCGAACCCCTCCCCCGGAGCACGCCATGAAATCCCCGACCCGATGGATGATCGCGATCGCCGTCCTCACGCTGGCCACCGGCGCGGTGGTCACGCTGGCGCTGCTGGTCGCGGGACCGGCGCTCGCCGCCGAGGCGACGGCGGTGCCGGTGGATCCGAGCGTGCTGCGCTGGGGCTTCACGGCCGCCGCCGCCTCGGCGGGCCTGGCCGCGCTCGGCGCCGGCTACGCGGTGGCCCAGGTGGGCACGGCTGCGCTCGGCGCGCTGGCCGAGAAGCCCGACCTGTTCGGCCGGGTGCTGGTGATGGTCGGTCTCGCCGAGGGCATCGCGATCTACGGCCTGATCGTCTCGATCCTGATCCTCAACCGCCTGGGCTGACGTGGCACGCGTGTACTACATCGGCGACGAGGCGACGGCAGCGGGCTACCGGCTCGCGGGCGCCGAGGTGCGCGTCCCGACGGCCGAGAACGCGACCGAGGTCTTCCGCCGTGCGCGGGACGCAGACGCCGACCTGATCCTGCTGTCGGCCGAGTTCGCTGGCGCGCTGCCGCCCGGGGAACTCGAGGCCGCGGTGCAGGGCGAGCGGCCGCTGGTCGCGATCGTTCCCGATGCGCACGGCCGGCACGCTCCGCCCGATGTCGCGCGCGACGTCCGCCTCGCCCTGGGAATCGAACCATGAGCGTCCCCGAAGGCATCGTTCAGGCACAGATGGAAGCGCTGCTGCGACGCGTGGCCCGCGAGCAGGAAATGCTCTCGCGACGGGCGCGCGACGCCGCCGAGGAGCAGTCCCGCAGCATCGTGGCGCGGGCCCGGGAAGAAGCACGGGCGCGGACCCGGCAGGCGGCGGAGGAAGCGCGCCTGTCGGTCGAGCGCGCACTCGGGGATCGCCGCGCGGCGCTCGAGACGGCCGCACGGCAGCGCGAGCAGTCGCTGCTGCGCGAGCTCATGGACACGGCGTGGCGGGCACTGCCCGGGGCACTCGTCACGGCTTGGCAGGAACCGGACGGGCGTCGCGAGTGGTGTGAAACGGCCTGCGCGCTCGCGCGCCGCATCGTCATGGGGGACGGGCCTTTCACCATCGAGATCGATGCGACGGCGTCGCCGGCGCAGGCGGACCTGCTGCGTCGATGCATGCCCGAAGCGGACGCGCCGCCCGCGATCCGCGCGGTGGAGGGCCTCGGACCGGGGCTGCGCATCCGCCGGGGGCTCGCCTGCGTGGACGCGACCGTGCCAGGGCTGCTCGCCTCCCGCGAGCGGGTCGAGGCCGAGCTGCTGGCCGAACTCGACGCCCTGCGCCGTCAGGGCGGGAGGGAGTCGACGTGAGCCAGGCCGTCATCAGCTGGATCGGGGGGCCCGTGCTGCGCGCGCGCATGACGGGGCCGTTCACGGTGTACGAGGCCGTGTCGGTCGGACCGCGCCGCCTGCTCGGCGAAGTGATCCAGCTCAAGGGCGAGGAACTCGTGGCCCAGGTCTACGAGGACACCACCGGCCTCGAGCCGGGCGTCACCGTCGAAGGCAGCGGCCGCGCACTGTCGGTCCAGCTCGGGCCGGGATTGCTCGGCGGCATCTTCGACGGGCTGCTGCGGCCGCTCACGGGCGGCGAGGACTTCCAGGTCAAGGCCGGACTCGGCGCCGGCACCGCGGGACGTTTTCCCTTCACGCCGCAGGCCACGCCCGGCAGCGAGATCGGGGCCGGGACCGTGCTCGGATCGGTTGCCGCCGCACGTGCGCAGTCCATCCTCGTGCCGCCGGGCCTCCACGGCCGACTCGAGTGGCTCGCCGCCGAGGGCGAGTACGCCGAGGATGAACCCGTCGCGCGGCTCGCCGCGGCGGACGGCACGCGGCACGAGATCGCGATGCGCCACCCCTGGCCCGTGCGCACGCCCCGGCCGGTGCGCGCGCGGCTGCCCGCGAGCGGCCCGATGATCACCGGCCAGCGCATCCTCGACACGCTGTTCCCGGTGGCGCGCGGCAGCCGTGCCGCCCTCCCCGGCGGCTTCGGCACCGGCAAGACCGTGCTGCAGGAGGCGCTCGCCAAGTGGTGCGACGCCGACGTCATTGTGTACGTGGGCTGCGGCGAGCGCGGTAACGAGATGGCCGAGGTGCTCGACGAGTTCCCGAGCCTCGAGGACCCACGCACCGGCCGCCCGCTGGCCGAGCGCACCGTGATCATCGCCAACACCTCCAACATGCCGGTCGCGGCGCGCGAGGCGAGCATCTACACCGCCATCTCCGTGGCGGAGTACTTCCGTGACCAGGGCCTGCACGTCGCACTGATGGCCGACTCCACGAGCCGCTGGGCGGAGGCGCTGCGCGAGGTGTCGGGGCGGCTCGGCGAGCTGCCCGGCGAGGCGGGCTATCCCGCGTACTTGAGCTCGCGCCTCGCCGAGTTCTACGAGCGCGCCGCGCGCGTCACGACCCTCGCGGGCCAGGAAGGCTCCGTCACCATCATCGGCGCCGTGAGCCCGCCGGCAGGCGACTTCTCCGAGCCCGTCACGCTGCACACCAAGCGCTACGTGCGCTGCTTCTGGGCGCTCGACCGGCAGCGCGCACAGGCGCGCTTCTACCCCGCGATCCACCCGCTGCAGTCCTACAGCGCGGACGCCGACGCGCTCGCCGAGTGGTGGAAGCGCTCCGGCAACCCCGACTGGCTCGCGCAGCGCCAGCGCGTGCTCGAGCTGCTCGAGCAGCAGGCCCACCTCGAGCGCATGGCCCGCATCGTCGGGCGCGACGCGCTGCCCGCACTGCAGCAGCTGAAGCTGCTGTGCGCGGACCTCGTCAACGACGGCTTCCTGCGCCAGTCGTCCTTCTCGAAGGTGGACCGCTACTGCTCGCCGCCGCGGCAGGCCGCGATGATCTCGATCCTGCTCGCCTACATGGACCGTGCGGAGGCCGCCGTACAGGCGGGGGTGGCCCCGGCCCGCCTCGCCGAGATGCCAATCGTGCGGCAGCTGCAGCGCCTCGGCGAGGAGTTCGGCGAGGGCGACCTGCGCAAGCTCGCGCTGCTGCCCCGCCAGCTCGACTACGAGTTCGACGCCCTGCACACGGTGACCAGCCATGTTCGCTGACCTGCTGCTCGAAGGCGCCGTGACCCGCATCGAGGGTCCGCTGCTGTTCGCGAACCGCGCGGCGCGCGTCGGGCTCAATTCCGCCGTCGAGGTCGTCGGCAGCGACGGCGGCGTGCGCCTCGGTCGCATCGCGGCGCTCGACGAGGAGTCCATGGTGATCGAGGTGCTGCAGTCCACGGCAGGCCTCGGCCTCGAGGGCACGCGGGTGCGGCTGCGCGCCGAGCCGTTGCTGTTCGGCGTCGGGCCCAACCTGCTCGGGCGCATCTTCGACAGCATCGGCCGCCCGATCGACGGCGGCCCGCCGGTCGCGGCCCGGGCACGCATGCGCATCGAGGGCCTCGCGATCAACCCGTCGTGGCGCGCCCTGCCGCGCGACTTCATCGAGACCGGCGTGTCCACCATCGACCTGCTCAACAGCCTGGTGCGGGGGCAGAAGCTGCCGCTGTTCTCGGCGGGCGGGCTGCCCCACGACCGGCTCGCGACCCAGATCGCGCAGCGTGCGCGACTGCGCGGCGGCAAGAGCGAGGAATTCGCCGTGGTGTTTGCCGGCATGGGCGTGCCGCACGACACCGCCGAGCAGTTCCGCAGCGCCATGGAGAAGAGCGGCGCGCTCGGCCATACCGTGCTGTTCCTGAACCTCGCCGACGAGCCCGGCATGCAGCGGCTGCTCACGCCGCGCTATGCGCTGACCGCCGCCGAGTACCTCGCGTTCGTCGAGGGCCGGCACGTGCTGGTGATCCTCACCGACATGACCAACTACTGCGAGGCGCTGCGCGAGGTCTCCGCGAGCCACGGCGAGATCCCGGGCCGCAAGGGCTACCCGGGCTACATGTACTCGGACCTCGCGGCGCTCTACGAGCGCGCGGGCTGCATCCGCGGCAAGCCGGGCACGCTCACGCAGCTGCCCATCCTCACCATGCCGGGCGACGACATCGGCCACCCGATCCCGGACCTCACCGGCTACATCACCGAGGGGCAGATCGTGCTCGACCGCGAGCTCGACCGACGCGGCGTGTACCCGCCCGTCAAGGTGCTGCCGAGCCTGTCGAGGCTGATGGACTCCGGCATCGGCGAGGGCTACACGGACGCCGACCACCCGGCGCTCGCGCACCAGCTGTTCGCGGCCTACGCGCGCGCCATGCGAGTGCGCACGCTGGCGAGCGTGATGGGCGAGCAGGGACTGCCCGAGGCGGACCGCAAGTTCCTCGAGTTCGGGCAGCGCTTCGAGGAGCAGTTCGTGACCCAGTCGGCCTCGCGCACGCTCGAGGAGAGCATGGCGGTGGGCTGGAACGTGCTGCGCGGCCTGCCGCGCAACGAGCTCGCGCGGCTCTCCGACGCGCAGATCAAGCGCCATCTCGAGGAGCCGGTCCGTGCCTGACTCGGCCGGCGGCGAAATCCTCGCGACGCGCGTCGCGTTCCTCGAGCTCAAGGACGAGCGGCGGCTCGTGCAGGAGGGCTACGAGCTGCTCGACGAGAAGCGGGTGCTGCTGGCCGCGGAAATCATGCGCCAGCTGCGGCACTACGGCGCGCTGCGCGCCGAGCTCGCCGCGCTCGAGATCGCCGCACTCGAGGCGCTCGAGGCCGCGGTCGGCATGCACGGCTTCGACAAGCTCACCGTGGAGCCCAAGCTCGACTTCGGGCCGGCGCTGCTCGGAGTCCACGAGCAGTCGTTCCTCGGCCTGCGGCTCGTCGAGGCCGCGCTCGAGGAGCACGCACCGCCGCCCGACCATGCGGCGCGGGCCGCCACACCGGAGGCGCGCGCCTGCGCGCTGACGTACCGGCGGCTGGTGATCCGCCACGTCGATCTGGCCGCCTGCATCGCCAGCCTGCGCCGGCTGATCCGGGAATACGTGCGCACCGAGAGGCGGGCGCGGGCGCTCGAGAACGTCGTGCTGCCCGAGATCGACGAGTCGCTGCACTTCATCGAGGAACAGCTCGACGCGGTGGACCAGGAAGAGGCCGTGCGGGTGCGCAATGCCGCCGCGCGCGACTGAGCCCGCGGCCCTGCCCGACCCTGCCTGACCCTGCTTGACCCGCGCGGCGGCCGCTGGCTAGCTGTGCGGCCCCTTTCGCGCAAGGACACCCGATGACCGAGCCCGCCGATTCCGCCACGCGAAACCGGCCGCCGGATCCGCGGCCGTTGCACCTGGTGTTCGGCGCGAGCGGTTACATCGGCAGCAACCTCGTCCCCGAGCTGCTGCGCGGCGGCCACCGGGTGCGTGCCACGGCGCGCAACGTCGAGGTGCTGGAAGGCCGCGGCTGGCACGGCGCCGAGCTCGTGCAGGCCGACGCGCTCGACCCGGCCACGCTGCCCGTCGCGCTCGCGGGCGCGGACGTCGCCTACTACCTCGTGCACTCGATGGCCGCCGGCCGCGACTTCGGCGCGATCGACCGCCGGGCGGCGGAGCACTTCGCCCGTGCCGCCGCGGCGGCAGGCGTGCGCCGCATCGTGTACCTCGGCGGCCTGATCCCGCCGAACCCGCGCTCCGCGCACCTGAAGTCGCGCGCCGAGACCGGCGAGGTGCTGCGCGCCGGGTCGGTTCCGGTCACGGAGGTGCGCGCCGGGATGATCATCGGCCCCGGCTCCGCGGCCTACGAGGTGATCCGCGACCTCGTGAACCACCTGCCGGTGATGGTGACCCCGTCGTGGGTGCGTTCCCGCTCGACGCCCATCGCCCTGCCCGACCTGCTCGGCTACCTGGTCGCGGTCGCGGAGCTTCCCGACGCGGCGGGCCGCATCTACGACGCGGGCGGGCCCGAGGCCGTGACCTACGAGGAGATCATGCGCTGCTATGGCCGGCTGGCCGGACGGCAGCCGCGCATCCTTGCGGTGCCGGTGCTGACGCCGCGGCTGTCGTCCTACTGGCTCAGGTTCGTGACCTCGGTACCCACCAACGTTGCCCAGGCGCTGGTGGAGGGCCTGGAGCACGACTTCATCGCCGACGATGCTCCCCTGCGAGCCCTGGTGCCGCGACGCCTGATGGGCCTCGAAGAGGCCGTTCGGGCCGCGATCGAGGCGGACCGCGGCCATACGGTCCTCGCGCGCTGGGTCGAGGGTGCGATCGCCTGCCGCAACTTCCACCCTGAGTACGGCTTCTATGCCAAGCGCGCCGGCGCCACCGAGGCCGGCCAGGCAGCGCCGGAGGCCGTGTTCGCGGTCGTGTGCGGCATCGGCGGCGAGGACGGCTGGTTCTATGCCGACAGCCTGTGGTGGGTACGACGCGCCGTCGACTGGCTAGCCGGCGGCCCGAGCTTTCGCCGCAGTCGCCGTCACCCGACCGAGCTGCGCGTGGGCGACGTCGTAGACTCGTGGCGCGTGATCGCGCTCGAGCCCGGCCGCCGCCTCACGCTGCTCATGGAGATGAAGGGGCCCGGGGCCGGAGTGCTCGAGTTCGTCGTACGGCCCGGTGCCGACGGCTCAGGCTCGAGCGTCAGTGCCACGGCCTACTGGCACCCGTCGGGCGTGGCGGGCCTGCTGTACTGGTACACGCTGGTGCCCGCGCACCTGTTCCTGTTCCGCGGCCTGACGCGCGCCATCCAGCGGCGCGCGTCGGCTCAGGATCACTCGGGCAGCGCGAGCTTGCGCGAACCGAAGTAGTAGCGCACCGACGCGCCCACGTAGTTCACGCTGTACTCCCAGGGCTCGGCACCGAGCGCAAGAATCGTCGGGATCGTGGCGGGCCCGATCCCCTGCAGCGCCCAGTCGCTGCTGTCGAAGCGCTCGTACCACCACGTGAACGTGACGTCGAGCCTCTCGGTGAGCCCGTAGCTGAAATCGGCGCGCAGGCTGTCGAGCTCGCTGGTCACGGTCGGGAACGCACCCGCCGACACGCCCTCGAGTGTCGTGTCGGACTCGCCCTTGGCGTGGGTGTAGGTGAGGTCGAGGCGGACGTCCTCGGCGAACTGCGCACGGAGGCCGGCGCCGTAGGTGCTGAAGTCGTCCTCGACGGTGCTGAGCCAGTCCGGCTCCCCGAACACGCTGCTGCCCCGCGTGCGGACGTCGATCTTCTCCTGGCCGCCATTGGCGAACAGGGACACCTTATCGTTCACCGCCCAGGTGAGATCGACGCCGTAGCGCCGGTCGAGGCCCGAGCCGACGCCGAGCGACGAGAAGTTGTAGCTGTCATCGCCGTAGAACGCGCTGGCGCCCAGGGTGAGCGGCAGCGTGCCGAGCGACACGTCCACCAGCATCTCGCCGTAGCTGCGGTACAGGTAGGCCATGTTGTACTTGCGCATCAGCGGGTTCTGCCCGTTCGCCGTCGCGACGCCGAGGTCGTAGCGGTCGGGCTCGCGCTCCTTGGCGCCGCCCTTGAGTACGAAGCCCAGGTACCCGAACGGGCGGTACTGCACCACGCCCCAGCCGTCGAGCTGCGATTCGCTGCGCACCTCCTGCGCCGTGCCCTTGCGATCGGTCTCCCGGTACTCGCCACCGAGGCCGACGCTCAAGTCGTCGTAGACCTTGAAATCGGCGCTGCCGGCGAAGCGCAGCCGCTCGAAGCCGTACACCGGATTCACTCGGTCGTCGAGCACCGGGAAGAGGTCCGTGTGGACGACCGAGGTGTATGTGCGCTCGCGGGTGTCGTTGTCGCGCTCGTCCCAGGCGACGCTGCCGCGCAGCCGCAGCCGGTCGATCGGCCGCGAACTCACGGTGAGATCGGCGCGCCGCACGGTCATCTCGCCGTCGAGGTCGCGGGCGGGCAGCGGGTCGGTCACGAGGGTCGGGTTGATGGTGTAGGGCAGGAAGCCCGTGTCCTGCGTGCCCTTGCCCGAGGCGACCGACACGGCGACCGTGGTGTTCCACGGCAGCCCGTACCAGCCGCCGGAGGCGCCGAACTCGTGGTACTGGTTGTCGGGCGGCAGCGCCATCTGGCCGACGTCGGCCCCCGGCACCATCGCGTTGAAGGGGTTGTCCCAGCGCAGCGACGCCGCCTTAGTATCGTAGATCGAGCCCGAGTAGCCCGCCTCGGCGAACCAACCGGAGCCCTCGTAGCGCAGCGTGGCGTCGAGCCGGTCGGTCGCGTC
>Ga0102851_10001635_pt1 | contig 12997 bp, 11 predicted proteins | sample Mud3Dept3metaG_FD_79558 | JGI IMG/M metagenome (GOLD analysis project Ga0102851, IMG submission 79558) | Freshwater wetland microbial communities from Ohio, USA, analyzing the effect of biotic and abiotic controls - Mud 3 Core 4 Depth 3... | ecosystem: Environmental > Aquatic > Freshwater >... | reverse complement strand
CAGCAATTGTTTCACCTCAAGGGCCTCCTCGGCCAGATCCAGCTTCTTCTCCAACTCACGGATCCTCTGCCGCACGGTCTCCTTCTCTTCGTCCGTAGAAACATAGGGCCTCCCAGCAACACGATTCTCCAATGCCAAAGCCATAGCTTTGAGGGCACGCTCCTCCCATTGGTAATAGGTCTTGCGCGACACCCCGAGGGCCCGGGCTCCCTGCTTGACCGTCATGGCTCCGCTGCGCACCCGGAGAATCACTAACACCCGCTCCCGCGCAAGCTTATGCTCCTCGTCCCTCGTGTGCTGTCTTGCGCTCTCCTCCGGCGCTGAGGAAAAAGGCACGCCTTAAAAGATGGAAAATCCGCTTGACTCCAAAGAGGGGCTCGCACTTCTTGATCTCGACGATCTTCTCGCGTACCGGACCAGGAAGTTTCTGTCCACTTCCCCTGGATACACTCTGGGTCCGCAGACCAGCCTCCCCCCGCTCCTGATACACCTTCACCCAACGACCAATGACACTCTTGCTGGCTCCTACCTCCTTGCTCAACAAGGAAATCGGTACCCCTTCCTCCAACCGCAACTTCACACAACGAACCTTGAACTCAAACCCATACCGCTTCCCATACCGACTTTCTTTCCTCTTGCTCTTCCGCTGAACTCCACCAACCTTCTCCATGGGTACACTCCTTTCTCCCTCTCAGGAGTGTCACCCATTTCCCTTCATCCCCTATCCCACGATCTGGTAGTTAGCGCAATCTGCTCGAACGCTGAAAACCAGAAACAGAATCGCGAAACACCAAAAGCAGAGCGACCGGGCTCTGCTTTTTTTATCGCGCCTTATGCATTCTAGTCACTTCATTTGGGGTGGCTCAACTCTAAGTTTACTCTAACTTCACTTTAACTTCCGAAATTCATTGACAAATTTTTTGAAGTATGTAAAACTTTTCACACTATGGACTATGAGCTTATCGGCAGCCATGCGTCAATACGGAAAATCCGCGAGCTCATCTCGCTCGTCGCGGACACCGGCTTCAGCGTTCTGCTCCTAGGCGAAACCGGAACGGGCAAGGAAGTTGTAGCCCGCCTTCTTCACTCAGCATCCTCCCGCCGCGACAAAAGGTTCGTGAAAGTCAACTGCGCAGCGCTTCCGCTCACTCTTCTTGAAAGCGAACTCTTCGGATACGAAAAGGGTGCTTTCACAGGAGCCGACAAATTCAAACCCGGCAAGTTCGAGATCGCTTCCGACGGAGTCATTTATCTCGACGAGATCGGGGATATGCCTCTCGTGCTCCAGGCTAAGCTGCTTGAAGTTTTGCAAAGCGGTGAGTTCGCGCGGCTGGGCGGGACAGAGGTCGTGAAAGTGAGCACCTGGGTCATCGCCTCAACGAATCATGACCTGGACAAGGACATGAAGCAGGGCAAATTCAGGGAGGACCTTTACTACCGCCTGAACATCATCAAGATAGACATGCCGCCTCTCCGGGAAAGGAAAGAGGATCTTCCTTTGCTCATGGATCACGTTATCGATAAATACCGGAAGGAGCTCCAGCTGAGCGAAGGTTTTTCGATGAGTGAGGAAATGAAGGTAGTCTTCACCGACCACTCCTGGCCGGGCAACGTGAGAGAGCTGGCGAGCGCCATTCTCCGGCTCATGATCGGAGATGACCCTTTGATCGTGAAGTCCGACCTTTTGGAGGGGATCACCGGGAAAGGATTGCTGCAGGGAGGGGAGGATTTCGGATCGGTTGGCGAGGGGGAGGACGCAGGAGGCGGGAAGACCGCAAAGAGGTCCCTCAAGTATATCAAGGCTAAGGCCACTGAAAACATTGAAAAGAAGGTGATCATGGGTGCGCTGAGGACTGCGGCCTGGAATAAGAGGGAGGCCGCCCGGATGCTCAAGATCAGCTACAAGGCGCTCTTCAACAAGCTCAACGGCTTGGGCATCGGCAGGGAAGAATGAGGACTCCAGCGTGGAGCGGCAAGCAGAGAGCAAGGAGGATCAAGCATGATCAAGACAAAGTGCAGAACGGGCATTTATGTGGCAGCTATCATTATAGCAGGCCTATGGATTGGAACTGAGGCCTTTGCTCAGGCCCCCGAGAGCTCCTACAAGATCGGACCGAACGACGTCCTGAACATCTTCGTCTGGAAGGAGGCGGATCTGACGCGCGACGTGACCGTCATGCCCGACGGCAAGATCACCTATCCCCTCATCGGCGAAATCACTGCCCAGGGACAGACGGCCACAGAGCTCAAGAAAGCCATCGCGGACAAGCTTCAGAACTTCGTGACCTCCCCCGAGGTGACGGTCATCGTCAAGGAAAGCCGCAGCCAGGTGGTCTACACGATCGGTAAGCTCACTCGTCCGGGCCCCTATGCCCTTGCTCCCGGCATGACCGTGATGCAGGCCCTCTCCGCCGCCGGCGGGTTTGCCGAGTGGGCGGACCCCAAGAACATCCTCATCGTGAGAAGGGAAGGGGGGAAAGAGACTCAGCTCCGATTCAACTTCAAGGAGTTCACATCGGGTGAAAACCTGGAGCAGAACATCCTTCTCGCACCCGGCGACACGATTGTAGTGCCATGATTCACAGCAAAAAATGGTCTCTCGCAGCCGCCTACGCGAACAGGCTATGGCGGGCCAGGGAGGCGCAGAGAAACATTCGACGGGTTAATCCTGTCCCAATGTCCTTTGCGTTCTTGGCGGCTCTGAGAGAAACAATGTTCCTGTTCAGGCGGGTGGGTGTGCCGGCTATGCCAAAATGGTAAGGAGGCAAAGATGAAACCACAAAAGCTCACTTCCCGTCAATCTCCTTGTCGCGCCATAGCCGTGACATTTTGGAAGAAGCGGCGGAGGATGTATCTCTGTGGTGAACAAATGGTCTTTGCGGTCTTCCTTGTCTCCTTTCTTCTCCTCCCTTGCCTCGCTCATTCTCAGACTCGCATCGAGGTGACCCCCATGATCACCGTCAGTGAAACCTATGACGACAATATCTTTCTCACAAAGAATAACAAAGTCAGCGATTACATCACGGTGGTGACGCCCGGCGTTGCCATGAGCCTCGTGCAGGAGCATACCAACTTTCAACTGAGATACGCCCCGAGCTTTTACAGGTATGCGGACCGCGAGGACCAAAATAACACAGCACACTCCGCTGGACTAACATTTGGGCAGGACCTGCTTGAGGATCTCCGCTTTAATTTGACGGACACCTACCTTCAGTCTACCGATCCTGCGGAAGACCCTCAAAACATTCAAGGGCTCAGGCAGACCAGAAACGAGTACTGGACGAATATTACCGATGCGAATCTCAATTACACCTTCGGCGCCGAGAACCGGTTGAACTTGGGCTACAGGTACAACTACTATAAGAACGACGAAATTACTTTGGATGACAGTAAAATCCAGAATCCTTATGCCAACCTGACGTACTGGCTTGATGTCAGAAGTGGCGCCGAGGTCACCTATGGGTACACGGACGCCAAGTACACGCGGGATGACGGCCTTTTGGCGGCAAGCGATTACACGGCGAACGCAGCAGGGATACGGTACCTGCGCCGGTTTGCGCCCACCTCAACAGGTTATGTCGGGTACAACTACTCGACGTACGATTATGAGCGTGTTCTTCCGCAGGATTTCGACGTCCACAGCGGCTTTGTCGGTCTGGACCATGCGTTTTCACCTGAGTACACGGTCTCAGCAAGCGTGGGATACTTCATCAGAGTCAACGAGACAACCGATAATCAAGACGGCCCAACCTACAGCGCTTCTTTGATCCGTAGGTTCTCCAGGGGGAGCATCACGGTCGGGGGAGACGGAGGGTGGTCTTACGAAAATCTTCAACAGGGCCTGGGATTGACGAGCGGTTTCAGCAAATACTATGGAGGGTACGTCAACGGCACATATGAGATTTTCGAGCGCGTGAACCTTTATGCCGGATTGTCCTACAGGCATGACAAATATACACTCGACAGTGCTGATTACTTTAGAGGCAACTGTGGTGTGAGGTGGGACTTTCTCCGATATTTCTTTGTGGCCCTCGATTACTCCTACATCGATAGAAGTGAAGATCTCGGATTAAACGAATACACGGACAACAGGCTCATGCTGAGCGTCGGGGCCAGCAAGTTGTATCAATGGTAGAGGGAAGAAGACAGAAGACAGCATGCAGGAGACAGTAGAAAATCAAGAAAGCAGAATGTGGAATGCAATATAAAAAGGACAGAATGCAGAAGAGACAAGATATTATCTTTTCCTCGTGCAAGATCTTGGCTATGCTGAGACAGGAGACTTGCAGAATCAGGAGGATGAGGTTGGACGCCTTTTTGACGGTTATATGAAGGCGATCAGATCGTAGAAGAGACTCCAAGTCCCCGGCCATGTTGATTCACCTAGACTGGCTTCTGTACCATGCATTCTTTTTTTATATTCTGTCTGGTGTGTTCTTGTATGAAACTTCGAGAAATCTATGGTCTCAAACACTAAGAACTGCGAACGGGTGTGCTTTAAGTTATCGAGTTTCTTATTCGATCAAACTGGCCGCTCCGGCGGCCAGCGGCTAGGCTGTCTCCTGTATTCTTTTCTTGGAGTTTCGTGATGGACAATAATGAAATCACCAAATACCTGGACATGGCGCAAAGGCGCAAGTACTGGATCATCATCCCCTTTCTGGTAACGATCCTTGGGGGGCTGGTGTATGGGCTCACTACGCCGAGGCAGTATGAAGCGGAGACGCTCATCCTTGTGCAACCCCAGAGCGTGCCAGAAGCGTTTGTGCAGTCGATCGTTTCAGAGGCTATTGAGGAAAGGTTGAAAACCATCAGCCAGCAGGTCACGAGCAGAACAAACCTGGAAAACGTGATCAAGGAACAGAGTCTGTTCACCGGCGAGGGGGGGGAGAAGTCCTTGCATGGAGATGAACAAATCGAGCTGCTCCGAGAGCGAATTACGATCGACGTGAGCCGGGGGGAAAAGGGGCGGTCGCGAGGCGCCAGTGGAAGCGGCGCGGCCACCTTTACGATCACTTTTACATGGGAAGATGCTCGAAAAGCCATGCAAGTGGCAAACATGCTTGCCTCGAATTTCATTTCGGAAAACCTCAAAGTCAGAGAAACCCAGGCGCTGGGCACTTCGGCCTTCCTCACCGAAGAACTCGCAACTATTGAAAAGCGTCTGAGAGAAAAGGAGGAAGAACTGAAGGTGTACCGCGAGAAGTACATGGGCGGGCTCCCCAGTCAGCTGGACGGGAACATAAAAATGATCGAGGGCCTCCAGCTGCAGCTTGAACGCCTCAACGGCAGCATCAGGGACAGAGAGAACAGAAGGATTGTTCTTCAGGGGGAACTCTCGGCGTCCCGGTCCGGGTCGATTCCGGCCACAGGCGGTGATGCACGTGCGACGGCGGAGGAGTCGAAAGACCTGGCAGCGTTGAAATCGCAGCTTGCCGGGCTTGAGGCCAAGTACACGCCCAGCCACCCGGATGTCATCCGTCTGAAGACGTTGATTGAAAGCCTGGAGAGCAAGGAGCAGGGAACGCCCCCTGATTCCAGGGAAGTGAGCCGTCTACCGGAAACACCGGGCAATCGAAGATTGCTGGAAGAGCTGCGCCTTGTGGAAGGGGAAATCAGGAATTTGAGGTCAGAGGGTGACAGGGTCGCTGCGCAGCTCAGAACGTATCAGAAGTGGGTAGAGGAAACGCCGCGACGGGAGCAGGAGCTCTTTGCACAGAATCGCGATTATGACAGGCTCAAGGAGATTCACAGTTCCCTGCTGAAGAGAAAGCTGGAGGCGGAAATTGCCGTGAGCATGGAGAAGAAGCAGAAGGGGGAACAATTCAGGGTTATTGACCCTGCAAAGGTGCCTACAAAGCCTGTCAAACCCGACTTAGGGAGGATTGCGCTACTCATTCTCGCGCTGGGGCTGGGCCTTGGAGGTGCCTTCGGGTACGGTAGAGAAATGATGGACACATCGTACAGGAGCCCGGATGATATCGAAAAGGAGCTCAAGCTCCCCATTCTGGTGAGCATTCCTTTCCGGCACACGGAGCAGGAGATCAAGGCGCGTAAGCGAAATGAGGTTATCAAGGCTGTCGGCGTAGCGGCAGGATTTGTGGTATCGGTTGTGGCGATCTTTGTCGCCGCCAAAGGAGTGGACAGGACGCTTCAATACATAAAGGAACTGGCCGGCCTGTGAGAAAGATTACACAGGATGAACAGGATGTATGGTTTTGGACTGAAACGCTATACAGAAAATCGTGTAACTCCTGTCGAAAGTACTCTTTTTCGTGCTTTCGCGGTTATGCCCTTGATTTTCAACTTTAGGCACTTTTGATGTACACTGAATTCTTCGAACTGATAGAAAAACCCTTCAGCCTGAGCACTTCGCCGAGGTTTTTGTACCTCGGCGAGAAGCACAAGGAAGCTCTCGCCATCCTCAGGTACGGCGTGATGGAGCGGCAGGGCTTTGTCCTGCTGACCGGAGAGGTGGGCACGGGTAAGACCACCATGGTCCGGGCCCTCCTTTCGAGCCTGGACAAGAGCGTCAAGTATGTGCACCTCGCAAACCCTCTCCTCTCGCCGAGGGAATTCGTCAGTTATCTCATCCTCTCTGCGTTTGAAAACAAGATACATTTCAAGACAAAATCCGAGTTCCTGATCGCCTTCGAGGCGTTCCTTACAAAACTCCAGCAAAGGAACTGCCATTTTCTTCTGGTCATTGACGAGGCGCACAAGCTCTCTTTTGATCTACTAGAGGAAGTCAGACTGCTTTCGAACCTGGAAACGGCCGAAGAAAAGCTCATCAGCATCTTCCTCGTGGGCCAGCCGGAGCTGAACGACAGGCTGAGTGAACCGAGATGCCGGCCTCTTCTTCAGCGCATCAGTGTGCGGTATCACATTCCCCCTCTGGATGTGAAAGAGACAAGAGAGTATGTCATGACGCGCATGAACAAGGCCGGATCAAAAAGGGCAGAGGAGATCTTCCCCAACAAGACGATCGATGCCATACATCAGTACTCGCAGGGCTATCCGAGAATGATCAACATTCTTGCCGACAACTCTATGCTGCTCGGCTATTCCAAGGGGGAGGGAAAGATCTCGCCTGGCATGGTCAAGTCTTGTTATCAGGACCTGCGGCTGGGGGGTTCAGAAAAAAAGGCAAGCGGGGTGAAAAAGGCATCCGGCCGGGAGGCCGGGCCTAAGGCTGGTGCTTTTAAGCCATGGTGGAAATGGGCGGCGGCGGTCATCCTGATCGCAGGTGTTCTGGCTTTTCTTGCGATCTGGTATGGGGATCGGATTTTGGCCAGGTTTGTCACCGCGGCTGTTGAACCGCCTCGACCGAAAGCCGTGATGGTACGTGAAAAGGCACCCGCAGCCCCAGCCTTGGTTCCGTCAGTGCCGGAGAAGCAGCCGCCGGTTGTTTTTGAAGAGGTCAAAGCAGAGGTTAAAGAAGAGAAGAAAGAGATGACTTCTGAGCCCTTACTGGAAAAGGCCGGCCTCTCTGAGGTGAGGGCTGGTCCGCCGGAAATTAAGGAAGAGCCTGCCGGGCAGACTATTGTTGTCGAGCGGGGCGACACCCTCGAAAAGCTTTCGAGCAGGGTCTATGGCCGTTCCAACGAGCGCCTTCTGGGGATAATCCAGGAAAACAACCCCGCCATCAGAGACCCCAACTTGATCCTCCCCGGGCAAAAAGTTCATTTTCCGCCACTTCGAGAGTCCCCCCCGCTGCCATAATATTCGACGTGCGCAAGCCATTATGAAGCTAATATTATTGGCGAATTATTTACTTCTCGGCGGCTTATTGCGTTCAACGGCTGAAGAAGAATATAATGGATAAAAGACAACAGACAGCATGAAGAAGAAGGAGTTTCAGAAGCAGGATGTAGGATATTGGTGGGGTCGCACGAATGTTGGACGGACTCGTGAGGGCATTCGACAAATAGGTGTTTATTCTGTGAGGTGTCTGCCGTATACTGTCCTGTCTGATTACGAAACGAAGTGGAGTGATCGAAGGGAAGGATGGGCAAAATTGCCGACGCTATCGAGCGTCACGACAAAGAAAAAGTAGTCAAACTGGACGATCTGAAGGAGGAGAAGCCCAGGCGCCTCGTAGTGGAGGAGCCTGAGGTGAAGCTCGCCCGGCAGATCGCGTCTGATCTGATTTCCGGCAAAAGCTTCAGCGACAGCATCGTCATGCTTTCTTCCCCTGATTCTGCTGATGCCGAAACCTTCAAGGTGCTCAGAGGCCAGATCCTTTTTCCGAAAGATCGCAAGGTCCCGCGATCCATGCTCGTGACCAGCACCTTTCCTGCTGAAGGAAAAACCTATGTGGCTGCCAACCTGGCGACCACCCTCGCCATGAGTATCGATGACTACGTTCTGGTAATCGACGCCGATCTTAGACGGCCGAGACTGCACAGACAGTTCGGATACAGCAAGGTCCAAGGCCTGCACGAATACTTGGTTGGGGGCCGCAAACTCGAAGAGATCATACTGAAGAGCGGCATTGACAAGCTGTCTATACTTCCTGCCGGAAAACCCCCCAGAAACCCCACGGAGCTCCTCTCCTCTAATATGATGGTGAAGTTCCTTGAGGAAGTGAAGGAGCGCTATCAGGACCGATTTGTTATTATTGACTCGCCTCCGAGCAGCGTCACGGCGGAGACCAAGTTTCTCGCGCAGCACGTGGACGGCGTCATCTATGTTGTCATGGCGAACAAGACGCCGAGAAAGGATATCGAAAAGGCGATCGACAACATCGGAAGGGACAAAATTATCGGCATTGTCTTCAACGGCTACGAACAGGTCCGCAAGAGCTACCACCGCTATTACGACCGCTACTACAAAAGCAAGTAACCCCTAATCAGCCACAGACCCACAAAGACAGAAACTCGACAGGACCTACAGGATGTTCACTCAAAAGGCACATGGGACTTGGATGCCGTTGGACAGCTAAGCTTGTCCGCCTGGCGGGCTTGTCCCCTGGCATCCGAGCCCCGCACGCTCGACCAGCTTCCGCTCCCGATGCTCTTCTATCTTTCGGTTCTCCAATTTTAATGCGTTCGTGAAAAGTCCTCCAAGCCGTCACCCCGGCGAAAGCCGGGGTCCAGAAGCCCTTGGTTTTCCCGGATTCCGGCTTCCGCCGTAATGACAAAAAAAGGGCGTTTTCTGACTTTTTACGAGTTCACCAATTTCAGGCACTTCAGGCATTTTAAACAATTGAGGCAATTCTCTTCTGTGTACTTTTTTGCCGCTTTTAGGTAGTTCTTTTCTCATTTTTTGCAACTCTAACTTCCCACTTGCCATGGTTAGCGGTCAACCTTCCGCGGTCAGCCAGCGTAACTTGCTGTAATATCGTATCAAAAATTAATAATCAAAAATAGTCCTCGACTGGCATCCTTCTTGCTTATATTAGAGTGAAGTTAGAGCTCAAAGGTTAACTTCAGCTCAAGAATCGGGTTGGTTCGCTTCTCCCCCGGTTTGGTTCCTGAAAAGAGCGTTTTGAATAAAAAGATCTGGAATTTCATATCGTTGTTTCAAGACTGGCGTTGTGAGCCAAGGGGGCGGAGCCTGCACTTGAACCGCCCTTCTTATTTGCCTCCCTTGAACTTGCCTTAAACTTCCACCCAAACTTAAAGTCGAGTTCCAATACCATGTCTCACACCCGCTCTCTTCGTTCTAACCGACTCTGCGAGAGATATGTTTTCTCGTTCTTTTAGTCTTTTGCTCTAAGCTCCAAGCTTAAAGGAGTGTCCACATGCAGACCCCAATCAAAACATTGACCATCCAGGAAGTGAGCGACAGGGCAGGCATTTCCAAGCACACCCTGCGCTTCTGGGAAAGAAAACTGAATGGCGTGATCACGCCTATTCGCACAAAAGGAGGCCAGCGCCGCTACACCCTGGAGCATATCTTAGTGGTGGAAGAGATCAAACGGCTCAAGGGCAAGGGCTACAGTCTCGATGACATCAAGCGCGACCTGAATCGCCCGTTCAACTCCGAGGCCGAGCACTACAACCACCAGCGGGCCGACATCCTGGCCAACAAGATCGCCGAAATGGTCCGCACCGCCATCTTCAGCTTCCTGGAAGAGAAAACAGCGAAACAGTAAGAGCTGGACGAGAGACAAAACACGACAGACGACGGCGGACCGCACACAGCCGTCAAGCGAAAGAAGAATAGAGAAGACAGCAATCGGTAGACAGAATGAAAACCCAAGGGCTCATCACGAAACCACGAAGAGACGAAAGCACGAAAAAGAGATCTCACGGCCGCTCCCCTTCGAAGAGCTCAGGGTCGCTCGAGCCCGCGGCACAGGCTAAGGGAAAGAAGAAGGAAAAATGTTTTTTGATTTTCAGCCGACTTCAAACTGGCCGCCCCGGCGGCCAGCGGCTAGGCTGTCTACTTCCATTCATAATCCGAAAGGAGTCCTCAACCCATGAACATACCATTTCTTGATCTGAAAACGCAGTTTCGGGAGATTGAGCATGAAGTTCTTCCCATGGTGAAAGAAGCCATGGAAAACGCCGCCTTCATCGGCGGTCCCCAGGTTACTGGCTTCGAGACGGAGTTCGCAGCCTTTTGCGACAGCAAGTACGGCGTGGGCGTGAACTCGGGCACAGATGCCCTGCGGTTCGCGTTGATGGCTGCGGGCGTGGGGCCGGGCGACGAGGTCATCACCGTCCCCCATACCTTCATCGCCACAACCGAGGCGATTTCCCAGGTAGGCGCAAAACCGGTCTTCGTGGACATCCTCCCTGATATCTATAACATGAATGCTTCCAAGATCCAGAGGGCGATCGGGCCGAAAACCAAGGCCGTTGTTCCTGTGCATATTTACGGCCAGACAGCCGACATGGACCTGATCCTGGAAATCGCCAAAAAGAAAAACCTGGTCGTGATCGAGGACGCCTGCCAGGCTCACGGCGCGCTGTACAAGGGCAAGAAAGCCGGCTCAATGGGCCTAGTCGGATGCTTCAGCTTTTATCCGGGCAAAAATCTCGGCGCCTATGGGGAAGGGGGCGCAGTCGTCACCCAGAGTGAGGACATAGCCAACAAGATCCGCATGATCAGGGACCACGGCCAGGGGAAAAAATATTTCCACGACATGGAAGGGTACAACGGCCGTCTCGACGCCATCCAGGCGGGAGTGCTGCGCATCAAGCTCAGGAGGCTGCCTGCGTGGAATGAGGCGAGGAGGCGAAATGCCCAGTACTACAACGAGCTCCTTTCTCCGGTCAAAGGGGTGACCGTGCCCAAGGAGGCGGACGGTTGCCGGCATGTGTACCACCTTTACGTGATTCTTGTGGATGACCGAGATGGGCTCCAGAAGTACTTGAACGAGAAGGGTATCGGAACGGGCTTGCACTACCCAGTCCCGCTTCACCTCCAGAAGGCCTACGCCTATAAAGGGTACAAGGAGGACGATTTCCCGGTGACGGAGAGCGTGGCAAAACGCCTGCTGTCTCTGCCTATGTTCCCGGAACTGACCAGAGCCCAAATCGAGTACATTGCCGACTGCATCAAACAATTCATGAAAAAAAACTGACGGTCTCACGCCTACACTGCAAGACCATAGAGAAAGTTAGACAGGATCAACAGGACAACCAGGAAATATCTTCTGCTTTTCCGGACGAAAAGCAGAAGGGTTTTGTCCGAATTAAGACTGACCTATGCCCAGGTCCTTAAACGAAGCCCCAAGAGCATGTTTGAGATGGGAGCACTTGTCTTTACTGGATGAACCCTTTCTCAGTTTCATCAGGAAACTGAGAAAAGACTATCCTGAAGGTCCTGTTAATCGTGTCGAATATGCCCTTTTTCGTATTTTCAAGTTTTCGTGTCTAAATCTCTTAACTCTCCGCATCGCTGCGTCTTGAGTCTTATCAGTGTTTTTGACATTGCGTTTTTGAATTTTGGGATTGTTTCGGATTTCGTACTTCGAATTTCGGATTTATCGAGCCCTGCCTCGTGGCGGGCTCGATACCCAAAGGAGGTTCAATAATGAAAATAGGACTTATTGGTTACGGATACTGGGGGCCGAACCTGGCCCGGAATTTCAACGCAAACCCCGATCTCGAACTTTCCTACATTTGCGATTGCTCGCAGGACCGCCTCAAGGCAGCCTCGGCCCTGTACAAGCTGACCAAGTTTGTCAGTGATCCCGAGGCTCTCTTCAGAGACACGGACCTTGACGCCATTGCCGTCGCCACCCCTGTCTCGACTCACTTTGATCTTGCCAGGCGGGCGCTGGAGTCGGGCAAAGACGTGTGGCTCGAAAAGCCCATGACCGAAAAGGTCGAGCAGGCCGAGGAGCTCATCGAGGTGGCCGAGAAGAACAGAAAAGTTATGCACGTGGACCACACGTTCGTGTACACTGGTGCCGTCAGGAAAATCAAGGAGCTCATCGACAAGGGCGAGCTCGGTGACCTCATCTATTACGACTCCACCCGTGTGAACCTCGGCCTTTTCCAGCAGGACGTTAATGTGATCTGGGATCTCGCCCCTCACGACATTTCCATCATGGATTACCTGATGCCCTTCAAGAAAATGGCGGTCTCGGCAACCGGCTCCAAGTTCTATGGGAACGGCATCGTGCCCAAGGCCCTGCTCACGATTTACATGGAGAACAACATTGTGGGCCACATCAACGTGAGCTGGGTCTCTCCCGTGAAGATCAGGCAGACCCTGATCGGCGGCACGGCAAAGATGGTGCTCTACGACGACAACCAGCCGAGCGAGAAAATCAAGGTCTATGACAAGGGGGTGCAGCTTTTCGAAACAAAGGAAGACCTCTATCATCTCAAAGTTCAGTACCGGGTGGGCGACATGTGGGCGCCAAAGGTGTCCGACCACGAAGCGCTTGGGCTACAGACGAGGCACTTTGTGGAGTGCCTCAAGACAAGGCAGAAACCCCTAACGGACGGGAAAGCAGGCCTGGAAGTGGTCAAGATTCTGGTAGCATCGCAAAAATCTCTAAAAGGGAGGGGCATCCCGGTGGAACTGACGTGAT
>Ga0102851_10001634_pt1 | contig 13012 bp, 10 predicted proteins | sample Mud3Dept3metaG_FD_79558 | JGI IMG/M metagenome (GOLD analysis project Ga0102851, IMG submission 79558) | Freshwater wetland microbial communities from Ohio, USA, analyzing the effect of biotic and abiotic controls - Mud 3 Core 4 Depth 3... | ecosystem: Environmental > Aquatic > Freshwater >... | reverse complement strand
TTTGCGTCAACTTCCTTTTTTACCTTTTCAACAATCTCCTCAATCCGTGTGGGATGAATTCTCCCATCCGCAATGAGCCGCTCCAGCGAAAGACGGGCGATTTCTCTTCTGACAGGATCAAAGGCGGAAAGCGTGACCATTTCCGGCGTATCGTCGACGATCAGATCAACACCGGTAGCTGCCTCAAGAGCCCTTATGTTCCTGCCTTCCCTTCCAATTATCCTGCCTTTCATATCATCGCTCGGAAGGCTTACCGCGGTCACTGTAGCATCAGCAACATAGTCGCTCGCGTAACGCTGTATGGTAGCACCCATGATCTCCTTTGCCTTTTTCTCAGCGCCTTCTTTTGCCTCATCCTCTATTCTCTTTACGAGCTTTGCAATTTCAAACCTGGCTTCTTCCTCTGTCCTGCGCAGGATCTCCTGTTTTGCCTCGTCGGTAGTAATTCCCGATAGTTTTTCCAGAATCTGGGTCTGTTCTTTTATCAGTGAGTTATATCTGTTCTCCTTGTCCTGCAGGCTTTTTTCCCTTGAGCTGAAGTCTTTTTCCTTTTTTCCTAATTCGTGATCACGCTTGTCTATCTGGTCGAATTTTCTGTCTAAGGATTCTTCTTTTTGACGAAGTCTTTTTTCGAGATGGGTCAGTTCCGAGCGTTTTTCCCTTAACTCCTTTTCAGCTTCTGTCTTGGCCTGGAAGACAATATCCTTGGCCTCGATGGCAGCCTCTTTTTTGTTTGTTTCCGCTTCCTTGCGGGCAACCTCCAATAATTTACTTTTTTCCAGTTCAATGGATTTTCTCTGGGTTTTTAAGGCATTTCTGTACAGCAAGCTTATTATCAGGCCAACGACGACCCCGGTGACAATAGCGATAAGAAGATAAACAGTATCAATCATCTGATGTGGTCCTCCTTTCTTGCAGCCTTGATTTTGTGGCCCTTTCAAACAAAGAAAGAGTGTGGGACAACAAGGACTTATTTTTGAACAAATCTGGTACTAAAGTTTTCTTGACAGGCGAATAAAGCGGTGCGTCAAAATTGAAGAGGACTGCTGCGTCTCTTCGCAGGGCGAGTGATCTTACTCTCTTTTTTTCTGCATCTGCATTCAATTTTATAGTCCTGGGCCGGACTATGGTTTGGAGAGGACTTTTGGTATTGAGAAAACAGTAATAATAGAAAATAAATTTAATTTTTCATTTATTGAAATGCCTGATAAACAAGGCACAGGCAATATGCTTTCTCTATTCATCTGTTTATTTATTTTGACCAAAAGTTTTAAAACCATAGCCGTGAGCAAATTTGCAATATTGAGCCCGCCCTGTCGTGTATGTGAAGAATCAGATCCGCCTATTAAATAGGTGGGTGTCATAAAGGCACCTTCAGGCTTTTGCCACCTGGGCAACATGCACACCAATGCCTTACGCAGACTCCCGAAAGATCCAATTTGCTGGATCAATTTTTCCACATATCACCTACAGGGCAGGTACTCATCAATATCAACATACTCTATTGTATAACAAAAATAGCCCGAATTGAGCAAGTAAAAATTCTTTATGCATGGAGACTTTTAACTTGTATTGAAACCAATTATTTAATAAACTATTGAGTAATCTCATTATGGATGCTCTTATATTGGCAGGCGGCGAAAACAGGAGGTTCTTTTTTCACAAGGGACTTGCTGAGATATACGGCAAAAGAATTATTGAGATAACATCTTTTTTGTTAAGAAAACACTTTAATAAAGTTTGGCTAAGTACAAACAATCCTGAACTTTTTTTTTATCTTGGACTCCCAATGATAGGAGATATTATTAATTTCCGCGGTCCAATGACGGGGATATTTTCAGCACTTGCCTGCACAGGCGCACCCGAGGTATTTGTCACTGCCTGTGATATGCCTTTTATATCTGATGAGGTGATAAATCTTATTGAGAACTCGTGCAAAGGACAGGATGCGGTAATCCCTGTCTATCAGGGCGCTCCCCAACCGTTGCTTGGAGTTTATTCAAATAAAATCAGAGACCTGATAGAAGAGAGAATAAAGGGTAACAGAAGGGTGATGAGGGATTTGCTGGATGACATTGGTGTATATTATATACAGGAACAAGAGGTCTTAAGGGTTGATCCTGAAGGAAGGTCTTTTGTGAATATCAATACGAGAGAAGACTTGCAGAGGGCAACAGGAGGTTGAAATGTTTGGACTAGGAATGCCGGAGCTTATTGTTATTCTTATTATCATCGTTGTGCTTTTCGGTGCAACCAGATTGCCGGAAATTGGAAAGGGGGTCGGACTGGCCATAAAAAATTTCAAGAAATCGACTTCCGGGCAGGATGAGATCAATGTGACACCTAAGAAAAAGGAGGATGACGAAGTAAAGAACGGGGAAGAAAAAAACAAGGGTGAGTAGAGGTACTGTATCTGAAATAGATCTCTCTGCTCTTCGCCATAACCTAAAAATTGTCCGTCAGCTTGCCGGTGAAAGTACGGTCATCGCGGTCGTCAAGGCAGATGCCTATGGACATGGATCAGTCCGGATTTCAAAGGAACTGGTGTCTGCGGGCGTATCACATCTGGCTGTGGCATTTGCTGAAGAGGCAAGGATACTGAGAGATGCGGGCATTGCTGCAAAGATCATCGTATTGTTTGACCGGTCCGAAATTCCTGATTATTTTGCATATGACCTGGTCCCGGTAATTTATGATATTGATACAGCTGTTGCATTTTCCAGGGAGGCGAAGAAGAGAGGGAAAAAAGTCCGCATACATCTTAAAGTTGATACCGGCATGGGGAGAATGGGGTTTATGCCTGAGACGGCGGTAGCAGCTTCAGCGTCCATATCGGAAATGGAGGGCATTGAACTTGAAGGGCTCCTCAGCCATTTTTCCGAAGCGGATTCAAACGACTGCTCCCATGCCCTTCAACAGCTTGAAGCTTTTAGTATTATACGAAGCGCAATAGAACAAAGGACAGGCCGGAAACTGCTTGCTCATATGGCCAACAGCGCCGCACTCCTTTCTTTGAAGGGAGGCCTGCTGGATGCTGTCAGGCCCGGACTTGCCCTTTATGGTTATTCACCCTTTCAGGAGAGTTATGGCCTGAGACCGGTAATGAAAATAAAGACCAGGGTCCTTTCAATAAGGAGATTGACTGCCGGCACGCCTGTCAGTTACAGCAGGTCATTTATTACAACGAAAGAGAGTAAGATAGCAGTTGTCCCTGTAGGGTATGCAGACGGATATAATCGTCTTTTTTCAAACAATGCTGATATGCTTGTCCGGGGGAAGAGAGTGCCGGTGGTAGGACGAATTTGCATGGATTTGACTATGATTGATGTTACGTCAGTAGGGGACGTAACCGAGGGCGAGGAAGTAGTCCTCCTTGGGAAACAGGGTGACGATATGATTACTGCTAAGGAACTATCATCAAGGATAAACACCATCCCCTATGAGGTAATGACCTCGATGGGCAGCAGGGCAAAAAAGGAATACATTGGCTGATAACATTCCGGCCTGCCTGTGCCCTATGTTTGGGTATCCGGAACCTCCCTGTGTAGGGGCGCCCCCCTGTGGTAGCCCTTTTTCGGGCGGTCACAAGGGGCCGCCTCTACAAGAAGGATTTCTGACGTGCCTGCCGTACAGGCAGGCCCGCTTCTCTAGCTGGAATGGCATTCTTCGGATTCTCCTATACATTTGAGAACGGACTATAGTCAGGCTTTAGAGTAGAAGGTCAAAATAACGTTTCTTATCGGTGGAAGCGGCTGCGAGAAACGTGTTATTGTAAAAGATATTATCAGCCTCCTTAAGACTGATAAAGGGACGAGTTGTCTGCGGTCCGAATCGCAGGTCCGGACAAAATGTGAAATAATAAATGGCGTGGAGGTTATGTTGGTGCAAGAGGCAGGGTTGAAGACGAGGATTTTCAATATCTCTTCGGACAACGTTCAGAATACCTGAGAATTGAAAATGCGTAAAAAAATAGGCGAGATACTGTTTGAAGCAGGAATAATAAAGTCTGAAGACATAACCAAGGTACTTGAAATCCAGAAGGCCGAGGAGATGAAGCGGAAGTTTGGCGAGGTACTGCTGGATGAAGGCATCTCAGAAGAAGATATCTTCAAGGCCTTGTCTGAGCAGTTTCAGATTCCGCTCCTTAATATGGAAGATTTCCCCGAGACGTTGCCTCTCGATAAAATCTCCTTTGGTTTTCTAGATGAGAACCTCATTTTGCCGATTGAATTGAAGGACAATGGGCTGAAGATAGCATTAGGAGACCCCACGAATATCGAAGCCCTCGTCTCATTAAAGGCCTCCTATGAGTATGATATTTCTGTTGTTCTCGCCAAAAAATCAGAGATAGTCCAGCATCTGAAGCTGCTTCATAGCTCAAGAAGTGCTGTGATGCAGAGACTGATAGAGGACTCTGCCGAAGACGAGTTGTCCGGGAATGATCTGTCCGGAGAGATCAGTCACCTGAGGGACCTTGCACAGGAAAAGGGGATCATACAGCTGGTTAACCTACTGATGAGCAATGCTGTAAAGGACAGGGCCAGCGATATACACGTTGAGCCGGGTGAACTCAGCGTCAGGGTGCGGTATAGAATTGACGGTCTTCTTTATGAAAAAGAGACCCTTCCCGCCAGGATGTATTCTGCTGTTACCTCGAGGATTAAACTGCTTTCACAAATGAATATTGCGGAGAGAAGATTGCCCCAGGACGGCAGGATAAACGTTACGGTCGCCGGCAAGGCCATAGATATAAGGGTATCCACGATCCCCACTATTTACGGTGAGAGTATTGTTATGAGGCTTCTTGACAAAGAGACTTCATTCATAACACTCGAGGAAATTGGCTTTGACCGTACGCTACTTGATATTTATGAGGATGTTATAAAGAAGCCCTATGGCATGATATTGATTACAGGGCCAACCGGAAGCGGCAAGTCCACTACCCTCTATGCCTCTCTCGCAGAGATCAACTCGCTGGATAAGAAGATCATAACCGTAGAAGAGCCTGTGGAATACCTGATGCAGGGTATTACGCAGATACAGGTAAGGCCTAAAATCGGATTGACCTTTGCCAATGGCCTACGGCATATTGTAAGACAGGACCCCGATGTAATCATGGTGGGGGAGATACGTGACATGGAGACCGCAAGTATAGGCATTCATGCCTCGCTTACAGGGCATCTGCTCTTCAGCACCCTTCACACCAATGACGCCCCCGGAGCCATTACCCGACTGATGGACATGGGGGTAGAAAATTATCTTGTTGCCTCCACCCTGATATGTGTAATGGCGCAGAGACTCGTCAGGAGGATATGCCAGCACTGCAAGGTGAAGCAGGATGTCTCTGAAGACGTTTTAAGAAAATTCAACAGCAGCGTAAAGGAAGTGTGGGCGGGGAGCGGCTGTGAATATTGTTCCGGTACCGGATACCGGGGCAGGGTCGGAATTTTTGAAGTGCTTCCTGTGGGAGAAGATATCAGGGAACTCATCATGGCGCGTGCCACTGTGAAGGAGATCAAGGACAAGGCCATCGCCCTGGGCATGAGAACACTCAGGGAAGACGGCATAGAAAAAGTGAAAAAAGGGATGACTACTATAGGCGAGGTCCTCAGGGTCACCCAGGTGGAACTATGACAACCGTGAAAGTGAAAAAGTTAAAAGAAATGGAACCGGGGTTTAAACCTTTCACCTTTCACTTTTCACCTTTCACTTCTGAAAGAGGGATCGCCCTGATGATGGTGCTTTGGGTTTTGGTCCTGCTGAGCATTATCGCGCTGAATTACTTTGGTTCAAACAGATGGAATTCCGCTGCTACGAGAAATCTTAAAGAAGAGACCCTCGCGTATGCAATGGCTATGTCAGGCTATCAGGAAGCTGTAAATTACGTGCTGTCGGACAAGGACCCAGCTGTGGATTTTATCGACAATGAAGGGCATTTCTGGACAGATGCAGATCCCAAGACACAGCCGGTAACAGGCCTGCTGACAACAGAGGACGGAGAGGTGCAGATAAAGATCACTGATGAAAATGCGAAGATCAATATCAATGCTGCGGATGCAAAGCTTCTCCTGAGTCTTTTTATGTACGAAGGTATTCCGGATGAAGAAATAACCGGGTTGCTGGACTGTATAGTAGACTGGAAAGACTCGGGAGACAGAGATGCGTCAATGGCATCCGGCGCTGAGTCTGATTACTATGAAGGTCTTTCAGATCCTTATACTGCAAAAAATGGGCCCTTTACTGTCCCGGAAGAATTGGCCCTGGTCAAGGGTATGAAACCGGAATACTTTAAGGACGATGGCGATAGAAAGTCATTACTGTCCTTAATCACCACTTTTGGCGGGAACACGCTGAACATTAATACGGTCTCCAAGGAGGTCATGCAGGTTATCGGACTTAATGAAAGTGAAATCGAAATGATTATGAAGCAGAGGACCAGGGAAATGGGCGGGTGGAGGTTGATTCCGGCACTTTCCGTCAAGGGGTTTAATGCTATGGCTACACAGAATTTCAGGATCGAGGTGGTGGCAAGGACGAAGAACAGCAATCTGGGGATGAAGATTGTAGCGGTTTTGAACAGGAAATCAGACTTAAATGTAGGGGGATATAAAATCCTGACACTCTATTGGAGAGAAGATGCCGAAAATATTAGGGGTTAATATAGATTCAGGAAGTCTGAACGCTTCCCTGGTAGAATCTACCTTCAGATCAGTCAAGCATATTAAGACGGAAAGAACAGTGCTTCCTGAAAACAAGGAAGAAAGAAACAGCGCTATGCTTGAGGCGATGTCGAAATGGCAGAAAGAGCTTATGCCAGCAGGCGTGGTTATCGGCCTGCCTTTGCAGAATTTTTCCTGGCGGACCATAGAGATGCCGTCTATGAAAAAGACTGATATGCATAATGCCCTTTACTTCGAACTTGAAAAGTATCTGCCCCTGCCCATGGACGAATATCTTTATGATTTTATAGTCACCGGCAGCGGGAAGACAGCATCAAACATGGTCAAGGTCCTGGTCTTTTCGATAAAAAAAGATATTTTGAACGGCCTGTTAAAAATCGTAATAGAGGCTGGCATGGAGATACTCTCTGTGAGGTGCAGCACAACCGATGTCCTCTGTGGTGTCATTGACATCTCCGGAGAGAAGAGACTGGATGGCATCTTCCTGAATGTGTCTGATGATGCATATGAGATCGCCGGGCTGCACGATTCTATGCCGGTCTATATGAAGAAGGTCCCTAAGGCTGCTGAGGTGAAGGATGAGATAGCTGCGCTTGCCTTGCAATATCCCGGAAAGCTTTATGTTGCCGGCCCCATAGATCAATCTGTGTCCTCTGAGTTCAACAGCAGGAAGTTCCAGGTCCTGACACCTGATTTGCTTGCCTCTTCTTACGTGAAGAAAACATTATTGAACCTTAATTTTCTTCCCGTAGAATTTATAAAAGAGAAAAAGGACCATTATCCGTATATTGTCGGCGGTCTCGCTGCCGCGACGATTCTGATTTTCCTCCTTACAGGGGTGATAGCCTGGTATAAAGACTGGCGTGCCATAGGGGAGATTGAAGCGAAAATATCGGCCATCAAGAGCAAGGCGTCAGGGACAATAGAGGCACAGAAGAAACTCGACCTGTTAAAAAGCGACATGAGTGCGCTTTTGGAATTTCAGAACAAAAGTAATGTTACGATCAGGGTGCTTAGCACGCTGAGCAAGACCTTGCCCAAAGACGCATGGCTCATGAACCTTTCCATCGACGATAAGGGAAAAGTTGAGATGGAAGGTTTTACGGCCAAGACCTCAAACCTTGTCGTGGCCCTGGAGAAGTCTAATGTCTTTAAAAATATCTCTTTTTCAGCGCCTATTATTTCAAAAGACAGGGAAGAGCGGTTTGCCCTGAAAATGGAGGTTGAAGGATTTTGAATAAAAAGAGGTATCTGGTACTTGGGTTACTCTGTATTTTCACGGTGCTTCTGTTCGAGAACTATTTTTTGAAGCCTGAGACTGAAAATTATCGCGAGTCGTTGGAAGACGAATACAAGACCCTCCGGCGATATGAGTATGTTGTAAAAGACGCGGGGGGCACCGAAGCTGAGATGAAGTCCCTGCTCACTGATATGAAGAATGCCGAAAAGAGACTCATAACAGCGAAGTCCGATTTCCTGGCTTCCGCGAAAATGCAGGGAGAAATTTCGGACCTTACGGGCAAAACAGGCCTGAATGTAGCTACGATAAGGCCCATGAATGCTTCTAAACTGAAGTCTTATAGTGTGATTCAGGTATATTTCGAAGGTAATGGCAGTATAAATCAGATGAGTGAATTTCTGAAATTAGTTGATGCAAACCCTCTGCTATTGAAAGTCGATAAGCTGTCTCTTAACATAACCAATATGCAGAATCCGGATGATCTGAAATTTAAGATCCAGATATCGGGCTTAAGGAGAATATGATAAAAAAACTTCTACTGCTTGGATCTGTCCTTTGCCTGTTCCTCTACACTGGCTGGAATTTTTATTCTGAAGCCCTCATTTATGATCCGATATCCGTAATTTCAGTAAAACAACCTAAGACAAAAGCAGCGGGGAAAATAGTCTCCACCTATAGTCCGGCCTGGTCGGCGGAGATAATCCAAATGAACCTCTTCAGTCCTATCAGGGGACCTAAGCCGCCACCACCACCACCGCCGCCGCCACCGCCGCCGCCACCGCCGGTGAGGCCTGAACTCAGTCTCAGGGGTATTTCCCAGAATTCTTCCGGCGAGTATACTGCTTATATCGAAATAAATAAGGCGCCGACAGTGACCATGAGAAAAGGCGACAAACTTGAAAACATTGAAGTCTCTGATATATCTGAACGGAAAGTTGTGTTACAATGGATGGGGCAGAATATAACTTTGGATATGGAAAAAATAAAAACACTGGGCGCCGGCGTTGTAAAAGGAAGCGCTCCCGGAGCTCCCGGAGGGGCCAAGGGGCCCGGGGCTGCCAGGTCCCGAAGATTACGTGGAGCAGGAGCAACTCCTGCGAACATTCCGCCGCCGTCACCTCCCCAAGATGATACTGATAATGACGAGTAGGGAACGATAACTATATTTTGTATCTGAAAACATTATAGATAAATAGAGGACGACGAAATGAATTTTAAATTGCTTACAGTTTTCCTTCTTTTTTTATTCGCGGCTTCATGCGCCCCGAAACAGGCCGTGAAGCAAGAGGAACCGCCTGCTGCGCCTGCCGAAGAGCAGCAACTTCCTGAGCAGAAGATGGAGACTCAGGAAGTGAAAAAACCGGAGACCCCGGTCGAGAAAAAGCCCGAGGAACAGTATGTCATGCTCAACTTCGAAAACGCAGACATCGGGACTGTTATAAGTACAATCAGCGAAATGCTGAAGATCAACTATATACTTGCGCCTGGAGTTGCCGGGAAGATAACGATCCAGTCGCAGACCAAAGTGCCTTTAAGCGAACTGTTTTCGACCTTCCAGACGATACTAGAGTTTAACGGTTTTACTGCTATAAAGGACGGCAGCTTTTACCGGATCGTTCCTATTGATACGGCAAAACAACAGCCGGTCAGGATCGAAAGCGGGAAAAAACCTGAAACGCCCAAGGACGCGAGCTTCATAACCCAGCAGATCCCCCTTGACTATGTTAAGGCCAGTGACGTTGCCAATATTGTAAGGAACCTTATGCCTAGAGGTACGGACATAATAGTCTATGAACCTTCCAACATGCTTATCGTTACAGCCCCGCCTTCAGGCATTATAAAGACAATGAAACTCCTCGAAGCGATCGACATACCTGCTTCTGAGCGCGACTCAGTAAAGACCTTTGTGTACAATGTCGAAAACGGGGAGGCAAAGAAACTTGCAGAGGTACTTAAAGGTATTTATGGAAAGCAGAAGGGAGGCGAAGCTGTTAAAACCACCACTCCGGCAGTTCCGCAGTCGCCGATCCGCAGACCTGCTCCTGGGGCACCGACCACGGCCCCTGCTCCGGCTCCGCGGGCCGGAAGCACTGCGTTTGAAGGCACCGCCGGCACTGTGGAAGGAGACGTTGTTTTTGATTCCTATGAGGACATAAACGTCCTGATCATAAAATCGACTCCAAGGGCCTACCTCTCTCTCCTTGAGACTATTAAGAAGTTGGATACACAGCCCAGACAGGTACTGATAGAGGTGCTGATCGCAGAAATTACCCTGGATAATACGACAGATATGGGACTGGAGTGGATCGCACTGGGACACGGTGAGGCGTTTAACCACAATTTTAATATTATCAGTGGAAATGTTCAAAGCAACCCAGGTGGTTTTTTCACGCCGGGCACTTCTACTACTGATCCGGTAACCGGTGTGGTCAATACAGCATCCAATCTGGGCCAGCTCGCCCCACTTGTGCCCGGAGCCGGAGGACTTTTTGCCAATATAATTGACCCGAAAAAATTCGATATCCTCATAAGAGCGGCAGCTTCCCTCGGTAATGTAAATGTGCTGGCAAGCCCGCATATTTTGGCGCTAGACAATAAAGAGGCCAAGATCGAGATCGCCCAGGAAGTGCCTGTGGCCTCGACCATATCCCAGCCCCAGTCAACTACAGAGCTTACTACCTCTCAGATCCAGTTCAAATCAGTCGGGATCATACTTACTGTCACCCCCCAGATCAGTGAAAAGAAGCAGGTGACTTTGAAGATAAATCAGGAGGCCAGTCAGGTAGGCAACGCGGTCCTCATCGCAGGACAGGCTTATACCGGCTTTTTAACAAGAAAGGCCAATACAACTGCGATTGTCCAGGACGGTCATACCCTTGTGATAGGCGGCATTATAATGGAGAGGACTGAACAGTCGAGAAGCGGTATCCCTCTGTTGAGTGAGCTGCCGTTGCTGGGGTATCTCTTCGGTACAACAACTGACAAAAAGTCTAAAACTGAACTGATAATTATGGTCACCCCGCATGTTGTCGCAAATCCTGACGAGGCTGATATGATTACAGAGGAATTTGAAACCAAGATAAAAGGACTCAAGAGGAGGATCGATGAAAAAGGGAACAGGAAACTAGGGGAAAAGGACAAGGTTGATCAGTCTGACATTCATATCCATGTCACCCCTGACTATACTAAGATAGACGCAGATCAAAAACAGGCCGAGGAGATGAAGAAGCAGGCAGTGGAACAGGAAAAGGCCAAACAGGCCGAGGGGATGAAAAAGCAGGCGGATGAGCAGGCAAAGATCAGGCAGGCCGAGGAGATGAAGAAGCAGGCAGCGGAACAGGAAAAGTTCAAGCAGGCTGAGAGGCTGAAGAAGCAGGCAGCGGAACAGGAGAAGCTCAAGCAGGCTGAGGGGCTGAAGAAGCAGGCGGCCGAACAGGAAAAGGCCAAACAGGCCGAAGAGCTGCAAAGGCAGGCTGAGAAGCAGGAAAAGATCAGGCAGGCTGAAGAACTGAGAAGGCAGGCTGAAGAGATGAAGAAGCAGGCTGAAGAGATGAAGAAGCAGGCTGAAGAGGTGAAGAAGCAGGCTACGACACAGGCAGATATCAAGTTTGCTGAAGAGATGCAAAAGGATGCTGAAGATATGAGGAAGCAGGCTGAAGAGCTGCAAAAGCAGGTTGAAGAGATGAAGAAGCAGGCCGAAGAGCTGAGGAAGCAGGCAGCGGAACAGGAAAAGATTAAGTAAGGTTGTTCAAGGTAAGTTGACTGTTATCCAGGATTCGTGATTCGATTATTCGAAATAAAGCAGTTCCTCAATGGTTATGAGCACTGCACCGGACAGTGCAGTAAGGTCATACCCGCCTTCCAGACAGAAAATATGAGGGATGTTCGTCTTTGAGGACAAAGTCCCTCTTACAATGTTCCTTATCCCTTCATTTGTTACCCTGAGGCCTGCGAGGGGGTCTGCAGCAAGCAGGTCATAACCCGCGGATACCAGTACAATGTCAGGGTCGAACCTATTGACCAGCCCCGGAAGGATGTCCTGAAAGGCGGTGAAATAATTCTTGTCCCCTGAGCCGTAATGCATCGGCATATTATAGGTGTATCCGAACCCTTTTCCTTTGCCCTGTTCTGAATCGCTGCCAGTGCCGGGATAATGGGGATACTGGTGCGTGCTGAAATAAAAGACCGTGTCGTCCTCTTCGAAGATATGCTGTGTGCCGTTGCCGTGATGGACATCGAAATCAATGATGAAGACCTTCCGGTATCCGGCTTTCTGCGCAAAGCGCGCTCCGACAGCGACGTTATTGAAGATGCAGAAACCCATGGCCCTGTTCGCCTCTGCGTGATGCCCCGGAGGACGTACAGCGCAAAAGGCCCTTTCAATTCTGCCTGTCCTGCATCCTTCTATGGCTTCTATTACAGCTCCTGCGGCAAAGAGAGCAGCCTCCACAGACTTTTCTGAAATATAGGTGTCAGGGTCGTAATAACCTGTAAAGTCCATGACCTTTTCAACATAGGACCGGGAATGTACAGCAAGGATGTCCTGCAGGCCGGCCTTGCGGGGGCTGATGTGAAGCAGCTTGTCCCAGGTATCTGATTGTTTCAGTGTTTCGTTTATCGCGATGAGCCGGGCTTTGGATTCAGGATGCCCTGCAGGCATCTCGTGGAGGAGGAAGATATCGTCATAAAGATAGCCGACTTTTTTCATACGGTAAATTTTATCATGATACTTTCAAAAAAGACATAGAATCGTCTCACGGAAAGAATACCGTAAAAGTCAGAAGACAAAAAGGGCGAGTGGAAATCTGATAATTATCTGATAATTACCTTGACGAAGTGTCCAAGAGTATGTTATTCTTAAAACAGAATTTTAGAAGTTTTTGCGTTTATGAGACCACGAAGACTTTTTGACTTTGTGGTCTTTTTTATTGAGGCCTTCTGAAATTTAGTTTAAAGAGAAGGAGGTATATGAAATGGCAGAAGGAACAGTAAAATGGTTTAACGACAGCAAAGGTTTTGGCTTTATCGCAAGCGAAGACGGCAGTGAAGCATTTGTTCACCATACGTCAATCCAGGGCAACGGCTTTAAGAG
>Ga0102851_10001633_pt1 | contig 13013 bp, 8 predicted proteins | sample Mud3Dept3metaG_FD_79558 | JGI IMG/M metagenome (GOLD analysis project Ga0102851, IMG submission 79558) | Freshwater wetland microbial communities from Ohio, USA, analyzing the effect of biotic and abiotic controls - Mud 3 Core 4 Depth 3... | ecosystem: Environmental > Aquatic > Freshwater >... | reverse complement strand
TTAGATAGCTTAGGTAATACGACAGCGGCGACCGGTAAAGGGTTTGCGATTGGTTCAGCCATTCTAACTGCCTTAGCGTTATTAGCGGCTTATGTCACAGCGGCAAAAATCGAGCATTTAAATTTATTAGATCCCACCATGCTACCGGGAATTTTAATCGGTGCAATGATGCCGTATTTATTCTCAGCCCTCACCATGACCGCAGTCGGTAAAGCGGCGCAAGAAATTGTCGTTGAAGTACGCCGTCAATTTCTAACCATTGAGGGTTTAATGGAAGGCACAGGCAAACCTGATTATGCCGCCTGTGTCGGTATCAGTACCGAAACCGCGTTAAAAGAAATGGTTATCCCTGGAACATTAGCTGTGGTCGTACCGCTAGTTGTTGGTATGGTGCTAGGCAAAGAAGCCCTCGCAGGTATGCTGGTCGGTACTATGTCATCAGGCTTCCTATTAGCCGTCATGATGGCAAATGCAGGTGGTGCGTGGGATAACGCGAAAAAATTTATAGAAACAGGGCAATACGGTGGCAAAGGCTCAGAAGCGCATAAAGCGGCTGTTGTCGGTGATACTGTTGGTGATCCGTTTAAAGATACTAGCGGTCCTGCGTTAAACATTCTGATTAAATTAATGAGTATTGTAAGCTTAGTGTTTGCAACGTCATTTGGTTCAGGTTGGTTTAGTTTTTAAATGCCCTTTGCGTGTCATTTGTTCAGTTGAACAAATGACACGTTTTAACAAGTGACAACACCCATCAAACAGCAATCGGTTTTGCAGAGTTAGCTAACAGAATTAAATGGATGTTCCAAAATGATAGTTTCGTTTCTATCAGAACCCGTTGATATAATAGTAACCTTAACGCCAACCAATGCTTCTAAGCGTTGAATGTAGGCTTTAGCATTATCAGGTAGCGCGTTAAAATCAGTCACACCCTCTGTTGTACCCGTTGCCCAACCTGCCATGTATTCAATCACAGGCTGACATTGTTCGTATTGATCTGCACCCAGTGGCGCAGTTTCAGTAATCACGCCATTTAGATTATAAGCAGTACAAATACCGATAGTTTCTAAACCGTCTAATACGTCCAATTTGGTTAAACAGATACCGCTTAAACTGTTCAGTTTCGCAGATTTACGCATAGCTACGGCATCAAACCAACCACAGCGGCGTTTACGTCCTGTCGTCGCGCCAAATTCGTGTCCTTTTATGCCTAAATGTTCACCGTTAGCATCGTGCAGTTCAGACGGGAAAGGACCATTACCGACTCGCGTTGAGTAGGCTTTAGTAATGCCCAGCACATAATCTAAATCCAACGGTCCGATACCGCTACCGGTTGCCGCGCCGCCTGCGGTAGTGCTGGAAGAGGTAACATAAGGGAATGTGCCGTGATCTAGGTCTAATAACGCCCCTTGCGCACCTTCTAATAACAGGTTTTCACCTGCCGCTTGGCGTTGATAGAGGGCTTCGCTGACATCGGTGAGCATCGGTTTAATTTGTTCACCTAAACTCAGGGCTTCTGCTAGGGTTTGTTCATAATCAACTGCGTCCGTGTGGTAGTAATTCACCAGCATGAAGTTATGATAATCCAACAGTTCTTTGAGCTTTTCAGCGAAGGTTTCTGGATTGAGTAAGTCGCCTGCGCGTAAACCTCTACGGCCTGCTTTGTCTTCATACGCAGGACCAATGCCGCGTCCTGTCGTGCCGATAGCTTTACCGCCGCGTGCTTTTTCTCGTGCTTGATCAATGGCAACATGCACGGGCAAAATCAGCGTACAAGCTTCGCTGATTGATAATCGGTTTTTAACTTCAATGCCGGCTGTTTCTAACACGGCAATTTCTTCAAATAAGGCATTCAGTGATAACACCACGCCATTGCCTATCATGCACTGCACACCGTCATGTAATATGCCCGATGGAATCAGGTGTAACACGGTTTTTTTGCCGTTGATAACCAGCGTATGCCCTGCGTTATGTCCACCTTGAAAACGAATAACAGCGTCTGCTTGTTCGGTCAGTAAATCGACTAATTTACCTTTACCTTCGTCACCCCATTGAGTGCCGATGATTACGACATTTTTTCCCATAATTATTCCAGCTTTATAAGGGTCTGATGACCCATTGTTGATTAACGAATTCTAAAACAGCCGTGCAACCTAGGTCTTGGGCTGTCCCTGTTTGATCGGGTAGTTGCTGCACAACCGCTTGTTGGTCGGCGCGTAAGGCTCTTATTTTTTCAGTTAAAGCAGCATCGTCTAAATAAGGCGCGAAAATCAACGGACGCAATGGCTTTATGCAGGTTGTTTTACTTAGCGTAGCGAGTAGTTTTAAATCAGCACTAAATCCGGTGGCAGGACGGGCGCGACCAAATACGGCACCGATGTTGTCGTAACGCCCGCCTCTGGCAATTTCTCTACCGATAGATGGCACGAAAGCCGCGAATACCATACCTGTGTGATAGTGATAACCGCGCAATTCTGCTAAGTCAAAACTAATGGGCAAAGAGGGGAAACGTGCAGCTAGCTTGTCAGCAATGGCAACCAAATCCGCTAGAGCGTGTTGGACTTCCTCATTGGCATGAGCAAAAATTGTCCGTGCTTTGTTAAGGATTTCACGGTCGCCGTTTAATTTAGGCAAGTTTAAGAACAGGGTTTTCAGTTCATTGGCAATCGCATAACTGTCCATGAGTTCTGTCAGTTCTGGGCAGGCTTTGCGTTGCAACACGGCAAATAATTCACTTTCTTGGGCGGAGCTAAGCTGGGCTTGTTTGGCTAGAGCGCGGTAAATACCGACATGCCCTAAATCTAAATGCACATTTTGTAAACCTGTGATTGCCAGCATTTCCAGCATTAAGCGAATGACTTCAATATCGCTTTCTTTACCCGCATGACCGTAGAGTTCCGCGCCGATTTGCATGGGGCTACGCGTTTTTTCTAACGGATCGCCGCGTGTGTGTAAAATCGTACCGACATAACACAAGCGTGTCGGCCAAGCGTGTTTCAAATTATGTGCGTCGATACGCGCCACTTGCGGGGTCATATCCGCTCGAATACCCAGCATTTCACCGCTGATTTGGTCGGTTAATTTGAAGGTTTGTAAGTCGAGATCATGACCTGCGCCTGTCAATAAAGAATCCAGAAAATCAATAAAGGGCGGAATAACCAGCTCATAGCCCCAGCAGGCGAACAGGTCTAAAAGCTGAGTGCGTAAGTTTTCCAGATGTTTGGCTTCTTCAGGTAAAATTTCTTCAATGCCATCGGGTAACAGCCAAGAGTCTTTTGCTTGCATGTTTTGTGTGTCCACTCAAACAAAACGCCCCGCCGAGGCGGAGCGTTTTAGGTTAATGTAGAGACGTTGCAAAGCAACGTCTATACGATTGTTAAAATAGTCCCTTACTTTTGTTTATTAAAATACTGAAAGAAATCAGAATTGGGATCTACTACCATCATACTGGATTTAGAAAAGGTCTTTTTATAGGCATTTAAGCTACGGTAAAAGGTAAAGAATTCAGTATCTGCACCGTAAGCTTTATTATAAATATCGGCTGAGATGGCATCACCTTCACCGCGTAAGGTTTCGGCTTGACTAAACGCGTTAGCTAACAAAACCACACGGTCTTTATCTGCCTCGGCACGCTTTTTCTCTGCGACTTCCGAACCTTCAGAACGGAATTTACGCGCCGCGCTTTCGCGCTCTGCTTCCATTCTTCGAAACACTGAATCACTGACACCCTCAGGTAAATCAATACGCATAACTTGAACATCAACGATGTGAATACCTAATTTTGGAGCAATCGTTTTAGATTTTTCCATCAGTACTTCACGAATAGCTCCACGGTCGGTTGACACCAGTTGCTTAATGTTACGTTTACTAAATTCGCTACGAATCGCGCTTTTAATGGTTTGATTTAACCGTAAATTCGCTTGATTAATGTCACCACCTACCGCTGTATAAAAATCAGCAACATTATCGATACGCCATTTAACAAACAGATCGACCATCACGTTTTTCTTTTCAGCGGTTAGAAACTGTTCTGGTTTGTCTGCCATCGTTTGAATGCGAGCATCAAACTTTTTGATGTTGTTGATAAGGGGTAATTTAAAATGTAACCCTGGTGCATACTCGGATTTAACGATTTCCCCAAACTGAAACTTGATGGCTTTTTCGGTTTGAGACACGGTAAATACAGACATTATACCTATTAGTAATACGGTACTTAAGGCAAGCAATAATAATTTATTCTGCATCGCTGCGTCCTCTTAAATCCCGTCCACGCGCCGTACTACGATCAAAAGAGGCAGGTTTTTCTACCACTGGTTTCGGCACAGTTGATTCTACTGCACTTTGCGGTGTAATACTGCTAGTGCTGGGCTGTTGAATGGGCGGCTGTTGTTGTAGCATTTTATCTAAGGGTAAATACAGCATATTGTTAGCACCGTCTTTTACATTGACCATCACTGTATTGGTCTCGGAAAGTACTGATTCAATTGCTTCGATGTACAAGCGTTTGCGGGTGACATCAGGTGCTTTTTGGTATTCCGTCAGTAATTGTGAAAAACGACTGGCTTCACCTGTCGCCTGAGCGATGACTTGTTCTTTATAGCCTTCGGCTTCTTGTATTTTTCTAGCCGACGCGCCGCGTGCTTTAGGGACAACATCGTTAGCGTAAGCTTGCGCTTCATTAATTAAGCGTTCTTTATCTTCACGCGCTTTAATAGCATCGACAAAAGCATTTTGTACTTTTTCAGGTGGCTGCGCATCTTGAAGATTGACACCCGTCACCAGAATACCTGAGTGATAGCTGTCTTTCATGATGTCCTGAATTTCCTTTTGAATTCTGGTTTCAATGTCACTACGACCTTCGGTCAGCACAAAATCCATCGTGCTACTACCAACCACACCGCGTTGTACACTTTCGGTGACTTGTTTTAAGGTAGCAACTGGATTGGCAACATTAAAAAGAAATTCTTGCGCATTATCAATTTGATAGCGCACGTTTAGACTGACATCAACTATATTTTCATCGGCGGTTAGCATTAATGCTTCTTTAGGAATTGAGCTAGCGGCTTGCTCTGCACCCGAAGCACTACGATAACCGACTTCAATAGAGCGTTGTTGTTTGACATTGACAATATCAACTCGTGCAATCGGGGTAGGCAGATGCCAGTTTAAACCCGACTGCGTGGTACGAAGGTATTTACCAAACAGCGTTTCAACGCCGTTATTACCTTCATCAACGATATAAAAGCCGCTTAAGCCCCATAACAGTACCGCACCGCCTGCAACAAAACCCAAGCCTTTCATTGAATTATTTGCAGAGGCGTTGCCAGATGAATTTTCATCACCGTCATTATCACCGCCACCGCCGCCAAAAATTTTAGCTAATTTTTCTTGCAATAAACGTATTGCCTCATCCAAGTCAGGCGGTTTCTTTTCATCGCCTCGACCACTCCAAGGGTCTTTATTATCGCCGCCCGGTTCATTCCACGACATACATTGCTCCAAATTAGATTACTTAAATAATTTTTGTCCCGTGGGACGAATTTGTACTGGCATGACAGCGCATTTCCTTAATGCCTAATCATGCAATTGCAGTATTCTATCGTAAATAATTAAATTCTCATTGTTTAACTGGGAAGTTAAGCTAAAAACTTTTTAATTTTGTAGCGTCTTTTAGTCGCTTAAAACCGCGACAGTGACTAACTGTGTTACGCACATACTGCTTTTCTGATAACCTCCAAGACTAATTGCACTAGATTGAATTCAAAACGTCAACCTCTTTAACACCAAAAGCGTAACTCGTAGGTAGTGAAATGCCTTTATTAAAGATTAAAATCCAACCTGAGTGGTTGAAATTGTTGAAATTATTGAGCGTGTTAGTAATGTATATACTCGCGTATCAATTTGTCGATGATTATTTAGCCCCTCAAGGTAATGCGAGTATGTTCTTTGTGGCGACTGGCATCGCCTTAGCTGCGTTACTTTTAGGCGGCAGACTTTACGCACTGAGCGTTTTTTTCGGTAGTATGGTTATACATATACTGAATGGATTTAGCCTTTGGGTAGCGATTAGCATCGCAACAGGTTGTACGCTGAATGCGGTTTTAGGCGCGAGTTTAGTCACTTACAAGGATAAATTTGATTTATCACTACCGTCTTTGTCTGACTACCTGCGTTTAATTATTTTAGGTGGGATTTTGGGTTCTAGTATCGGTGCGTTAATAGGCACGACTACGTTGCAACTGGCTCATATTATCCCACCAGAGCGGTATTTTTCTGAACTAATGTTCTGGTTGATTGATGATGTTTTAGGCGTGGTTTTAATTACTCCGTTGATTTTAGTTTGGTACAAAATGCCAAGCTACTTGTTCACTTATCAAAAAGTCCTGAAAGCCGCGTTAATTATTGTTGGAACTTGGTTAGTAGGGCAAACCATTTTCCTTGATTGGTTTTCTGAATCGTTGGCTCTGGTTGCTAAAGGCTACTGGCTATTTGCAATCACCACTTTAACAGCAATCTATTTGGGTAAACACGGTACGCTACTTATTTTATTAATGGTCGCTATTCAAGCCATATTAGGGTCGGTACACGGCATTGGTTTTTTCGCCGATGACCTGAAACAAACCCAACTACTCAATGTTTATTTTTATCTCATTAGTTTAGCGTTAGTCAGCACGGCATTAGCTATTTATATTAATGAACGCGATTTTATAGAGTTGGAACTACGCGAAAGTGAAGATACCTTTCACCGTCTGTTTGAAGATTCCAACGATGCCGTGATGCTAGCTAAAAATGGCTTGTTTATTGATTGCAATAACGCCACCTTGAGACTATTGGGCTACGCTAACAAAGCGGAATTAATTAACCAAAGCCCGACTAAAATATCGCCTATTTATCAATCAGACGGGCGCAGTTCTAAAGAAAAAGCTGCCGAAATGATGGCTATCGCACTGCGTGATGGTTACCATCGATTTGATTGGCATCATCAACACGTCGATGGTTCTGCGCGTCCCGTTGAAGTCACTCTCAGTAAAATAATGCTCCACGGTGAGCCTGTTATTCACGCGGCTTTGCGTGATATTAGCGAACGTAAACGTATGGAGTCGGCACTCCGCGATAGTGAAGAACAATTTAAAAGTATTTTTAATCAAGCACCGTTAGGTATCGCGCTGATTGATTCATTAACGGGGCAAATTTGTGCCGCAAATTCGATGTTTGTGAAAATTGTAGATAGAACGGTAGATGAAGTAACTCACCTAGACTGGATTAGCATCACCCATCCCGATGATGTACAGAAATATTTGGATAATATGGCATTAATGAATGCCGGTAAAACCACCGGCTTTAGTATAGAAAAACGTTATATTCATCCTGATGGCAGTATCGGCTGGATTAATTTAACGGTCGCACCAATGCTAGTCGAGGATAAAACTCGCCCGCGTCATCATTGTATCATCGAAGATATTACCGAACGCAAACAACAGGAAAATGCCCAATTGTTTCTCTTGGAATGCGGTTATAAGCAATCGGGCGAAGATTTTTTTGCCTCGCTGGCACGCTATCTCGCCGAAACCTTAACGATGGATTATATTTGTATTGACCGATTAAAAGCCGATGGATTAACGGTAGAAACGCTGGCATTTTATGTAGATGGTCACTTTGAAGAGAATATCACTTATGATCTGGATATTGCCCCTTGTGGTTGTGTAATCGGTAATGTTATTTGTTGTTTTAGTGAAAATGTGCGCGATTTGTTTCCAAAAGATGATTTTCTCCACGAAATGAGGGTGGAAAGTTATATTGGTACAACGCTATGGGGTTTTGATGGTCAACCCAATGGTTTAATTGCCCTCATGAGTAGAAAACCATTAAAAAATAGGCAACTAGCCGAAGCATTACTTAAATTAGTTGCCGTCCGCGCTTCAGGTGAACTAGAACGGCAACGTGCAGAAACCGAGTTACGCATCGCGGCGACGGTTTTTGAATCCCAAGAAGGGATGTTTATCACCAATGCGGATTGTGTCATTCTCAAAGTTAATCAGGCTTTTACTGAAATTACGGGTTACACGGCTGCTGAAACTATTGGACAAACACCACGCTTGTTACGTTCAGAGCGACATGATAGCGCGTTTTACACTGCCTTGTGGCAAAGCATTTACGACACTAACGTGTGGCGAGGTGAAATTTGGAATCGGCGCAAAGAGGGTGAAATTTGTCCGCAATGGCTAACGATCACAGCGGTAAGAGCCAACAATAACAACAAGGTGACCCATTATGTCGCCACGCTTATTGATATTAGCGAGCAAAAAGCTACCGAGGAAAAAATCAAACAGCTTGCTTTCTACGATGCACTGACTAATCTGCCTAATCGTCGTTCATTGTATGAACGGATGAAATACAGTATCAATCTGGCGCATCGAGAGGGTAAACAAATGGCGGTGTTGATGTTGGACTTAGATAAGTTTAAACCGGTCAATGATAGCCTAGGACACGCGGTAGGAGATCAGTTGTTACAACAAGTTGCCGAACAAATTAAAGTCCGCTTGCGTGATGTTGATATGGTGGCGCGTTTAGGGGGTGATGAATTTGTGGTGTTGTTAGACGATATTAGCCAACCTACCGATATTGAGCATGTTGCTAGAGACATTATTGCAACCTTAAATCAACCGTTTATGCTGCAAAATAATTGCGTACAAATTGGAGTAAGTATTGGCATTAGCTTATATCCACAACATGGTGATAACCCTGAAATACTCATTGAGAACGCTGATGCTGCGTTATATTTTGCCAAAAAACGAGGGCGTGGTTGCTTTGCCTATTTTTCTAACGAGTTGACTCAAGTCGCCCATGAGCGTATTGCGTTGGAAACTCGACTACGCCAAGCCGTTGAACATCAAGAATTGCGGGTGTATTATCAACCACAAATCGATATTGCCACCGGTCGCATTATCGGTGCTGAAGCGTTAGTTCGTTGGCAAGACCCCACTGTAGGGCTGATTTTCCCTGATGATTTTATGCCGATTGCCGAAACCAGCAATTTATTTTTGCTCATTGGGTCATGGGTATTAACAGAAGCCTGCAAGCAAGGACAACAATGGCTCAACGCAGGTTTTCCCAGCTTGACGTTAACAGTTAATGTGTCACCGCAACAATTTCGCCGTAGTGACATCAATAATTTAATGGCTACCGTATTGGCAGAAACAGGTTTTCCTGCTACTCAACTTGAATTAGAAATAAGCGAAGCAGCTTTAATGGCACATCAAGATCAAGCACTGGCTATTCTCACTGATCTAAATAACCAAAGCATTCAGCTAGCGATTGACAACTTCGGCACGGGTTATTCATCATTCGCAGTGCTTAAATATTTTCCGCTGACTGTTCTAAAAATCGATAAAAGCTTTATCAAAGACATTCCCTTGTTACCAAACGATATGATTATTACCAGTACCATTATCAATATGGCGCATAATTTAGGTTTTAAAGTCTTAGCCAAAGGCGTGGAGACACCTGAACAGCTGGCATTTTTACAAAGACAAGGCTGTGATAGTTATCAAGGTTTTTTCTATAGTCCAGCAATCACAGCGGAAGCGTTTGTTGAGTTATTGCGTAAGCAAATGGTATAAGTAGGCGCGAAAAAATATATTAACGTAAGCGGCAAAAATTTTTTGCCCCTAGCAACCCAATGGATAACGTGATGGCGACCAATAATAACAGACCGATTTCCCCGCATTTACAAGCGTACAAATTGCCGCTAACAGGCATTATTTCTATTACTCACCGCATGACAGGCGTATTGCTATCAATTGGATTAGTCGCGTTTGTTTACATTGTTTCGGCAGTAGCAGGCGGCGCGAACGATTATGCTGATATGAAAGCGTTCATGAATGTGTGGATAATAAAACTGATTTACTGGGGTTTTGTCTACGCATTATTTTTCCATTTATGTCACGGTGTACGTCATTTAATCTGGGATACAGGTCGCAGTTTTGAAACCAAGACATTAAATTCCTATGCGTTAATCGAGCTAGTTGCCTCAGTAACGCTGACTCTAGCTACCCTTGTGTGAGGATTTTATGCACTACAGAACCCCATTAAGTCGCGTACGCGGCTTAGGCTCAGCTAAAAAAGGTACCAGTCATTGGTGGATGCAACGCGTTACTGCTGTGGCGTTAATCCCTTTGTCATTTTTCGCTATCGGCTTGTTAGATTTAAGTTTTAACGCCCCCTACGCAGAAACCGTCAAATGGCTATCATCGCCCTTACACAGCACAATTATCATCGCATGGATATTGGCGGTTTTTTATCACGCCGCTTTAGGTTTACAAGTCGTGATTGAAGATTATGTTGCCGCCGAAGCCGCAAAAATTATCGCAGTTTGGTCAGTAAATTTAGTCTTTTTCTTATTAGCAGTGGCAGCGGTGCTTGCCGTGTTGCGTATTATTTCCTCAGTAGGTTGAGCATGAGTTATAAAATCATAGAACACGAATACGATGTCATCGTCGTCGGTGCAGGTGGTGCTGGTTTACGCGCTACGCTAGGGATGGCAGAACGCGGCTTAAAAACGGCTTGTTTATCTAAAGTTTTTCCGACTCGCAGTCATACTGTCGCCGCGCAAGGTGGTATCAGTGCCGCCCTCGGCAACATGGGTGAAGATGATTGGCGGTATCATTTTTATGACACTGTCAAAGGTTCAGACTGGTTAGGCGATCAAGACGCAATTGAATATATGTGCCGCGAAGCCATGAACGCGGTGATTGAATTAGAACATTACGGCGTACCGTTCTCGCGTACCGAAGACGGAAAAATCTATCAACGTGCCTTTGGTGGCATGACCACGCATTACGGCGCAGGCACAGCGCAACGCACTTGCGCGGCGGCGGATAAAACAGGTCACGCCATTCTGCACACGCTGTATCAACAATCTATAAAACATAACGCTGAGTTTTTTGTCGAATACATCGTGCTGGATTTAATCATGCAGGACGGCGAATGTCGGGGCGTATTGGTGTGGTGTTTAGACGATGGTTCAATACACTTATTTAAGGCTCACGTCACCGTATTAGCGACAGGCGGTTATGGACGGACTTATTTTTCCTGTACTTCTGCACACACCGTCACAGGTGATGGTAATGCAATGGTATTACGCGCTGGTTTACCGCTACAAGACATGGAATTTATTCAATTTCATCCGACAGGTATTTATGGCGCAGGTTGTTTAATCACCGAAGGTGTCAGAGGGGAGGGCGGTTATTTAACTAACTCCGAAGGCGAACGTTTTATGGAACGCTACGCACCTTCTGCCAAAGATTTAGCCTCGCGTGATGTGGTCAGTCGCGCCATGACCATCGAAATTAATGAAGGGCGCGGTGTCGGTAAGTTGAAAGATCACATCTACCTACACTTAGAACACCTAGATGCTGCCATGATTCATGAGCGGCTACCGGGTATTGCTGAACTGTCGCGCATTTTTGCCAATGTCGATGTGACCAAACAACCCATACCCGTACTGCCCACCGCACATTACAACATGGGGGGTATACCAACTAACTACAGAGCTGAAGTCGTTACGTTAGACGGTGATGATCCTGATAGAGTCGTGACGGGTTTAATGGCAATAGGCGAAGCGGCGTGTGTTTCGGTACATGGTGCGAATCGTTTAGGCTCAAACTCCTTGCTGGATTTAGTGGTATTTGGACGTTCTGCGGCTATTCGTTGTGCGGAACTTATACAGCCACACACGCCACATAAACCCCTTGCTAAAACCGCTTGTGATGCAGCACTCACACGCTTTGATAACATTCGTAATGCTAACGGTAGTCGCAATGTGGCAGATATTCGTACCGCGATGCAAAAAACCATGCAAAGTAAAGCAGCCGTGTTTAGAACCCAAGCGACTTTGGATGAAGGTATCGCCGCAATGGCAGAAATTACCAAAACTTTTGCCGAAGTTAACGTACAGGACAAATCACTGATTTGGAATACTGATCTAGTTGAAACCCTAGAACTAGATAATCTACTCGCACAAGCCACTGTTGCTCTTAACGCTGCGGGTAATCGTCATGAAAGCCGAGGCGGACACGCTAGAGAAGATTATCCAAGCCGTGATGATAGCAACTGGATGAAGCACACACTAACGTGGCTAACGGATGAAAAAGTTGAAATCGCTTATCGTCCCGTGCATTTATACACACTGACTGATGATGTAGAAGCGATACCGCCTAAAGAGCGGGTTTATTAAACACTGATACAGGAGTCCAATAGCTTCAGCTATTGGACTTAAAAACAGCTAAGACTGTTTTATTCCTGCTAGAACAATCAATAAATGACTTTTTGTTCTTTCAATAACGCGTAAATATCATCCAGCGATTGCTTATCAGTATCAAAAATTACCTCCGCTAAATCGGCATTGCTTTGGGTAAACAAACCAATCAAACCCGCGTTTTTAATCACGTCAATCAATAACGCTGTCGCTTCAATTTCTAATACCGTGCTAGCATGACCGTTATCAAATAAACGTCTTTCCAATTGATAAGCGATGTCGATACGCTTAGATCCTGTTAATGAGACAGCGGTAGGAACTTGGCTAAAACGTGCGGCGCGTTCGTCGCTACTGACGGGTGCTTGTACCTCATCATCATGAATACCCGTAATCATGCCCGCGCCCACTGTGCCATTGGTTAAGCGGTCAATAATAATAAACGCGCCCGTGCCTTTGTTGGTTTTGTAAGGGTCAATCACCACAGGTGCATTAACGGATACCGTACAAGAGCCGATTTCATTGAGTTTTAATTCTTTGGCATCGTGGTGTTCTAAGGTGTTGACATCAATACGATGATGAATCAGGGTAATAGAACCTGACACACTGCGAGTTGCCAGTTTAATCGTATATTGTCGCCCAGCAATTAACGGCTGTTCCGTCATCCAAACCAGTGTGGCTTTAAATTTATCGGTAATAGTGGCGGGGATGGTTTGATTGCCGACCAACATATCACCACGGCTAACATCAATTTCATCTTCCA
>Ga0102851_10001631_pt1 | contig 13024 bp, 11 predicted proteins | sample Mud3Dept3metaG_FD_79558 | JGI IMG/M metagenome (GOLD analysis project Ga0102851, IMG submission 79558) | Freshwater wetland microbial communities from Ohio, USA, analyzing the effect of biotic and abiotic controls - Mud 3 Core 4 Depth 3... | ecosystem: Environmental > Aquatic > Freshwater >... | reverse complement strand
TTATTCACGGGGGCAAGAGGAACGCCGAGATATTTCTCGAGATACTTCGCCCAGAGGCGCATGGTCAGGTCCATAGCCCCGCCTGCAGGATAGCCGACAACGATTTCTATGGGACGAGATGGATATTTCTTTTCCGCAGCCCAAGAGCAGTCAGAAGAAATGAGAAACAAATTCAAAACGAGAGCCACTCCAAGGACGCTGATGACGATTCTTTTTTTCATGATAATTCCCCCCTTCGATCTGGTTTTTGTGACATCCGGGACGCGCCATTTCTTTTCTCGTGCCCTGGATTCCTTTGGTTCCTTGAATCCTGCGACCGCCTCCTTCCCCTCCACACTCGGCAACATCTCATGTTATTACTCTGCCTTTCATCTTCCTGTAGTATGAGAACCCTGTCGAGATCAGGAGCAGGGCTGAAATAATCAAGGTCACGCAAGAAATCGGCCTCTCCAGAAAAATCAACAAGTTCCCGTCGGACATGATAAGGGATGTGCGAAAGTGTTTTTCCAGCATGGGACCAAGCACGAAGGCCAGTATGAGAGGGGCCATCTCGTAATCAAATTTCCTGAGTATATAACCGACGATACCGAAAATAACCATGATGACGATATCCACGACGTTATTGCTGATACTGTAGGCACCTATGAGACAACAAAGCAAGATCAAGGGCATCAAGAGCCTGTAAGGAATCTTAAGAACCTTGACCCATATTCCTATTAAGGGAAGGTTTAACAATACAAGCATAATGTTCCCCACGTACATGCTGGTGATAAGGCCCCAGAAAACGTTGGGGTGCTGAGTGATGAGAAGTGGTCCGGGAATGATATTGTGTATCATCAAGGCGCCGAGGAGAAGCCCCATCGACACGTTGGGAGGAATGCCCAACGCGAGGAGCGGAACGAAGGAGCCCCCGGTGGCTGCATTGTTGGCTGTTTCCGGCCCAGCAACCCCTTCTATGGCTCCCTGTCCAAATGCCCCGGGATCCCTGGAGATCTTCTTCTCTATGGAGTAGGAAAGAAAACTGGAAACAACCGGGCTCGGCCCGGGCAGAATACCGAGGAAAAAGCCTATGAACGACCCTCGGATGATCGGCCCGATCGAACGTCTCCAATCCTGCAACGTCGGCAACAGATGTTTGATCCTGGTCTCAAGAATACTTCTCTTTATTTCCACTTCAAGGTTCGAAAGGACTTCCGCTATGCCGAAGAGGCCCATGGCCACAGGGACCAATCCCATACCGTCAAGAAGGGAAGTGCTGCCGAAACTGAAACGGGCCACCCCGGAAACCGAATCTATTCCCACGGTCCCCAAGATGAGGCCGATGAGGACCATGAGTATGGCCTTAACAAACGATCCCGCGGCCATGTAAGTCAGGATGATCATGCTCATGAAAATAATGGAGAAATATTCAGGAGGACCGAATTTCAGAGCAGTTTGTGCCAGAGGGAAAACCAGGAAAACGAGGGCAAAGATGCTAAACGTGCCGCCTATAAAAGATCCCAGGGCCGATATGCCTAAAGCGGGTCCGGCTCGACCTTTTCTCGCCATCTGGTATCCGTCGAGGCAGGTTACCACCGACGCCGCCTCTCCCGGAATGTTAACCAGTATGGACGTCGTGGATCCGCCGTACATGGCCCCGTAGAAAATTCCCGCCAGCATGATAATGGAAGAAACCGGGGAAAGGCCATACGTCGTGGGGAGAAGAATCGACATCGCGCCGACCGGACCGATGCCGGGGAGTACCCCAACAAGGGTACCGATGAATACCCCTCCAAAGCAAAAGAGAAGATTTACGGGATCAAGCACTGTTTGAAAGCCCGTCAAGATACCGCTAAAGACATCCATTTCAAAATCCTCTAAGGATTCCTTTAGGAAATTGAACGCCAAGATAGTTAAAGAGACAATAGGCAATGAGTGCGGTCAGAAGTGAAGCGATCAGCATAGTAGACCACCTGTTATCCAGGGTTCCGAATAAAATAAGCAGAACCAGAAAGGTGGTGATCAGAAATCCCAACGGTTCCAAGAGGAGGGCATAGGCAAACAATGAGGCCAGTACCAACCATAATCTCCAAACATGTATCCGACCCTGTTCAGCATGTGCGGTACCTTCTAGGGTTTGTTTTCTGGAAAGAAAAGTCAGTAAGAAATAGACGGCGATTACGCAGAGAAAGAAGCCTAACAGGAAGGGCATGAGCCCTGGTCCGGGATTGCGGAGTCCTCCAAGGCCTAATCTATACGACAAGATCATCACAAGCAGGCCCAGCCCAATCCAGAAGAAGATGGGAATGACGTGGTATTTATGCTTCACAGTGTTCACATGAAATCAGTATCACTGGGCGTCAATTAATTACGTGATTACGGTGCATCCGGTTATTACGGTGCATCCGGGACCAGTAACCGGGTTAGTTCTGACACACTACCGAGCTTCTCCAGCCCGGTCAGCGCTTGATAGAGCTCATCTGTCTGGCTCTGTTTCATGCCGAGATGGGAAGCCATCCAGTTTAACTTGTCGATGTGATCCTGCTCGCTGAAGGAATTCTCCGGCTCTCCCCTCGGGTATTCAACCTGTTTGCTGAACTGTCTGCCATCTTTCATTCTGATCGTTACCGTGGTGCCGGCGGTATAGAGCCTGTAGAATCGTTCCGTCTGGACCGGGTCTTCTTCGACCTTCACCTTGTGCTGGTATGCCCTGAGCTTCGGATTTCTGAGCGTTTCTTCAGCATACCACTCGCTTCGGGGCACCCCTGTCATCGCCATCGTCACCACGTACGGTATACTGAACTGCCCTTGTATCATGTAGTCGGGCTCATAGATCCGGAAATTCGTGTGCAGGTGGCGCTGCCCCCGGACGATCACCTCTTCCACGTCGTCTACCTTTATTCGATGCTCAGCAACAAGCTCGGACGTGGCGTCCAACGCTGAACACGTGTAGCGGCACGCGGGGAAGAATTTGAATCCGATCCTCAGCATTCGATAGACTTCGCCCAACCCATTCGTCAACTTCGTTTCGTCGTATCTGTCAGAGCCCGCGACTATTTCATACCCTCTTCCCTGGTCAAGCACCTGCCGATCTCCAGGGAACCCTTTCCTCGCAAGCAAGACGCCATGAATGCCGGGGATCGTTATGTCGCCTCCGGTTATTTTCATCCAGCGAGGCATGCCTTTCCTGGGTCGGTCGGGCCGGGTCGTGCGCCACGCACGCACAAACCCAGTAAGCCCGAATGCATCTCCCATCTGTTCCGTGGACAGCCCGAGAAGTTTCCCTGCCACCACCGTAACCCCAAAGTGGATCGCCGCATCTACCTCGAAGCTCCTCACGTAGGCTTCCGGCGAGGGATCAACCGCGTCCCTGATGCGTATGATTGCTTCATAGCCGTGCACAACCGCATTTATCAGGTCTTTCCCCGAAGCACCGAACCGCTCGCCCATGGCCAGGGCAACAGGGACAAGGACCGTCGTCATATGTCCTACCTTCATGTAGTCGTCGTCGTAATCGAGCTGGTTGGTCATGACGCGATTTACCTGCGCGGCCTGCATGAACGCGAGTCTGGTCCTGTCACCGATTACGGTGGCTTCAGGCGAACCGCCTATCTCTTTCATCATGTCTATAAGCAGGTCAACATCCGGGGTCTTGCGGCCACCCAAACCACACGCTATCGTATCTCCAATCGTCCGCTTGGCATGGGTCACAACCTCCGATGGCAAATCCTCAAACTTAGCCTGCGAAACATACCTAACGAGAGTCTCTGTCTGACTCATCACCATCTCCTCCTCGTACCGAAGCTCCGAAGTCCACGTCCTTTACAACCTCACGAACCTGGACCAGATGCCTGTGCATGTATACGCGCGCCTTGGCTGCGTCGTGGTTCCTGATCGCGCTTAGGATCTTCGTGTGGTATTGAATGGAATCGGTTCGAGTCTTATGCCTGACGTGTAAAATAGGTGAAATCATGTCGAGGCTCGATCGTAAGGTATTCAGTATGATTATGAACATGGGGTTTCCGGTTGCCAGAGCGAGCAGCACATGGAACTCCATGTTCTTGTATCCCGTAACCCTGTTCGCATCGCATAGTTCTTGCGTTTCGGCGATGTTGCGTTCCATCTGGAAAATCACTTTCGGGTCCACATCCGACGTCGCGAGCATCTCCGCAATGGAGGGCTCAAGTGCGATTCTGAACTGAGAAATACTCTCCCCTGTAATTCCGCCGAGCCGAAAAGCCTTGAACAGAAAATCGCTGATGAATTCATTTGTCAGGGGAGTAATGATAGCCCCGCCGCGAGCACCCTGTTTAACTTTGATCACCCCTGCGCCTTCGAGCATCTTCAAGGCTTCCCTTACTGAGTTACGACTGACTCCGAATTGCTTCATGAGTTCAGTCTCTGAGGGAAGCATGGAACCGGCTTTCAATTCATTGAAGAGGATTTTGTTCTCAATCTGCCGGACAATCGCATCCGGCATCCGGGTTTGATCTCTTACCGATTGAAAACGAATCATATGTTGGACATTCTACATTTGATAGAATTCTTGTCAAGGAGATTCTTATACTGCAGCCCGGCGCTCATTACATAATTCCAGTAGATTCCACTGCAGGGTGGTGATACGCTGTACGCGGATCCTTTGACCTCATGGCCCTTTGTCTCATTGCAACTCTACCAATTCGCATTCAAGATGGACGACCCAGCCACAGGCTGGGTGCCCCGGGCGACGAGGAGGAGCGTGACGAAGGCGTACTAAAAGTACGTCGTAGGATCACGACGACGAAGGCAACGAAGGTAAACGCTTGAAGGCGAATCGGTAGCAGGCATGAAATATCGACCCATCTTCCCCTTAGCCCTCGCACACTTTGCATGCGACCTCAATCAGGGTGCGCTCCCCATCCTCCTTCCCTTTTTCATGGCAGAGCACCACATTACCTATGCGGCAGCAGCCACCATCGTCTTTGCGGCAAACTTGGTCTCTACGGTCACACAGCCGGCCTTCGGATATATCGCCGACCGCCAATCGAGGCCGTGGCTGATTCCGTTAGGCGTGCTCATAGCCGGGCTCGGCTTTTCATGCGCCGGTATAGCACCCACCTATTCCATGGTGCTCCTGGTCGTTGCGTTCAGCGGGCTGGGCGTGGCCATCTTTCATCCAGAAGGGGCTCGCCAGGCTCACCGCGTAGCGGGTGACAAGAAGGCGACGGCGATGAGCCTCTTCACCTTTGGCGGCCAGCTCGGATTCGCCCTGGGTCCGTTGTTCGCCACGGCGATCCTGCTCGCGTGGGGATTGCCATCCACGCTGATCTTTGCACTACCTGCCATCGCAGTGGCAGCATTTACATTTTGCACGGCCGGAAAGCTTTCAGCATGGGCCGAACATGCAGGAGAGCATACACACGTGGCCACCCAGCCTGCAGGCAAGGACGCCTGGCCAGCTTTTTTCTGCGTTGCTCTGGCCGTAGTCTGCCGGTCGATCATCTTTTATGGGTTGAATACATTCCTCCCTCTCTTCTGGATGAACGTGCTTCGTCAGTCAACAGCAGCCGGTGCGTCAGCTTTGACGATCCTTGTTGCCGGAGGGATCATAGGCAATCTCATCGGTGGAAGGCTCGCTGACCGTTTCGGCTATCGCGCCGCTGCACTGGCTGAGTATGGTTTACTCGCCTGTGTTTTGCCGCTTTTTCTGCTCACTCGCAGCCCTGTATGGGCATTTCTGCTCCTGGTCCCGATCGGGCTTCTGCTTTCCGCACCCAACTCTGCCATGGTCGTGCTCGGGCAGACCTACCTCCCCAACCACATAGGGTTCTCATCCGGAGTCACCATGGGTCTTGCCTTCTCATTCGGGGGGATGACAGTACCTTTGCTGGGATGGATTGCCGATCACCACGGGCTCCTGACGGCTATCTCGACGGTTGCTTTCATACCGATAGTCTGTGCCGGGCTAGTGCTCACGTTGCCAAATCCCAAACGTGGATAAGGGACATCGGCCCAGCGATTATTCCTACCTCATCCTCTGCTTCACGAGGAGTAAGGGTATGAGGCTCCGGACATCTTCAACTTCTTCGAGTCGATTCACCATCGACAGCATGCTTTCTACACTCTTCGCCGGCAAAGGATTATGCGCGTAATCGAGACAATCACGGAAGCGCTCGAGGTGTTCCTCCCGAGTCAACGGATTGCCCGGATGGCCCCGGGGGATATCAGCCGACTTAGTGTCGTACACGTCTCCCGTTCTTGTCATTACTCTTACATGAGCGGCAATGGAGAACCTTCCACTGGCAGGGTCGTCGAGGCTCGTTTCCGGAGTGACATAAATACGCTTCACGAGCTCCATGATTCTCGGATCGTTGATATCAGCCTCATCAAAATGACGTAGCCTGGAACTCTTTCTCAGCAGGGCATTGGCAACGCAATACTGGATGTTGAACTGAGCATTCACTTTGGGATTCTCTCCCACCTCGAAGAGCCCTCCCACCAACTTATACACATGGGGAGAAACCGTGACATCCACCCTTGCGACGTTCTCCACCGGGACGTCTTTTCGGCTAACCAGAGCAAGCACAGCATCGGTCGGGGCAAGCGTTCCCCCGCAACTGGGATACCTCTTGAATAGTGTCTTCTCCATTTCAAACCGCTTTCCCAGATCTCCGGTTACCTGCTGTGTATCGTACTTGTCCTTTGCATAAAGGTGAAAGTAGCCGTAAATACCTTCAAGAAAATTCTTGGGGCCGGTAATACCTCTCCGGGCGAGTTGCGCCGAGATTATCCCTGACTGAGAAACAAATCCCTGAATCACCCTAACCGCCAAGGAGCCATCTATGTTGCTCTGCATACTTCCCCCGGCTCTGTTGAAGGCCAGGGCCAGAGCATCCAGCATCTGCTTTGCGTCGAGACGAAGTAGCCTGCCCGCGATAGCGGTGGCCCCAAAGATGGTGCAGACTCCGGTCGGGTCGAAACCATCGTACACGGAAATAGAATTCAACCTCGATGCTGTCTCTGTTCCCAGGACAATGGCGGTAAGAAACTCCTTGCCTGTGCAACCCCCTGCCAGTTCTGCGGCCGCCAAAGCAGTCGGAACAGAGGAGGAACCGACGTGCATCCCCGGAACCATCCCATCGCAAAAGTCGAGGGCACGGGCCATGGCACTATTCACGAGGGCCGCGTTGTAGGCCGGTACCTTGCCGCCATGCATGAGAATAGTGGCTTCTTTCCTTCCACCCCACTGCCGCGCCTGACGCACCAATGCCTCACAGCCCTCGGCATTGGCGCCGGCAATGGTGGTCCCCAGCACCGTGAGTATCACTTCTTTTGCAATCCTTATCGGTTTTTCAGGCAGGTCTTGGTATGCCGTATCTGTCACGTACCGGGCAAGTTCCCTCTCACTCTCCATGTCTTACCTCCATGAAAGGGTGTAGCCTTCCTCGTCCTCGCATCCCCCTTTCTCTCCCGGACTCACTCCCAGCCTGGCGTCCAGGTTTTGTTTGGATGTTATGCCTGTCCCGTGGTAGTACTCAAAGTCCTGCAGGCAGTTAAGCGAATACTGGTAACGGCTGTGGGTGGCTGGAAATGGCGGGTCAAACTTATGCTTCCAGCGCAATTCCGCGTAAGCTTTCTGCACCTCGATGAAATATTCAAGAGGGGGGGATTCCTGGTCGGCGAACGCGGAACCTGCCTCCCGCGTCCATAGATTGTATCGCGGAAGGACCCCATGGCTCATGAGGAAATCCCAGCCGCCTGCAGTTGATTTTACGGCGGAGCTGACATCTTCAAATCCATAGGGTTTTGCCATCTCAACCCCGAGGACAAAGTTCGGATTGACTTGAGTCGGGCCCCAGAAATCAACAGCTCTGATCGTTCTCCTTATCCATTCGTCGTAGCCAATATGCCTATCCTTCCCGGGGCAGATCCATTTGAACAGCTTCTTATCCCAAACCTCGATATTCGGCTCCAATGAAGAAAAGCCGGTGTCGTGAAGTCTCCTCAGCCCTTCGTCGTCGTATGGAGCGATTTGTACGCATGTGGGGATCCACGACTGCAGTTTCTTCTTTATTGCGTTGAGGCGCGTGATGTAGAAGTCCAACTCGCTTTGCCCCTTGTACTTACCCAGAATCGTTCCGCCGCTGACAAGCAACTGGTTGTAATGGTGATCCACAGTAATGGCTGTCTTGACCGCCTCCCCGACTACCTCAGGGTCGATACGGGCTACCACATCCTCCCCACCGGCTTTCTGCTCCCTCAGGGTGGCGTTTATATCGCAGAAGAGACATTGGTCGCCGGTGTTCCAAAATTCACAGTACTTGTTGATCGTGACAAACACCATACAGGTCTGCCCCTGAGCAATGGCGGACATCTGGATGCCGTCTTTTGTCCTCATGTCATACCATCTGGGTTTGCGCTCAAAATAGATTTTCTTGGCAATTACCTCGCCGTTCTCGCGGATGGCAAACTCACCATCTATGAAGTCCAGCAGGTAGGGAGAGTGCTCATTGGTCCGCACCATCATGGGACATCCGTCTTCAAACCGCAACACCCAGGGGATCTTGTCTCCATAAACCTTCGTCTTCTTGAAATCATATGAGAAGAGATGGAAGCCCTTCCATAGCAGGTCGTCCCTCTGCCGAAAGTTCTCCACCGCCGCCTCGCTGATATCAATACCCTGCCGCAGCGCATCTGTCTTTAACACGATATTCGGATGAACATCAGGGAACTGCCTGTACAGGTTTTCAATACTCATACCATGCCTCCTTTTCGAATACCCGTGCAATCATTTCTCCGCCAACAATAGGCAGTTGTTGCTTTACCTTATCTTATGATTCACGATTATCGTAGTATCATTACACAGTATGTTTGTTTTCCTGGACACGCTCCATATTAGATGAAGGGCCAAGAACATGTCAAGGTTCTACTCGATAGGTTCTACTCGATAGTTGAGTGCATGGGGGCATATCACCGCACTTTCCACCTCACGGTGACCGGCCTGGCATAAAAAATAACAGTAACGGTAACCTGCGCGCTGACAAATGGCTGCCAAGGGTAACGGGAAGGTGTTGTTTCGACCGGCGTCTTTCACTCCCCGAGAATCTGAATGACGATCTCCCGTGTGCGTGGCCGGTTGTCGAACTCTGCGAGCACCACTTGCTGCCACGTGCCAAGGAGCAGCTTCCCCTTCTCAAACGGGACAACAAGCGACGGACCAGTAAACGTCGCCCGCACGTGACTGAACCCATTTGCATCACCCCAGGTCTCGTCATGGTGATACTGGCGGGTTGAAGGAGCCAGCCCTTCATAAAATTCCTGCATGTCCCGTATGAGCCCCGGTTCGTATTCGAATGTGGTGATTGCAGCTGTGGACCCCACCACGAAGACCGTGACATTGCCTGTCTGAAGTCGTGCCCGCTGAAGAGCATCTGCGACCTGGCGCGTTATATCAATCAGGTCCCCGGCGCCCTTGGTACTCACTTTTATGCGCTCGCTGATGATCTTCATTGTCTCCCTCCTGCACGGTATGGCTCACGGCCCGGCATTTCTCGTTCTTCTGGTTTCTTTAGTTTCTTTGGTTTCTTTGGTTTCTCTGGTTTCTCTGGTTGCCTACCACCGATCACCGACGACTGGTTAGTCTCCGCGTCTCCCTCTCTCCGTGTCTCGCTGATTACCGATCACCGATTACCGATCACTGGTTTTCTAGCTTGCCCCTGGACCCTATCTTTATTTCCAGCTCTCCCAGCCCCATCCGTTCTCCTTCCCCACCCTCTTCTGCAGGATGCCCCATGGTCACGACAGCCATGAGTTCCAAGTTGTCGGCAAGCCCGAGAAAGGCCGCGACTTCAATTTTCCGGTTGAGTATTTCACCGAGCCAGCACGCGCCAAGGCCCAGCTCATGCGCCGCAAGCAGCATATTCTGAATAAACGCACCCATCGCCATCAGGTCCTTATCGCGATTGTACGAAGCCTTCAGGTCCATACAGACTACGATCACAACCGGAGCTCCACGGATGGTCTCGCTGTACGTCGTGAATCGTGCCAGCCCCTCCCTTGTCTCATCGTCTTCGATGACAAGAAACCGCCACGGCTGGTTGTTCAGACCGGACGGCGCCCACCTGCCTGCCTCGAGAACTGCCTGTATGCTCTCTTCCGATGGCTTCGATTCAGCATACGCCCTTATGGAGCGACGCCGCCGGATCACATCTTTTGCGGACATCTTCCCTCCCCGTTCACCCCTTAGACGTTTCTCTGGTTTCTCTGGTTTCTTTCGTTTCTCTGCTTTCTTCGGTTACCGATAACCGATCACCGATAGCTGGTTTCACTGGTTACTATCTACTGCCAACGGGCCACTGTTTGGTCCCCGCGTCTCACTTGACGCTCGACACTTCTTCTTTTAAGTGCTCACCGGTCTCCCGTCTCCGGTCACCGGTCGCCTTCAGTCACGTTCCCAGCTGTACCGGCTCGGTGATGCGCTTGAGCAACGCAAGTGCAGAAAGTGCTGCCAGGTAGCTGGTCTTTGGATTGTCAGGCGACGGCACATTCTCAAGCCTCACGAACAAGTGGCCGAACTCACCTTCCACCTCAACTTCGTGCACGTTACTCGTGAGTCCAGGGTCAGCCACCACTTTGACGATGGTGGCTTCGGCGCCGATACCTGCGAGACTCAAGGACGCTGCCACATTAAGATTGACAGGAAAATGCCTCACCGCTTCACGTGCGGGCCCCTCGAAAATGGTAAGAGACCCAACGAGGCCCTCAAGGCTCAGCCCTCTTTTACGGACTATATCGGCTGTCGCCAGGTTCTGCGGGGGCTTGCGTGTCGTGAGACGCACCTTGTCAATCCTACCCATGGCAGCAGCCCGCAGGCCATCGAGGCCGGCTATCGCACCGGAAGGGATGTAGATATGACAACCACGCTCCCGCGCCAAATCGAAAAGATCCTCATGGCCAAGAAAACCACCAACGCTCAAGCACATCACGTCCTTGCGGGCAGCCAGACATGTACGAACGATGTCCGGTACTGCGGCAGGCACCGTCGATTCGACGATGAGATCGGAGCGCTGAATGAGTTCCTCAAGAGTGCATACCGGCGCTTTCTTCCGGAGCCCATTTGCCAACTGCGAGGCCCTGTCTTCATCGTTGTCGTAGAAACCTGAAATGGTAGCATTCACCCTACTCTCGTCAATCGCCCTTGCAACTACACCACCGATGTTTCCGCATCCCGCCAGACCCACTTTTGTCATGTCACCCCCGGACTTTTTGTTCTCTTAGGATACTATTATACCAGCTCTAAGCGGAAGTCTGAATTAACATGCAAATCATTGGCTTCCCTGCGTTTTGAGGTTGTGGCCCATTTAGGTTAGCGTATGGGCCTTGTTTCAGGCTTCAAACACATGGCCTCACTTTTTTTGTTGACATAAATATGTGATGCGCTAAAATCTTAATGTAGGACATTAGACGTTTGACGCACAGTCTGTTGGTAAGTCTTAAGGGCAATGAAACTTTTGCGCAAATTCCCGACTAGCTAGAGGATGTCTTGTCTTCAGGTAGACTGAGGACGAGGGCACGGTTTTTTCAGCACCTGTGAGAGGAGGATATCACGCCCATGCGAGACTTTCGGGAATTTTTAGCACTCCTCGAAGAACACGGAGAGTTGCTGAGGATCAGCGAAGAGATCGATCCCAGGTTTGAGGTCGGCGGGATCAACAGGCTGGCTGTCTTGAAGCGGGGGCCAGCCCTGCTTTTTGAACGCATCAAGGGTTCGCCCGCGTCTGTGTCAACGTTCGTGTTCGGTTCGCAGCATCGGATCGATATGGCCTTTGGAACCACGAATCAACAGCAGACGGTAGCAAGATACGTTCAGGCCCTCGAGCGCGAGCGTGTAGCCCCCGTGCTTGTAGAATGGGGACCGTGCAAGGAAAACATAGTGCGCAATCCGGATTTGACACGGGACGTACCAAACATCATTTGGGGCGAACTTGATGGCGGATCCTACATTACACTGCCGTTACTGGTAACTAAAGACCCTGACAAGAAGAAACGCAACATGGGCATCTACCGGGTCCTGATCGGGGGACCTAAAGAGGCGGGTGTTCTCATTGTGCCCACTCAGCATATAGGCATGATGTATACGGAGTATGAAAGGCGGGACGAGCCCATGGAGGTGGCAATCTTTCTCGGAGGAGATCCGCTGCTCACGGTCCTCGGGGCTGCCCCACTGCAATACGGAGACGATGAGTTCGCGCTCCTCGGAGCGCTCAGGGGCGAACCACTGCAGCTTGTTAAGTGCGAAACAGTGGATCTTGAAGTTCCCGCGACGGCTGAAATTGTGATCGAAGGCAGGGTGCTTCCAAAGGTGCGGAAGCCCGAAGGTCCTTTTGGGGAATATACGGGCTACTATGGAACGAGAGGGGAACGGCCGGTCATGCGGGTCACATGTATTACCCACCGCAACGGCTACATCTGGCCCGGGGCCTATGTCACCAAACCATTTCCGCCCAACGAGGATACGGTGGTCCGGTCAGCGAGCGTCGACGCAGGGATACTGAGTCAGGCACGCAAGGTGCTGCCCGATATCAAGAACTTTCATATGATGGAGAGTAGCGGGGATTCATACTGGGGAGTGGTCCAGATAGGGAAGAAGCCGTATGCCCACTTTGCTAAGCAGGTGATGGACGCCATCTGGGCTACCCACAAAGGCTGCTGGATCAAATTCCTCGTTGTCGTGGACGAAGACATCGACATATACAGCGTTGACGACGTCATATGGGCCATTTCCATGCGGACACAACCACACAGCGATACGTTTGTGGTGAACGATCATATCGGCTATCCGCTCGATCCTTCTGCCCGCATTCCCGGCACATCATCCCACATGGGCATCGATGCTACCGTCAAGGTGCCCGAACGGTTCACCTCATATCCACCGCTCTCTATCGCTTCTGAGTCTCTGCTTAAGGTCATAGAGGAGAAATATGGCCATACCGGCTTTTATAGGGCCATCATGGACAAGGGGAAATAGAGGGATAGACATATGGATACTGAACGGAAGCTCGCCCAG
>Ga0102851_10001629_pt1 | contig 13028 bp, 13 predicted proteins | sample Mud3Dept3metaG_FD_79558 | JGI IMG/M metagenome (GOLD analysis project Ga0102851, IMG submission 79558) | Freshwater wetland microbial communities from Ohio, USA, analyzing the effect of biotic and abiotic controls - Mud 3 Core 4 Depth 3... | ecosystem: Environmental > Aquatic > Freshwater >... | reverse complement strand
GGCAGAAGACACCACCTCTCTTCCCTGCCTTATCCCTTGATGGATGAAGCTATCGGTGCCTTCTGCTCTTCCAGCAATGCCTTTAGGTTCGTGAACTTGTCCTTCATGTGCGGTATATGCATTGCCATCATGAACTCCTTTTCGAATGCAGGCTCTGTGGCAATCTCAACGAAGTTGACCCACCGCGCGCGTTCGTCCGCCTCTGTCCGCTTCCCCTTGTTCAGAAGGGCCATGCGCGCACCATCACCCGCAGCGTTGCCGACGACAACGACCTTCTCGATCGGGACATCAGGGAATATACCGAGCGTCAAAGACGCCTCCCGGTCGATATGGCTGCCGAACGCGCCTGCAAGCTCTACGCGGTCAAGTTTGGTCACGCCCATCTTCTGCATCATCAGCTTGGCGCCGGTATACAGCGCGCCTTTTGCGAGCTGGAGCGCCCTGACGTCTCCCTGCGTAACCGTAATGTCCTGGTTGATCGACGTCTCTTCAGCCCACGCAAGTACATACTCCGGCTTGCCTTCGGCGGTCTTCCGAACGCGGTTCGAGCCGCAGTCCATGACAAACTTGCCGGTCTTGTCTATGATGCCAGCCTTGAACATCTCCGCGACTACGTCGATGATGGCGGATCCGCAGATGCCCTTGGCATTAATCTTTCCTTCGATATGTGTGTGCCAGTCGGCCTTGCCGATGACCTTGTACTGGGGCTCTTTGGTGGCAGGGTCTATCTTCACCTTTTCGATCGCCCCTGGGGCCGCCCTCATGCCGAACTTGATCTGCGCACCCTCGAATGCCGGCCCGGTTGCGCAGGAAGTCGAGCATACCCTGTCCTTGTTGCCGAGGAGAAGCTCGCCGTTCGTGCCGATGTCGATGATGAGTACCATCTCGTCCTGGAAATACTGCTCCTGTGCTATCAGAACGCCCACATTATCGGCGCCGACAAACCCTGCCTCGATCGGAAGCACGTGGATAAACGAGCCGGGGTTGATCTTGAGCCCGAGGTCACGCGCCTTGATATCCATGGAGCGCTGCACTGCCGGTATGAACGGGGATCTGCCGATATAAACCGGGTTCAGCCCGAGAAAGATGTGGTGCATCGCGGTATTGAAAACAATCGTGAGGTCTTCGATCGCAAACCCCGGGTTCGGTCCGTCCTTCTTCACCTCGGCCACAACCCTCTCGATGATCTCGTTCAGGCCGGTGATGATCGCATCCTGCATGGTCTTGAGCCCTTCGGGGTTCGACATCGCATACGTGATCCTGGACATGACGTCCTCTCCGTACGGCACCTGGGGATTCATCATGGACTCGGTATTGATGACCTTGCCCGTCGAAAGGTCGCACAGATAGCCGACGCAGGTGGTTGTGCCGACATCAACGGCAAGTCCGTAGCATACGTCGACATGGCCTGGCTCGACCTTTACGATCTCCTTGTCCTGCCAGACGGTTACAGTGATTGTCCACTCCCCCTCACGAAGGACGTCCTGAAGATGGAGCAGCACCTGATAGTCGAACGTCAGGCCTTTCAGTCCGTAATCCTTTTCCATTTCCGCAACAATGCGTTCATAATCACCCGTTGTCATGTCGTGGAGCGTCGGCGGCGTAAGTGTCAGCGTATACTTTTTCACTGCCGGGTCAAGTGCGATCGAAAGTTCCTTTGCGGCCTTTCGTACCACCTGTTTCCCTGCCCGCGACCGCTCGGGAACAAAGACCTTGAGATCACCGTGAATCTCGCAGGAGCAGGCAAGCCTGATTCCCGGCCCGTCCTCCGGTTTGATATGCTTCAGTTCATCAGCGCCGGCCTCGGACGGCGTGATATGGGACATGCTGGACTCGAGGTTGTCCTTTTCAAAATATCCCTCCTCGATCCTCACCTTGCACTTTCCGCAGACTTTTTTGTCGCCGCAGAGTGCCTCAAGGTCAACACCCAGAAGCTGCGCTGCCTTGAGGATCGTGGTGCCCTCTTCTATTTCTCCACGCCTTCCTGCAGGCTGGAAAATCACCTTGAATGTACGACCCATGTATAGTTCCTCCTTGAAATCACCGTGTATTCTTGAGTCATTCCGGTGCTTGTCCCGACTCCGTACGGGATCAGTCCGGAATCATTCCGAAAGATTCCCGACCTGCCTGCCGGACAGGCAAGCCCGCCTCGCTCGCTTAAGGCGTCTACTTCCGGTGCGGGAATGACGACTTCGGATGCAACATGATCAGCCATGTTCCCTTACGTGGAGCTGACTGCCTCCTGTTTCCTGCTGCGCGGCTCCCTACCCTGTGCCGCCACTCACCTTCCCGTTCCTCGAGTAGGGACAGACCGTTACGCAGAATCCGCAGTTCGGCTTGCCTTCAAGGCTCTGTCGCTTGTCCTTAAGCGCAGAACACTTCTCATATGCAACGATCTTTCTTCCTGGTTCCCGTATTGACCAGTGATGACCATTAACCGCACCTGAAGGGCAGTGCCTTACGCAGAGATCGCAGTCTCCGCACTCGGACTCCCTCACCGGCTGATCGGGAGCAAGCGGGGCATTGGTAAGGACCGTTGCCCAGGAGAGCCTCGAACCATACTGCCGGTTGATCACGAGTCCGTTCTTCCCGACCCATCCCAGCCCCGAGCAGGTGGCCGCTGTTTTATGGCAGAAGAGCTTATACAGCTTGGTGATAAGCTTGTCCTTCCGCCGGTCGGAATCAGGGGGAATCGAAAGGTTCCGGTAACCCCGTGCACTGAGCCATCCTACGGTGAGTCCCTGGAGCCTCGAGAGGACCGCTATGGTCTCCCGGTTAAGGTTCCTGTTCACCGCAATCGCAACGCCGCGGTTCAGGTGCATGATCTCGCTCGTAAGGGCCTCTGACACATCACCGATCCCGACGAGTGTCGCACCCTCCCTCTTCAGATACTGCTTAAGCAGGTCAGCGTTCACGGCTTACTGCTTTGCGGCCTTCTCGTCCCTCAGTTTTTTCAGGAATGCGACCATCTTGATCGCTTCCTTGAGAGCGTTGCTGGCGTCCTCCGCATAGCCGTCTGCGCCCCACTTGTCGGCAAGGTCCTTGGATGTCGGTGCGCCGCCGATCATGATCATGCAGTCGGGGTTCTTTGCCTTGATCTTCTCGATGACCTTCGGCATGCCGACCATTGAGGTGGTCATCATGGCGGACAGACATACCAGTTCCGAGTCGGTCTTCAGCTGCTCGTCAACGAACTTGTCAAGGGGAACATCCCTGCCGAGGTCATAGACATGAAAGCCCGCAACGTCGAACATCATCTTGACCAGGTTCTTGCCGATATCGTGCACGTCGCCTTCGACCGTGCCGATGACGACCGACCCCTTGACGCCGAGGTCCATCTGCTTGCAGTGAGGCTTCAGAATGTCGAGGCCGGCATACAACGCGTCAGCGCACATGAGGATCTCGGGGACAAAATATTCCTGGGCCTCAAAAAGCCTTCCGACCTCTTCCATGCCGGAGACGAGCCCGTCGAAGATCGCCTCGTTCGCATCGAGGCCTTCGGCTACCGCTGCGTTCGCACCCTCCCTGCACGCGTCTTCATCATACTGGATAACGCCGTTCCGCAGCTTCTCGAGGATCTCTTTTTTTCTTGCATCGTCTGCCATTACTTTTTACCTCCATATCTGGTTATTTCATCCATCATCGCTTTCATGTTCTGCGGGGGTATGGTCGGCCAGATGTCGCATCCCGGCCAGACCGCGCTGACGCCGTCATCGATGCATTTTCTGACCGTGGACCTGACAAGGTCCTCGGAGCCGGAAACCAGGACGTTATAGGCGTCCACGTTCCCGAAGATAAGGGCGTCGCTGCCGAGCTTTTTCCGCGACTCGGCAACATCGTTCTTCTGTTCAACGCTTATCGCCGTAGGACCGGCCTCCATCATGAACGTGACGATATCGTTCGTCTTGCCGCAGATATGGAGGACGGAATGGCAGGAGATCGATTTGATCACCTTCTGGAGCGGGGGCATGATAAGGTTCTTGAATACCCGCGGGCTCAGCACATCGCTGGTCGCACCCATCTCCCTGACCGTAATATAATCAACGCCCGCCTTTTCAAATTCCTTTGCCGTAAGAATAATTGCATCTGCGCAGAGATCGAGAAGCTTCGCGACCTTGTCCGCCTTCTTGAAGGAAAGCTTCAGAAGGTCGTTCAGCTCCATAATCTGGCCTGCAAGCGTAAACGGGCCGAGAACATACGAGCCGACCGCAACGTCATTACCGATATCCGCCTTGAGGAGCTTTATCGCCTCCCTCATCATGGGTATTCTTCCCTTTTCGGAAAAGCCGTCAGGTATCCTGATCGTATCCATCTCTGCTTCGTTATGGATGAGCTTTTCCTTGATCGTGGGATAGAGGATGCCCTCCGCATGGGGATAGACGTTGATCACGCACCCCATGGCTTCCGCCTCCACGCAGAGGTCAACAGGCACGACCCCGCATTCGAAGCCGAACAGCTTGTAGGTGGTCGCAGCAGTGGCCGCCATCTGCTTTGCATCAAGGTGGATGCCGGCAAACTTGTAGCCGAGCTCGTTTATGCCGGTCTCGGTAATATTGCCCATGCCGCTGAAACAGGGGACCCTGTCTATCGCCTCCTTTTTAAATAATTTCAGCACTCTTTCACGTGAATTCATGAACGATGATTCTCCTTTCTTTATGAAAAATCTCCCCTATCCCCTCTTTTCCAAAGAGGGGTTCCTATCCCCCCCTTTGTTAAAGGAATCCTGCCTGCCGGCAGGCAGGGTCAGAAGGGATTTTATGAATAAATCCGTCATACCACCATATCTCTATCACTTCCCTTTTTTCCTCGAACCACCCTCCTGCAACTTCGTGATGAAATCGGCAAATTGCTTGCGGATCGGAAGGTTGGGATTGTCGTAAATGATCCCTGTCTCATCATAGACGAGCGTCGAGAGCAGGATATGCGCGCTTGCAACTGCAGGAAAAACACGCGGGGCCGTGACAGCCGGTCCGCAGAAATTGAAGTCTGACCAGAGGGCGGAACCCATGCCCTGGACGACCGCGTCCATAGCCTTGAACCCGTCGAGTCCCCACTTCTGCTTGATCTCTCCCCACATATGCGTGCCGTTTGAGTATGCGCCGCCGCAGGGCAGACCATGCTTCTCCTTGATCAGCCGGTTGGCAACGAGGGAGAATGAGGTTGAAGGCATATTCATGACAGAGGTATCGACGATGATGGTATCGAATGAATCAGCGCCCTGAGCCATAATGGATTCAAGGGATTTTACCCTTCCCGCGGGGGACTGGTCCTGGTCGTCGAACGCCTGAATCACCACATGCCTGATGCCGAGATCCTTAAGCCTCTGCACTTGTCCCTTGATGTCCTTGTCCCAGGGGGTGATGCTGTTATACAGAAATTTTTCCTGCACACCGATCTGAGATACATATTCGGTCGCCTTTGCGCGCTGCTCCGCCACCCACATGTCGATACCGAACGGCATGGAGGTGTTCTCGAGATAGAAGTCGATGTATACCTTTGCCTCATCCGGAGTATTGGCTACCATGGCGACCATGCCAGGGACCCCCGTGGCCTCCGAAATCTGCTCCATCTGCCTGAGCATCTCCTTTGTCCGTTCACGGTCGAAGTTCCCTTTGCGGTCAGTCTTGGTAACGCTGTCCTTGTTATGAAAAAGCGACGCAATCATCAACGGAGGGTTCTCACCGGGCTGGCCGCCGACAGGTATCCCGCTGAAATTAAACACTTTCTGTTCTTTTTCGAATTTGAACATCCCGTCTCCTTTATCTCAAAATTATGCTACACTTATAGTGTATCCACTTACGGCAGCTGTTCCTGTCTCAGGACGCTGCCTCTTTTTTTGTCAGGTACTATGGTAAAGGCAGAGGCAGAGAAAAAGCTCTTTGCCTGTACCTCTGCCTTTACCTTATTTCTTAAAATACTCCGTGATCAAACTTCGGAGCAGGCAGATACTCCCACTTCTCGCCTTTTTTATACTTGTCAAAGATGTCAAGGCACTTCAGGCAATACTCGAAAGCATACGGGATGCCCGGTCCGCCCGGAACGAAACCGGCCAGGATCATGCCGACAGCTGCAGCTTCGAAGACCTCATTCCAGGTTGCCCCTGCATTTGCAGCGGGAATGACATGGATGATGCAGCGGGGTGAGCAGTATGCAACGCCTCCTGCCATGAACATCAGCTCCTTGTGCTTCCGCGAAAGTGCCCCGTCTGCAAAAATGCTCTCGTAGAAGTCAGCAAAGGTCCTTCCGGGGTCCGGTGTCACGGTGTTGATGATCTGGAACATCCTCGGCACAAAACCACACTTCTGCTTCATATACTCGTTCACTTGTTCTGTCGTCATCTTCTCTGCCATAGCACTTGCCTCCTTGGTTTGTTCACCCGGCTCAAGGCCGAGCATATTTTTCACGTAATCAACGAATCCCATCTTTTACCTCCCGTTACAGGTTCCCGATCCCCTTGTTATCTCCTCACCTCCCTCAGGGGTATCAATATCCTTCACAGTCTGAATGAAACATGTCGCGGAGTATGGCGGGTGTGGCGAAAAGCCGGTCGCAACAATTCCGTTCTCCTCAGCGAATCCGCCGGGGCGGAAAGAGCACCGGAAGTCGCGCAGGAAGATCCATCTGAAGACGCGGCCTTCAGACCACCTCTGCTGTCATAAAGCAATGCCAGGGGAAATTTCATCGCCTTGACAGGCTTTGAGAAGCATCCGCCATATCAATATAAAACACACTCATTCGCCTAATACTTCCAGTTCAGGGCAACGTCATGGAATTTCTTCAGGTTCTCATAACTGATGGTCGGCGGAATATCGCACCCCGGGACCAGCACAAATCCCCTGTTGTCCTTTCCTGCAATCTCGATGACCTCCTTGCATGCAGCTTCTACTTCCTCCACCGTCTTGTTGAGGAGCACGTGCACCGGCGCAACATTGCCGCCAAAGGACATCTTGCCGAGCAGGGCCTCCCGGGCCTTTGCGATATCGACCTTCTGGTCAAAGAAGATCGTAGAGCAGCCGGTCTCAGGAAAGAGCTCGAGCCTGTCGCTCGTATTTCCGCAGATATGCAAGATGGTGTACACTCCTTTGGATTTCGCCCAGTCGCTCATCTTCTTCAAGGGCGGCACCGCGAACTTTGACATCTGCTTCGGGTTGATCAGGTCTCCTGATGCCGTGGGGTCAGCAATGCTGAGGGCCTCAACGCCGTCCCTGACCAGCGGCTCATAAAGCTTAATGAGCAGGTCTGCGCAGAAGTCCACCATCTTCTCGACAAAGGCAGGTTTCTTGAACGTAGCCTTCATAAAGGCCTCCTCGCCGACAAATCGGGCGGCAAGGGTGAACGGCCCCCAGCAGGTCATGGTGACAAGATACCTGTCGCCAATTTTCTGCTTCACCTTACGCGTTGCCTCCATGACATTGAGCACCACGGGATCCCTTAAAATGTCTTCCATGTCGAGCTTGGCAAGGTCCTCTTCAGTGTTCACCACATGGGCAGTCATGTCAGGGGCTCCGATCTCGCGAAATTTGACGCCCACACCCAGTTTTCTCCCAAGCGCGATCGCGTGAAAGTTGTTGAACCCCGAGCCGACATAGACAATGTCTGACCTGATCTTTTCCGCCTCGGCAACGCACATTTCGACATTTTTGTCCACGTTGTTCGCCAGTTCTTCGAACGTTGTTCCATAGTCCTTGATTGACCACATTCCGCCGCCGAACACGGTAACCGGCACCCTCTCCGTCTTTTCCATCGCAAAAGCCTTTAAGATAGTCTCTCTCGGTGTCATAGCCATAGAAATGCTCCCTCCTTAGGTATGTGTAATTGCACTGACCTGGTGCATACGATGAATCAAAGACCTTACCGCTTCAAGATCCACAGGGACTTTTATGCTCAATGAGTCTGTTTCAATTTCAGAGCATCCGACCAGGATCACTGTAATGTCGGGAGCAACGGTTTTGATGACCTTTACCGCATCCTCGGCAGACATGCCAAAGGTATGGGAATCGATGATAACAGCCTGATAGGTATTCTTCATGATCTGCTGCACTGCATGGGCAGGGTAGTCGGAAATATCGACGCCGCATCCTTCATCACGCAGGATGCCGTAAAGCCCCTTAATGAGCATCGGGTCATGGGTACATAAGAGAATATCACTCACGGTACGGAATAATGAGCAATTCCAGTACCAGACGGATGGTACAGGCAACCCTTTTATATTAAAAAATAATTTTTCTTGTCAGAGAGGATATGTAGAAAAATGCCCCATATTGCAGGGGCATTTTTCCTCGTTTCCCTGTTTCCTCCAGAATTCTGATAATGGGATCCGGGGAGGGGCCCCAGAAAAAAGAATCGTTCCTCTCTTTGTATAACCGCAGGCAGCGTCACCGCAGGATTCCCTGAAAAACCATCTTCCCCAGCAACGGCGTGCCTGCCGGACACATAATGTCTTACAGGAACTCCTCGAAGTAGTCCAGGTCCTTGTGGAAAGTTTCCTCCAGTGAGGCAAGGGCAGCAAAACCTGCAACCAGGCAGATTGCGCCGACTGCGAGCGCGCCTGCCTCGAGGCCAAAGGGTTTGCGGAAGAACTGGAACAGGAGTGTGATAGGCACCACCATGCCGCGGACGAAGTTAGGCACTGTCGTGGCGACCGTGGCACGCAGGTTCGTCCCAAACTGCTCAGCAGCCACGGTGACGAAGATGGCCCAGTAGCCGATGGCGATTCCGAGAACAAGACAAACGCAGTAGAAGAAGGCCGGGCTCCTGCTCCCCTGCAGAAAGTAGAGGGCAATGCCTGCGATGGTCAACAGCATGTACAGGAAAACCACCTTTTTCCTGCTCCTCAATGCCTGGCTCAGAAGACCGCTGGAGAGGTCGCCGAAGACCAGCCCCAGGTAGCAGTACATCACCGCGTTTCCGGCCGAGATTGGGCCGGTTGTGCCAAGTGCCCTGGCGAACTCCGGCGAGAAGGTGATAAGGATGCCGACAACGAACCAGATCGGCACGCCGATCAGGATTGAGTTGAGATACCGAAGAAAGCGCTTTCGGTCGGTGAACAGCGCAACAAAGTTTCCCCGGCTCATGCCCGCCTTCTCCTCCATGGCCCGGAACATGCCGGACTCTGCCACGCTGATTCTGGCGATGAGCAGGACGAGGCCCAGGGCCCCGCCGATATAGAAGGCGTTCCGCCAGTCATATGTGCCGGCCACGATATTCGCAAGGATGGCGCCCGAGACACCGATCGATGCCACAAGCATGGTGCCGTAGCCACGGATGCTTCGATGCAGCACTTCGGACACGAGCGTGATACCTGCCCCCAGCTCGCCGGCCAGGCCGATGCCGGCGATAAAACGCAGGGCAGCATACGCGCTGAGCGACGAGACCATTCCATTGGCGATGTTCGCAATAGAGTACAGGAAGATCGACCCGAACATGATCTTGAGCCTTCCCTTCCGGTCGCCCAGCACACCCCAGATGATCCCGCCCATGAGCATGCCCGCCATCTGCATGTTTAGCAGAAATACGCCGTTGTCTATCAGCTCCTGGCCGGAAAGGCCGAGCGACTTGAGGCTCGGCACCCGGACGATGCTGAAGAGAAACAGATCGTAGATGTCCACGAAGTAGCCGAGCGCGGCCACGATAACCGGCAGACTAAAGACCGCTCGGAGAGAGGATACGGGCTTCTGCTTCAAGGGTACCTCCTGGAAAAGAAATTCAACGCCAAAGTTCACCCACCTTTCTGAGAGTCAGCAGGGCATGAGTGGGATCGAGCCGCTACTCATACTATCGACTTTCTATCTCCATGGAAAAAATAGAGAGATTATGCCGACAGGCAATAGCTGGGCTACGCCTACCCGTTTATCACAATCTCCCCTGATACCGGAGTCATCTGCTTCAGACTTTCGACAACAGGACAGTGAGCTATCACCTTTTCCGCAAGATTCCTCACCTTTGTTTCGTCATCGGGGCTTTCGATACGAAGGACAAACTTGACATCCTTGAAACCGGCGTCCACGTCGTCGATCATGAAAAGCCCCCGCAAGTCCAGCGTGCCTTCCACATCAGCGGAAACAGACGATATCTTTAGATCCTCATGCAGGGCGAACTCGTAGAATGCAGCTTCGATGCAGGCCGCAAAGGCTGAGAGAAGCATTTCTATCGGGTTTGGCGCCTGATTTTCCCCGCCGGCCGCCTCCCCGTAGTCGGATTTTACGATATGCTCCCTCACCTGGGTTTCGGTGTACAGATTTTTGATATGCTTTGACGAGACCTTCGGCTTATAGATGGCTGCTTCCGGTTTCCGTTTGAAGAATTCGATCCTTGTTGCAACGATGTCTTTCAGATTTCTTTCCGCCATGAGAAGGGTCCTCCTTGCAAGGTATAACGAAACTGCTCCCATTATTCCATAAAAAAAGACGTACTGCAAAAAAGCTTTTTTCATGCATGCGGACAGGAGCATATCGATTTGAGCAACTACAGACATTTTGATTATAGTAGGTATATGAAGACGACAATAATCTGCGGCATGCTGGGGGCGGGAAAGACAACGTTCATCAGACAGTTCATTACCGGCATCACAGGCAAGGCCGTTGTCCTCGTCAACGATTTCGGCAAGGCGGGGATAGACGGCGAGACCTTCGAGGCCGGGGGGATTGAATCGATCGAACTGCAGAGCGGATGTGTATGCTGCACGCTCAAGTTCGACCTCATCACCACCATCCAAAAGATCATCGACACCCATGCGCCTGAGCACCTTCTGATCGAACCAAGCGGTGTTGCCGCGCCTTCAGGCGTACTTGAGGCGCTTGATGTCCTGAAGATCAATACGGCCACGGTCATCGGCATTGTCGATGCGAGCGAGTTCCTGGAACTGTACGAGGCAGAAATGTTCGGCAGGTTCTTTGAGGACCAGATCACGAACTCTGACGTAATACTCGTGAACAAGGCAGACTTGGTTGCAAAAAAAATTGTGGACAGGACCGTGCTGACCGTGGAACAATTGAATCCGAATGCCATCGTCTATCAGACGGTCAACTGCAGCACCGGAGCCCCGATCCCGGAAGCTTCCGGCGCCGAGCGGCCAACCGGCAGGCATGCGCACCACTTCCATTTCGAAACCGTCTCGCTGAAACTCGGCGACGACCTGGATCTGGAATCGATCAGCAGCTTTTTTCATGAGATGACAACCGGCAGGTACGGTGATATTATCAGGGCAAAGGCGCTGGTGAACACGCTGCAGGGCCCGTACAAGTTCGACCTCTCCTTTGCGAACGTGCAGAGCGTACCGTTTGAAAAACCAGTTACCGAAAGCAGGATCGTCATTATCGGGACAGGCTTGGACAAAAATGCCCTTTCCTTCATCATCTAAAACTAGAAGTGCCTGATTTCTCCTGGTCAGCCCCTTTGAAACGGGTTGCGACATCCACCCCGCTATACGGAACATAGCCTGCATTCTCTTGTATTTTCAATTGGTTACGCCCTGCGTAGGGTTACTTCTTCTTGCCCGATTCAAAGGCATCCGCCCATATCGGCTGAGTCCTCTGCAATACCACATTTATTGCCTTGTAATAATCTCTCTGTACTTTGAGATTGGACACTCTGCAATAGCACAGTGTTGTGGTAATCTTGCTGTAGTGCAGGGGTGAATATGAAAAGTGATAGAATTAAGGTAGAAGGAGGACGACATTTAAAGAATACTGTCTTAATTCCTGCCGTGATGATAATGCTTGCATGTTCCAGCTGTTTCTGGAGATCTGATCCCGATAGACATGGAAATGGGGACGGTAATCGCGGGAGTATGGCAATCATGATCAAGGCGGGAGCTGAGTACATGACGGTCGGCATTAAAGGTATACCTCTTAATGCCGCGAGGGCGGAAAGGGCCATTTTCGGATCAAACTGAAATAAGGAGGCAGCAAAATGAAAAAGTTACTATTGGTGCCGATATTTTTTACCTTCGCAATTATCGTTCCAATGCCAGTAATGGGAGGGGTAGATATAAATGCCGGAATTTATCTGCCGCCACCCATCGAATTTGAGGCACCTCCGGAGGTTATAGTGATGCCTGATACAAGCGTTGTATACGTTGTTGCTGATGCAGATGCCCCACAGGGCAGTCCGACAGGCAGGGATGAGAAGCAGCAGGATCAGTCCTTGGAGAAGAAGAAAACCCCTGCATCTGAAGACAAATCCGATTGGAAAATAAATGTGTGGCCGGTTCAGCCCCCGGACAACGTGAAAAGTCTCCCTGAAATGAAAGACGAGAATAGGCACACCCCACCTGACCGATTCTGATCGATAGTTCTATCACTATGAAGGGAAAAAGTGGCTCTCTTTTTCCCTTCATAGTGATATTCTTTTCTTTGTTTAATACGAGGGTAGGAGCTCGAATTGAGATGCAAAAATCCTTACTGTGCGGATAACGACTCCGCACCGCTGGATCATGCCTTCAGAGTAACTCTTTCAGGAAGCCAACTGACAATCCAACCCATGTCTTCCTCTCCATCTCTTGCCGGTAGATCGTCCGTCAATATGCTATTTTTTTACATAATCGCTCAGGCCGTATTTTTTGAGCTTGAGATACAGGGTCTTGCGGTCAATGCCCAATACCTGGCTGGCCTTTGACTGATTCCCGTGAAACTCCCTGAGCACCCTCAGGATATAGTCCCGCTCCATTTCCTCCAGAGAACCGGCAGCGCCTTTTTCGACTGCTGCCCTGGCGGCAGGGACAGACAGGTCGTCTGCCTCGATCATCTCGGAACCGCAGAGGATGACCGCGCGCTCGACCACATTTTCCAGTTCCCGCACATTCCCGGGCCAGGCGTAGCCGCCGAGAAGGGCACGGGCCTCAGGGGTAACGCCTTTGATGGGCTTCGAAATCTTCTGGCTGTATTTCTCGAGGAAATACTCTGTAAGGCCAGCGATATCCTCCGGCCTCTCGCGCAGCGGCGGAATAACGATATTGATCACGTTGAGCCGGTAATAGAGATCTTCCCTGAACTTTCCCTGGCTGATAAATTCGCGCAAATCCTTGTTCG
>Ga0102851_10001628_pt1 | contig 13031 bp, 8 predicted proteins | sample Mud3Dept3metaG_FD_79558 | JGI IMG/M metagenome (GOLD analysis project Ga0102851, IMG submission 79558) | Freshwater wetland microbial communities from Ohio, USA, analyzing the effect of biotic and abiotic controls - Mud 3 Core 4 Depth 3... | ecosystem: Environmental > Aquatic > Freshwater >... | reverse complement strand
TCTCTCTTTCATGAACGGAAGTCCCGAAACAGATGGCAAGTAGCGGGGGCGGGGCGTTCGGCCAGAACCCGCGAAGCCCTCCGGTCATCAGGCCGGCAGGCGGCCTCGAAGCCCCGACGCGAAGCTGCGACACCTCGTCCGCCGAGGACGTTCTGGACGAACGTCCCGCCCCCGCGCCTCACGCATCGGCTTCCGAGGCGCGTGATTCGTCTCAGTCAATCTCCTAGCCAAGGCCGACGCCGTGGCTGGCGCGCACGCCCGCGCGCGCTGGGGCGTTCGCTAGCGAGCGGGGGAGGCAGGGCTCGCTCCGGTCGTCGCGCGCGTGGCCAGTTCCTTCTCCGGTGGCGACGCGATCTGCGACCACACCTCGGTGACTGGTGCGACACGCACGCCCGTCTTCGCCACCTCGTCGAGCGCGCGCTCGAAGTTGGGCATCGAGTAGTCCGTCGCCTTCACGGTCTTTTCGGGCAGCCAGTGGAACATCAGGATCAGCCACTCGTGGTTGTCGCGCGCGCGCCGAGCAGCCTCGCCAACCTGCTCGGGCGTCGTCGAATCCGTCACGTTCCATGCGCGCAGCAGATGCGGATCGGCCGGCGGCAGCGTCTCCGGACCCGAACCGGCGAGGCGAGCCGTGGCAAAGAGCCTGTTCACGGTCGGCCGCACGCGACGCGTCTCCTGCTTCCCGAGTGGATAGGCGAGGTGCTGCGCGCCGAGCGCGTAGCCATGTTCGACGAGGAAGCTCTGGATGCCTCGCAAGCGCGGCTCGAGGTCGTTCGGCGCGAGCTCCGTGAAGGGAGGATTGTCGTGCGCCGCCACGTCCGTGCCGAGGCGGTGGAGCTCGGCCAGATCGGCGACCGTCAAGTAGGTGGAAGAGCCGATCGCTTGGGGAATCACGTACGCCGTGCCGCGCCAACCGCGCTCGGCGAGCAGCTTCGCCGCCCGAAGGTGCTCCTTGTAGCCGTCGTCGAAGGTGAAACTCACCACGCCTTCCGCCGGTTCGTCGACGACCGCGAAACCGCCGAAGTCGAGCTGGACGCCGCCCTTGCCCTTGTCGGACACCAGGATGCCGAGCGAGTCGATCGCGCCCCGCTCGGGCTTTCCGACGGCGTTCGAAGCGCCGAGGCTCATCGTCACCGCCGTCCACTCGCCGTCCTGGAGGAGGTTGTAGTCGAGGTCGGAGAAGAGCGGAACCGTGTACGAGTACCAGCTGCTCGCCAGCGAATCGGAGCCGACGCGCAGCTCGACGCCGGAGAGATTCTCGAAACCCTGCACGCGCAACAGCACCTTCACGAATTGCCTGCGCGCGTCGACGGCGGGCGCCACGCCCCGCATCGCCGCGACCGTCGGGTGGCCCATCCCGTCGGTGGCGATGCGCACGAACGAGCGCCCCATCTCGCGCAGCGTCGCGACCGTCCCCTCCTTCCACAGCGACGTCACACGCTGCGACGTCGGCTCGGCTTCGATCCAGCGCTCGGCAGCGCGAACCGGCGAGGCGGCGATGCCGCACAGTGTCGTGCCGATTGCCAATCCGGCACCCAGCAAGAGGCTTCGCGCAACGACTCGCATCCTGGCTCTCCTCATTCGTCCTGCGACGGAGCGGGTTCGTAGTCGAGACTGAACGCCGCGTTCGCGCGGGGATCGAGTGGCGGGAGGAAGAGGTCCAAGACTTCGGCGTTTGGACGCAGCTGCACCCTGGCTGCCGACTGGAGCAGCTCGGTGGCGGCGACTTCGGCACGCAGCACCGGTTCATTGAGGAAAACCCGCAGCACCACGCGCGATGCCGCCGAGCGCCCGAAGTTGCTGACCTCCACGACGATGCGACGTGGACCCGCGCGGCGCACCGACGCGTCCACCGCCGCGCGCTGCCGCGTCCAGGTCGAGAGTTCGCTGCGCGTCGCCACCCACGCGCGGCGGCGCCCGAGTTCGCCGATCGCATCGGCAAGTTGCGCCTCGGTGGAGCCGTGGCGCCGCGCGGCGGCGGAAACCCGCAGGCGCGCGAGGCCCGCGTCCTGTTCGGCCGCTTCGATCTCTCGCGTCCACACCCGTTCGGGACGAGCGTCCGCCGCGACGCCCACGCTGGCATCCGGCTCGACGACACCCGCGAACGACGCGCCACCCGGCCACGGAAGCACTTCCACCCAGGGCGTACGCGAGCTCCACGCGAGCGCGGCTTCGAGGACGCGGCGCAGCAGGACGCGGTCTGCGGCGGTGCTGACCTCGTGCTCGGGACCGACGGCGATCCACGCGAGGCGCCCCCTGCCGAACTCGCGTCGCAGCGCCGCTGCCGGCGCATCCGGGTCGGCCTGCGCGCCTTCCCAGCGCAGTTCGGAGTCGGCGACGCGGACACCCGGTATGACGTCGTCCTGGATCACGCCGATCCGCTGGCGCGGCGCGAGCGCCGAGGCAATCGGTCCGCGGCGGTTCGCAACGATCGCCCGTGCGCGGTCTTCATCGAGCACGAGCACCTCCGCTCCCAGCAGATTGCGCATCATCTCGTAGCCGAGCCACGCGCCATCGAGGCCGCGCACGCCGATGGAACCCACCAGCACCGCGCCGCCCCCCCCCGCCAGGTAGTTGCGCAGGCCCGCAGCCTCGTCGTCGCGCAGCACGCGCAGCTCGGACAGCACGACCCCGCCGACCTTGGCGGAATCCAGGTCGCGCAGCGAGGTGAGTTCGCGCACCGATCTCCCGGCCTCCACCAGGTCGTGTCCAAATGGACTGCGAACGGCGGCTCCCACCGGCTGATGGGCGTCGCGGAACAACGCGATGACCCCTCGCGGATCGTGCTCGCCCAGCTGCGCGAGGCGGAACGGGCCCACGACGGCGCTGATCATCTGGACCGCCAGCAACGCGCCGGCGCCGAGCAACGCCGTCGCGAGGCTCCACACCAACGGCCGATAGAGCGCGCCATCGGAGAGACTCAAGCGGGCGCCTCGGGATCGCCCTCCACCTTGGCGCCTTCGGCTCCCGGCCGATTGCGATAGCGGTGGAAGTAGACGGGCTCGCTACTGCCCTTCTTGGCCTTGGGTCGCCGCTTGTCGCGCAGCTTGAATGCGGCGTAGGAGAGCACGGCCAGGAAGATCGTGGCGATCGTCGAGATCAGGATCACGGCCGAGAGATAGGGGACGACGTCCATCTCAGATCCGTCCGATCCGTTCCAGCTTGCCCCAGTCCATGCGCAGCTTGAAGAGCTCCTCGAAGGTCGCGAAGAGCTTGGCCACGTCGATCGTGAGCGCAAAGAAGGCGCGATAGAAGATCGCGTAGGGAACCAGCAGCAGGCTCTCTTCCTCGACCACCACGCAGTAGAGCGCGGCCGCGAGATCGAGCACGGTGAGCTGCGCCCACCAGAGCACCAGCGGCAGCGCCGTTCCGTAGCGCGCCGCGATGAATACGAAGAGCACGTTGCCGAACACGTTCATCGAGGGCCACAGGATGCCCTCGAAGATCATGTACCAGAGCGTGAAGGTGACGCCGAATCCACCGCGCGGATCGACCAGCCGCCGCTTGTGCTTCGAGATCGCCTGTAGGATCCCGCGCGTCCAGCGATAGCGCTGCTTCAACAGGTCGAGCATCTGCTCGGGCGCTTCGGTGTAGGCGATCGCGCCGGGTTCGTAGTTCACCTGCCAACCCTCGATCAGCAGCTTGAGGGTCAGGTCGCAATCTTCGGCAAAGGTGTCGTGGTCGTAGCCACCGACCTTCTGGAGCGCGCTCTTGCGGAAGATGCCGATCGGTCCCGGGATGATGTTGACGAGCCGGAAGAAGCCCTGCGCTGCGCGCACCATGTTGAGGCCCTCGATGTACTCGAGCGCCTGCAGCGAAGAGAGCAGGTTGGTGCGGTTGACCACCTTGACGCTGCCCGCCACCGCGCCGGTGGCGGGATTCTGGAAATGGCGGATCGCGCGACGCAGCGTCTGCGGGTGGAGCGCGGAATCGCCATCCATGCACAGGATGAACTCGCTCGTGGCCTGCGAGATTCCGGTGTTGAGAGCGCGCGCCTTGCCGCCGTTGGGCTTGGTGATGACGCGCACGGTGGCTCGACCGTGATCGCCCGCGTAGACCGACGCCTTCACGGTGGTGTCGTCCTTCGAGCCGTCGTCGATCACCAGGATCTCGTAGCGCGGGTAGTCGAGCTGGAGCAGCGAGCGGATCGATCCCTGGATCACCGCGCCTTCGTTGTAGGCAGGCACCAGGATCGTGACGGGCGGCAGCGACGTGGGCTCGGCATCGTCGCGCTCGAGGTGGTTCAGGTACGAGAACCAGAGCAGTCCGATGTAGCGCAGGATCAGCAGCACCAGGAAGCCGAAGAGCATCCAGGTCGCGACGCTCAAGAACGTCGACGGAAGCTCGAATCGGGCGTCGCGCAGGAGTTCATAGAGTCCGAGCGAAAGGCCGGTGATCCCCACCAGCAGAAGGCACGCCAGCACGCCGTAGCGGAGCTTGGCCGGCACGACCTAGAAGCTCCAGCTCATGCGCAGTGCGGCTTCGTGCGTGGTGTAGGACGAATCGCGCACCGACTGACTGCGCGCAGCGTCGAGCGCAACGCTGAAGCCGCCGCGGTCCCAGCGGAGTCCGAGCTTCGCGCGATACGCGGGACCGAACGACGAAGCGCCCTGCTCCTGCGAAAAGCCGGCGCCGCCGCCTGCGTCGAAGACGAACGCGAGCGCCCCGTGGATCGGCACGCGACCCATCACGGAAAGCGTCCCGCCGAGGTCGATGTCCGGCGAGTAGTAGTAGGGCGACATGTCCTGGTAGTGCATGGCGTCGAGCGCCAGCGCAGTCTGGACGTCGACGTCGGGGAAGGGTCGCCAGGCGACGCTGCCTCCCATCGCGAGCTCGCCGTTCGAGTCGCTGAGCCACGCGCCGCCCACCTCCCCGTAGCCCTCCCACGCGCTGTTCAGCTGACGCCAATACGAGAGCTTGCCGCCCGTGCGGCCGATGCCCTGCTGCACGCTCTCGAGCGAGTAGCTGTGTTCCAGTTGGTCGCCGTGGTCGACTTCGAGCGCGGCGACGGCGTTCTCGTTGGGCGCGTACTCGAGCACGCCGCGAGCGAGCACGCGATCTTCGGCGTGTTCCCAGCCGCGACCGCCGAGCTCTGCGGTGCCCTTCCAGCGCGTTGCGAAGCGGCGCTCGACGCCCAACCGGCCCTCGATCGCGGAGTCGTGGTCTGGCGAGTCGGGGAGCACTGCGTCCGAGTTGCGGTCCCGCGCGATGAGAACGGCGCCGGTGTACGCGTAGATCCGGGTGTCGAAGTCCCAGTCGAGCGACGCGTCGGCGCCGGTCCGGAGGTAGGAGAAGTTCTCGGAGTCGAAGAATGCGAACGCGCCGGCGCCGATCTGCTTCTTCAACTCGCCGCGCAACGCGCCGTATTCCTGACGCGCCTCGGCGTCATCCTGCAGTGCGAGTGCGCGGACGTACCAGACGTTCGCTTTGGTGCGTTGGCCGCTCCAGAGATAGGTGCGGGCGAGGCCGCGAGCAGCGCGGGGATCGTCCGGACTGCGGGCGAGCACCTCCTCGAAGAGCACCCGCGCCTCGCTGTTGCGACCCGCCCAGGAGAGCACCTCGGCGCGCTCGGTCGCAAGATCGGGCGGCGCAGCCGGACTGGCCGCGACGCGCTCGTAGTGCTCGAGCGATTCGCCGTAGTCGCCGCGCCATGCGAGGACGCGCGCGAGCCCGAGGCGCGGCGCCGTCCACTCCGGACTCTCGACGAGCAGCGCTCGATAGAGCGCGATCGCTTCGTCCCAGCCGGCGCGATCTTCGAGCAGTGCGCCGGCTCGTTCGAAGCGTTCGCCCTGCTCCTGCGTCGGCTCCGCGGCGACACTCCCCGCGACGAGCGCGACGAGCGCCAGCGCGAGCAGCGCACCGCGGCGCATCACGTGTCGCCCCCAGCGGCGGCGGCGATCAGCTCGATCGCTTCGGGATCCCCCTGCTTCGACGTCGCCGCCATCGCCTCGAAGGTGAAGCCGTGGGGCCTGCCGCTCTCTGCTTCGCTCCGAGAGAGCAGACGTTCGATCACTTTCGGCGCGTCGGGGGGGCCGGTCGCGACGAGCAGCACCAACGCGCGCTGCTTCGACACGCGCAGGATCGCGTCCTCGAAGCGCAGTTCCTGGTCCGCCGCTTCGAGGAAACGATCGAGGCTGCGCACTTTCGGCGCGTCGATGCGCACCAGCGACGAGACGAAGCCGTGGCGCTCACCGAAATTGCAGGCGCGCTCGAGGCGATCGCGGAAATCGGACGCTTCGAGCAGGCGCGATGCCGAGACGCAGCCGAACAGGGCCTCGGCTTCCGTGCTGTCGAAGCGATGATCGCCGTCGCGGCGCAGCCGCAGCAGCGTCTCGACCTTGTGTTCCAGCTCCAGTCGATTCGCCGGCTTCGGCAGGAAGTCGGTGGCGCCCAACACGAGCGGCCCCAGCCGGTCGCCTGCGGTCTGGATCCGACTCGACGCCACCAGCACCGTCACGTCGACGTGCGCACGGCGCAGCGCGCAGAGCAGCTCGTAACCGCTGACGCGCGGCATGATCAGATCGAGGATCACCAGGTCCGGGTGGTGCGAGACGATCTTCGCGAGCGCCTCGAAGCCATCGACGGCCGTGATCACCTCGTAGCGCGGCGTGAGCCAATCGCTGAGCAGCTCGCGCTGCATGCGACTGTCTTCCACCACCAGGATCAGGCTGCGCGTGCGTGCTTCGGTCGAAGCAGCGGGAAGCCGCGACGGGTGCAACGCGTCGGAGAGCGCTGCGGGGCGTGGCGTTTCGTGACGACGCGGCGCCGACGGACCGATCGGCTCGGCCAGCGCAGCGAGATCGGTGTCGGGATTCTGCAAGCGGGACGCCGTCGCGCGTCGCTCGGGCATGCGGCGAGCGCGCGTGAAGAGGGGAATCTCGGTCTTCGGTTTCGCGTCCTCCACGAGATGTGTGCCGTTCGGACCCACCGCGAACTCCACGCGCTCCGCAGCACCGAGACCCGCACGGCTCTTTTCGACGGTGAGCGTGCGCCGTCCGCTCGCCTCGCGATCGAGCATGAGGTAGGCACCGCACATTTCCGAGAGCACGCGGTCGAGGCCGCGCTGCTGCGCGAGGCGCTCGGTCTCGACGGTCAGCACCAGCGTCTCGGCGCCCAGTGCGCGCACGAACGCACGCGACACCTCCCGGAGCCGCGGCTCGTCCACGATCTCGGCGGTGATCGCGGTGAAGGGATCGACGATCACCAGCGAGACTTCGGGCGCCTCGGCGCGCAGCGCTTCGACCAGCGACTCGACGCCCTGCGCCCGCACCAGCGAAGGCGTGCCGGCGTCGAGTTCGAGCAGCACCAAACGATCTTCCGCGAGCGCGGCGTCGAACTCGAAGCCGAGCGCATCGGCCTGGTGCATCAGCGATTGCGCCGGCTCGCTCGAGACGATCTGCACCACCTCGCCGCGCTGGAGCGCGCTGTCGGCGAGCTGCAGACCGAGGACGGTACGGCCACTGCCGCTCGGGCCAGCGATCACGAGTGGCAATCCGGGCGGATACCCACCCAGAACGTGATCGATGATGCTGGCGCCCGTCGGACGCACCCATCTCCTTTCCTGCCCCTCGAATCGGGACGGATTTCCTCGAGTGCCATCGGAAGGTGGGGGGGAATCCTTGAAGCCACGCGGGGATGGGGGCACTGGTGACGTGGGAAAAGCAACCCGGAATGAAGCTCGAGGTCTGGGATGGACGGTGGCTAGGAGATTGACCCAAGACTGTGCCGTGCGGCTGGGCGCGCAGACGCCCCGCCCGCGAGGCGCGCGAGCGAGGCGTAGCGGGAGCTACGGCGAGCGAGCGCAACGAAGCGGGCGGGGATGGATGCGCGTCCAGGCGCGCGGAGGCAGTCTTGGGTCACTCTCCTAGGCGCGGTCCGTCAGCCAGCGGCGTTCCACGTCCCGCCGGCCCACGCGAGCGAGCGCGGCGACGCTCGCCCGCTGCGAGAGCCCGTGGCCGATCATGCGGAGATGGCCGCGCGCGCCTCCGGGTCCGCTTCGGGCGAGAAGAAGGACGGCATCGCACAGCGTTCTGAAGAGGGATTGCAGCATCAGCGCGGGGGAGGCGTTCTTGAGGAGAGTGGCGATCCGGTTGCGGCGGCACTGAAGCTCGACGAATCGATCGCCGCGCCGCCGCGAGCTTCCGTGCCGCGCGTGGTAGACGACGGCCCGCGGCGCCAGGACGGCGGACCACCCGGCCAACCGGCACCGCCACCCCAGATCCACGTCCTCGAAATACAAGCCAAAGCCGCGATCGAAGATGCCCGTCGGGAGTCGCACCGCTTCCAACATGGCGCGTCGGTAGAGCGCCGCTCCTGCCGATGCGCAGAAGATCTCCTCGATCCCGCCACGGCCGTTCCACGTCGAGCCGCACTCGCGATCCTGGAAATCCCCGCCACGACCGAACACGACACCGGTGGAACTCACCTGCAGCGGGACTCGTTTGTCCATGATGCGCGCCTGGATCGCGCCGACGTCGCCGTCGCTCGCGCGCACGGCCGCGCGGAGTTCTTCGATCCAATGCGGATCGGCCTCGGCGTCGTTGTTCAGCAGCGCGATCCACGAACGATCGGAGCACTCGATGCCACGGTTGCAGGCCTCGGCGAAACCGAGGTTCGCGCCGTTCTCGAGTACTCGAACCTCTGGGTAATCGCGGCGAACACGCTCGACCGAGCCGTCCGACGAGCCATTGTCGACGAGGATCGTCTCGAAGTCCCGATCGCTTTGCCGGCGCAGCGAGGCCAGGCACGCCGCGAGATCCTGCTGCGAGTTCCAGTTCACGACGATCACGGAGATATCGGTCGCGTTCACGGCACTTCGCCTTCCGTCACCTCGGAAATAGCCACCGCACGAGTCGGTCGCCAGGACGGAAGGGACACGCGTCGCCCAACCGCGAACGGGCTCAGAAAAGGGAAGAGCGCGGAGGCCCGGTCTTTCGACCGAAACCTCCGCGCTCCTCGCGACGTCTCACCCCCCCTTGGAGACGCCGCCAGGGCATGAAGGGGTAGTTGGGGGTTCCTCGAGCGAAGTCACGAGCAGCCGCTCGTTCCTCCGCAATTCGCGCACTTGTAGCAGGCACCGTTGCGGACCATGATCGAACCACAAACACTGCACGATGGTGCGTCGGCCTGGTTCACGAACGTCTGCGACGCCTCGCTCGCACTGCGATGCGCAGCGGCGCCCGAACCACCCGCGACGGCCGCGCGCAGCATCGGACGCGGCGTCGCGAGGCCCGCGGTTTCGGCGTCGGTTTCCTGCTCGTCGGGCACCGGCGGCTCCTCGCGCAGGAAGCGACCGCCCAGATAGCGGAACACATAGTCGGCGATCGACTTCGCGAACGGGATCTCGCGGTTGTTGGTGAAGCCCGAGGGCTCGAAGCGCGTGTGGCTGAACTTGTCGACGAGCGCCTTCAGCGGCACGCCGTATTGCAGCGAGATCGAGGTCATGGTGGCGATCGTGTCCATCAGCCCCGAAACCGTGCTGCCCTCTTTCGCCATCCGGAGGAAGATCTCGCCGGGCGAGCCGTCCTCGTAGACGCCGACGGTGAGGTAGCCCTCATGCCCCGCAATCGAGAACTTGTGCGTCCACGCGCGTCGCTCGTCGGGCAGCTTCACGCGGCGCGGGCGCACTTCCTCGAGCGAGATGACCTTCGCGCCCGACTCATGACCCAGAGGGCTCGCGGTCTTGCCGGTGTTGAGCGGCTGCGATTGTTTGCAACCGTCGCGATAGACGGCGATCGCCTTCAGACCGAGCTTCCAACCCTCGACGTAGGCGGTCATCACGTCGTCGACCGTCGCGTCGGTGGGCAGGTTCACGGTCTTCGAGATCGCGCCCGAGAGGAACGGCTGCACGGCGCCCATCATGCGCAGGTGACCCATCCAATGGATCGAGCGCTTGCCCTTCTCGGCGCGGAACGCGCAGTCGAAGATGGGCAGGTGCTCGTCGCGCAGCGCGGGGGCGCCCTCGATCGTTTCCTGCTCGTCGATGTACCGGAGGATCGCGTCGATCTGCGCGGATTCGTAGCCGAGCCGGCGCAGCGCCATCGGCACCGTCTGGTTCACGATCTTGAGCTTCCCGCCGCCGACGAGCTTCTTGTACTTGACCAGCGCGATGTCGGGCTCCACACCCGTGGTGTCGCAATCCATCATGAACCCGATCGTGCCGGTCGGCGCGAGCACCGTGGCCTGCGCGTTCTTGAAGCCGTGACGCCGGCCGTGGCGCAGCGCCTCTGCCCAGCTCGCGCGCGCAGCAGCGAGCAGATCGCCCCGCACGCCCAGGGGTGCGATCGCGTCGGCGGCCGCCTTGTGCATGCGGATCACTTCGAGGAACGCGTCGCGATTCTTGTTGTAGTGCGTGAACGGGCCCATCGCCTGGGCGATCTGGGCGCTGCTGAGGTACGCCTGGCCGCACATCAGCGCGGTGATCGCGGCGGCGACGTTGCGTCCCTCGTCGCTGTCGTAGGCCAGGCCGTCCGCCATCAGCAGTGCGCCGAGGTTGGCGTAGCCGAGGCCAATCGGACGGTAGAGGTGGCTGTTCCAGGCGATCCGCGCCGTCGGGTAGTCGGCGTGATCGATGATGATCTCCTGCGCCAGGAACACCACGTGCACCGTGCGCCGGAATGCCTCGACGTCGAAGTTGCCCTCGTCGTCGACGAACCTCATCAGGTTCAGGCTGGCGAGATTGCAGGCCGTGTCGTCGAGGAACATGTACTCGGAGCACGGGTTGCTGGCGTTGATGCGCCCCGATTCCTTGCACGGATGCCAGCGGTTGATGGTCGTGTCGTACTGAATGCCCGGATCGCCGCAGCCGTGCGCGGCCTCCGCCATCTCGTGCAGCAAACCACGCGCCTTCATCGTGTCGACCGGCGCGCCGGTCATCACCGCGCGCGTCTGCCAGTCGCGATCCTCGAGCGCCGCGCGCATGAACTCGTCGGTCACGCGCACGGTGTGGTTGGCGTTCTGGAAGTGGACGGAGTCGTAGGCACCGCCCGGCACGTTGAAGCCGCCGTCGTAGCCGGCGTCGATCAGGGCCGCGGCCTTCTTCTCCTCTTCCTGCTTGCAGAGGATGAAATCGCGCACGTCCGGATGATCGGCGTTCAGGATCACCATCTTCGCCGCGCGACGCGTCTTGCCGCCGGACTTGATGACACCGGCAAACGCATCGAAGCCCTTCATGAAGGAGACCGGGCCCGACGCGATCCCGCCGCCCGAGAGGAGCTCGTGCGAGGAGCGGATCTTCGAGAGATTCGAACCGGCGCCCGAGCCGCCCTTGAAGAGCATGGCTTCGGTCTTGGCCAGCTCCATGATGGATTCCATGGTGTCGTCGACCGAGTTGATGAAGCAGGCGCTCGCCTGCTGCGGCGTGTTCGCGACTCCGAGGTTGAACCAGACGGGACTGTTGAAACAGGCGCGCTGGCTCACGAGCACGTGCGTCAGCTCGTCGCGGAAGGTGTCGCCGTCGGCGGCGGAACGGAAGTAGCCGGACGCGTCGCCCCACTCGCGCAGGCGACCGACCACGCGGCCGATCAGCTGCTTCACGCTGCTCTCGCGCTCGGGCGTCCCGACGTGACCGCGGAAGTACTTGGAGGCCACCACGTTGGTGGCGAGCTGCGACCAGCTCTTCGGCATCTCGACATCGGTCTGCTCGAAGAGCACCTCGCCCGCCTCGCTCTCGATCTTGGCGGAGCGCAGCTCCCACTCGACGGCCGCGAAGGGATCCTCGTCCGGACGCGTGAAGTAGCGCTCGATCGCGAGACCGGCCTTGGCCTTGGGCTTCCCGCCCTTCCTGAGGCGCGGGCGCCAGGTGCCGCTGGTAGATCGCACGGCCTGGGCGTCGCACAGTGCCTGATCGTCGCTTCGGGCATCACTCACGGTTTTCTCCAGCTCGAGGTGGATTTCCGTTCGGAACGGAACGAGGACAGGAAGACAAGGCGGAGGAGAACAGGACGAAGGCGAGAATCGAAGCGGGGCGAGGACGGACAGAGGTGCGACCGCCCGACCCGTGCGATGGCAACCCGTGCGATGGCAACCAGACACCAAGCAATGAGGTGAAGAGACAACGAGAGCGAGACACTGGCGGGAGAATCATCAGGGGAGCGAAGAGGCCCCGGGACCTACCCCGGGGCCCCCGAGCTAAAGGCAGGTCCTCCTTCCCACCTCGAACTCGCCACCTTCCAGCGACCGCCTAATTGCGAACCCCCCCAAGTCGCCGGAAAGCCGTTCACATCCCCGTTGTTCGTTGATAGCTCCCGTCGCGGGCCAGCGTCAACCGGAAAGTACAAGATGTCGCGGCACCCATGGTGGGGAGCCACAAGCGCTCGTACGTGGAGCCAGAACGCGGGAAAGATCCCACGCGCGCCAGCGAACATTCTTCGAGCCGCGCTTGGCGGCGGTACGAGCTCCGGTTCGGTGGCTCTTCAAGTCTCCGGAAAATCAAACTTGACGCCCCGCGCTAACGCACCGCGTCGTATCCCGAGGGCCCCGAAGCCCCCCTATTTGCTAGACGCCACCTAACCCGTGTTGGCGCCACCGCCGTCCTCGGCGGTGGCGCGGAATCATGAGTTGCGGTCGCGCAGCTCCCCGCCCCCTGACCCGTGTTGGCGCGCCGCCGTCCGGCGGTGGCGCGGAATCATGACTAGGCGCGGCGCGGAATCATGAGCTGCCGGGGAGACCCGTGAAGCGGATGCCGATGCCGTCGGCGACCTTGTAACGGGCGTTGAGTCCGATCAAGAGCGCCGTCACCGCCTCGACGATGCGGGCATTGGCAAGGGGTCCCCCGTCCACCGCGCGCAGTCCCGGAACGAGTTCGCAAAGTGCCATCACGCGCTTGCGGGGCGCTGCCGCGCCGGACACGACGACGTCGCACTCGACGGGGTGATCCAACTCGCGCAGCCGATGAGCCGAGACGTTCTGGAACGCCGAGACCACAGCAACGCCCGCCGGTACCAACGCCTCGACGAGCTCGGCGCACGACCCCTGCCACACGCCGAGCGTGCGCACCGCGCCGTCGCCGATCGCCGTGGCGAGGGGCACGC
>Ga0102851_10001626_pt1 | contig 13033 bp, 13 predicted proteins | sample Mud3Dept3metaG_FD_79558 | JGI IMG/M metagenome (GOLD analysis project Ga0102851, IMG submission 79558) | Freshwater wetland microbial communities from Ohio, USA, analyzing the effect of biotic and abiotic controls - Mud 3 Core 4 Depth 3... | ecosystem: Environmental > Aquatic > Freshwater >... | reverse complement strand
TTATGAAATGCCATTGGTAAAAGAATTACCAAAACGCCCCGGACAAAAGGAGGCAAGATTTGTTCATTTATTTTCAGATCTTCCTGAAGAATCAGATGATAATTATACAACACAAGAACCCGCAAGAAAATCAGTAAGCAATTTAGAAGCAAGAGTAGAAATATTGGAAAAAGAATTAAGAGAAGTAAAAGAAAAATTAGATAATTTATTAAAAGAACTTCACGGATAAGGAATCTAAAAATTCTTTAACAACATTTTTTTTTAGCTGCTCCCCTTTTTCCAAGGGGAGCTGTCCGCTCAGCGGACCCAACAATTTAGAAAAATGTTTATGCGAAGCCTTTTTATTTTTTTTTAGCTACTCCCCTGGTCCCTGAGCTTGTCGAAGGGCAAGGGGAGCTGTCCGCTCGGCGGACCAAATTATTTTAGAAAAATGTTTATGCGGACTGAGGGGTCAATAGGAAAATCATCAACTTAAAACCAAAAAACTATGACAGTAGTAATAGTAGTCTTAATAGTAATCGCAACGCCCTTCATAATCCTCTTCGCGTCAGCATTATTTATTGACAGAGCATACAGCCTCTATCGCTCAGTTATCATCAACGCTCCAATTGAAGTAGTTTTTAACTACCTGAAATGTATTAAGAACCAGGACAACTTCAACGTATGGGTAATGCGCGATCCTGAGATGAAAAAGGATTTTAACGGAACGGATGGAACGGTCGGTTTTTGTTATGCATGGGATGGAAATAAAAAGGCGGGAAAAGGTGAGCAGGAAATTAAATCCATCAAAGACAATGAACGTATTGAAGCTGAAATTCGTTTTGAAAAACCATTCAAAGCTGTTGCGCATACTGTTTTTGATTTGGAAAGAGAGGGTGAAAATCAAACAAGAATTACCTGGTCAATGGCAAGTCGTCAAAAATATCCGATGAATTTTATGAATCCATTTATGAATTCGCTTTTGGGAAAAGATCTTGAAATTAGTTTAGAGAATCTGAAAAAAATTCTGGAAGAAAAGAAAGAATAAATTTTCACCGGAAAAAAAATAGCAGCGTAAGACAGCATCGAAAAAATAATTTTTGATTTAAAGCCTTCTGATAATATCGGGAGGTTTTTTTATAAAAAATTTTCCCGCAGATTTAAAAAGATTGTCAACCTTCGCTAAAGCTACGGTCGTTAAAAAAGGCGCAGAATAAAGAAGATAAAAAAAATGAAATGATAAATCAAATCACCTTAGATCTGCGGTGTTTTTATCTCCTTAGATCTGCGGGAATTTTTTTTAAACTAACATCTTAACAGGATTCTCCAACATCTCCTTAAACGTCTGTAAGAAAGCTGAACCAGTAGCACCATCAACAACCCTATGATCACATGACAACGTCACTTTCATAATATTGCCCGGAACAACTTGTCCGTTTTTTACAACAGGAGTTTCTTTAATTCCGCCAATGGCAAGAATGCATGAATCAGGTGGATTTATAATTGCGGTGAATTCTTCAATACCAAACATTCCTAAATTGGAAATTGTAAAAGTATTTCCTTCCCAATCTGTTGGTTGTAGTTTTTTATCTTTTGCTTTTTGAGCGAATACTTTTACTTCGTCACCAATTTGCTGTAGGCCTTTTGAGTCGGCAAAACGAACAACAGGAACCAATAATCCATCAGGCACAGCAACTGCTACACCAATATGAATATGGTTATTATAACGAATGCGATCTCCCAACCAGGACGAATTTACTTTTGGATTTTTTCTCAAAGCAATCGCAACCGCTTTGATCACCATGTCATTGAACGAAATTTTTACATTGTCGTTATTGATGCTTTTTCTTGCGGCAATAGCATTGTCCATGTTAATTTCCATGGTCAGATAAAAATGCGGCGCTGAGAATTTACTTTCAGCTAAACGGGCAGCAATTACTTTTCGCATTTGCGAAACAGGTTCTTCCGTAAAAGATTCTGTTCCGGTTGACGCAGCGTAAACTATTCCGGATGATTTTCCTCCGGCAGCCGGTGCGTAATTTTCAATATCTTTTTTTACAATTCGATGATTTTCTCCTGATCCGCTAACGGTGGCTAAATTAATTCCTTTGTCCTCAGCCATTTTTTTTGCAAGCGGTGATGCGAAAATTCTTCCATTTCCGTTTGTTTGTGGAGAAGTAGCAGTGGCAGTGGCAGTGGCAGTCGTTGCAACTGGTTGACTTTTTTCTGCTACGGCAACGGGTACAGGTTCAGATTCTTTTTTCGGCACGATTGTTTCAGTTTTTACTGCCGCTGCAACTGCACCTGCCACTTTTTCCCCCGCACCTGCCAACAAGGCCGAGATATCCTCCCCTTGCTGACCAATAACTGCGAGCACAGAATTAACCGGTGCCGCTTTTCCTTTTTCAACTCCAATGTGTAATAAAATACCATCGTAGAATGATTCAAATTCCATCGTGGCTTTATCGGTTTCTATTTCCGCAATCAGTTCGCCTTCTTTAACGGAATCACCAATTTTTTTGTGCCATGCTGCAACAACCCCTTCGGTCATTGTATCTGATAGTTTCGGCATTCGAATTATTTCTGCCATAGTTTCTTTTTTATTCTGATTGAATGGTTATTTTTTTAATACTTCCGCTAATCAATTACGCCAGATATTCTTTTATAAAAGGATAATCTTTTTGCTCATAAACATCAATATACAATTCTTCCGGTCCGGGAAGAGGTGAATCTTCTGCAAATTTAATTGACTCTGCCACTTCATTTTTTACCCATTCATCAATCTCAATAATTTCTTTTTCAGTAAGGAATTTATTTTCTTTAATAACAGCCAGAGTATAATCGATCGGGTCCTGCGACTGCCAATCGGCAACTTCTTCTTTTGTTCTGTATTTTTGCGGGTCAGACATTGAGTGCCCTTTATATCTGTAGGTTCTGATGTCCAATAAAGTTGGTCCGTCACCTCGTCTTGCACGTGCAGCAGCTTCTGCTATTGCTTCATGAACTGCTTCCGGTTTCATTCCGTTAACAGCAAACGACGGCATTTCGTATGAAGCACCCATCTTAGATAAATCAAGAACGTTTGTAGTTCGTTCAACAGATGTTCCCATTGCATAATTGTTATTTTCAATAATAAAAACAACCGGTAATTTCCAAAGCATCGCCATGTTGAAAGTCTCGTGCAATGCTCCCTGTCGGGCAGCTCCATCTCCAAACGAACAAAAAGTTACATTGTCATTTCCTTTGTATTTATCTGCAAAAGCAATTCCGGCACCCATAGGAATCTGGGCACCAACAATTCCGTGTCCGCCATAAAAACCTTTTGCAACATCAAAAAAGTGCATTGATCCGCCTTTACCTTTTGAGCATCCTGTAATTTTGCCGTAAAGTTCAGCAGCAAGTATGCGCGGATCTGTTCCTAAAGCAATAGGATGGCCATGATCACGATAAGCCGTAATGTGTTTATCTCCTTGTTTAGTTGCAGATACTGTTCCAACTGCAACAGCTTCCTGGCCAATATAAACGTGCAAAAATCCACCGAATTTTTGCTGAATATAAAGTTGTGAAATTCGCTCTTCAAATTTGCGGATCAAAAGCATGTCCTTGTACCACTTTACATAAGTCTCTTTTGAGAACTTTGTAGCATCCGTTTTTCTATTCGCCTTGTCAGGTTTATCAGCTGTTTTTGTCGCCATAAAACTCTTTTTTCCGTTTTGAATTGACAAATATAGTTCAATATTTCCAAAATTTCATGCCCAGTGCAACTCCGGATCGGTTAACAACGAATCCGGAGTTGTCACCGCGTTCGGTTTACGGCCTGATAATTGTAACCTTTTTGAATAAATGAGTATATTTAATTTAATTCTCCTAGTTTATGCGGGTTATTATTGGACTCATCTTCTTTTTAAATGGCCTTTTTGCTAATTCACAGCAAATTGGAAGAATTGATTTTGACCAGATTAAACGAAATATTACAGACCCCGAATCGCAATATTATTATCCGGATTTAATTGAACGGATTTTAGCCAACGATGAAAAAATAACTCATGGCGAGTATAAACATCTTTATTATGGAAATGTTTTCCAGGAATATTATCACCCTTACGGTTCAAGTTTTGTAAAAAAAGATTTTGATGAAATTTATGCCGCCGGCGACAACAAAAAAATTATTGAAAAGGGTTTAGCTGTTTTACAGGAAAACCCGGTTGATATTGAAGTTACATTGAAAGTTCTTCTTGCTTATTTGAATGAAGGAGATACAACAATGGCGCGTATCTACGGAAAAAAATATTATGGATTTTTAGATGTTATTTATGCCAGTGGTGATGGAGAAACAATGGAGTCTGCTTATGTTGTAATCTCCGTGACGGATGAATACAGGGTAGTCGGGGATCTTAATCTTTCAGTAATAGAACAATACCTGATTGAAGATTCTGATCTTTTAATATTTGAAAAAAAGGGTCAGCGAAGAATAAGAGGAAAAAAAATTAAACATCTTTATTTTAATGTTCGAATGCCTCTAATGATTTTGTCGAATTCTTATAAAGACGCTGATCTTCCTGATCCTGATGAGAATGATGATGACGAATAGCCTTAAAATTTTTCAAGGCACAGTAAAAATAAATTAATTTCCGATTAACAATTTCCGATTTCTGAAATCAGATTTAAAAAAAAGTCAACTCTATTCAGGACTTCTCACTTCTATAATCAAAAATCATTAATCAATATTCATCATTCAAAAAAAACTAAAATATTACGATAAATCAAACCTATAGAAAATCTCCGTTAAACGCTAAAGGCAACAAATCACTGCAACGCTCAAACTGAATTATAGTTCCGTTTTTACCAACAAGTAAAATTTTAATTGGTTTGTTCTGTCTTTTTTCAACTTCTAATAACGCCTGCCTGCACATACCACAGGGCGGCACCGGTTGCGGCAAATCTTTGTCAACATAAATGGCAATTGTTCTGATACTATTTGTCGGATAATTGGAAACAGCATGTGACACCAATGTCCGTTCAGCACAGATTCCTACCGGGTAAGAAGCATTTTCAACATTTGTTCCTTTTAATATTTTTCCGTTATCTAATATTAACGCTGCACTCACCTTAAAATTTGAGTAAGGAGCATACGCGTTTGCTGCAAATGCTATTGTTTGAGCAATCAGATCCTTGTGTTCTGAATCAAAATCATTCAGGTCAATGGTGATTTTATAATTAATCTGTATTTTTTTTTCTTCCATTTCGTTTATTGTCAGAGTGTTTACGAATAATAATTCTTTTTGTTATTGTGGCTTCTGGCAGCCTTAACTATCCAAAAAATCGCGTATCTTTGTTAGATTACATATGAAAGTGAATTCCTACCACGAAGAAGCAATTCTGAAAACATTTAAACCTATTACTTTATCTGAAATGGATGAAGTAAAACTAATGAACAGAACAGACACAAAGTTTGTTTTGAACCGTACTTTTTTTAACGAAATATTGCCGGAATTAGCGGCATCATATCGCGTGCTTGAGATTGAGAATAAACGAACAAGCAGTTACAAAACACTTTATTACGACACGCCGGAATTTCAACTTTTTCTTGATCACCACAACGGCCGTGGAAATCGCTATAAAGTCAGGATCAGAAATTATGTGGAATCAAAATTATTTTTCCTTGAGATTAAAAATAAATTCAAAGGAAGGACTGATAAAAAAAGAAAGAAAGTTGAGGATTTTCAACTTGAACTGACACCGGAATCTATCAAATATATTAATAAAGTGGTTGGAACAGAAATTTCACTTGTTCCGAAACTTTGGAACTCATTTGAACGTATCACACTTGTGAACACAAAAGATACGGAACGATTAACGCTCGATTTAAATCTTACATTTGAATGGAAAGATAAAAAAAGATCGTTCGAAAATATTGTGGTTGCTGAATTGAAACAAGAAAATGTAAACCGTAAAAGTCTTTTTTATTCAATCATGAAAGAAAATACGATACGGCCAAACAGCATCAGTAAATATTGCGTGGGAGGTATTTCCCTGAATCCCGAATTAAAGGGAAATAATTTTAAGGATAAATTTTTATTAATTGATAAATTACAATAATTATGCCTGTACCTACTGAAACTGTGAAAGAAGATGTTTTTAACCTGGTGTTTTTTAGCACGGATTTATACGACTTATTGTTCAGGTTTGCTCTTAACATGTTTTTTATAGTCATTATTATTCGTTATATCTATTATCGAAAAACATCCAACAAAGATTATCTTTTTACTTATCTCGCAATTTCTGTTATTTCATTTATGATTTGTTTTGCTTTGAAAAAGTTCAACATTGATACAGGAATGGGCCTTGGACTTTTTGCCATTTTTGGAATCATCAGGTATCGTACAGATACTGTAAGAATTCGCGAAATGTCTTACCTGTTTATTGCAATCGGGTTATCGGTTATTAATGCGCTCGCGGGAAAACAATTAAGTCTTGTTGAGCTTCTTTTCATCAATGGTATTGTTACATTAATGGTACTTGGATTGGAATATTGGTGGTTGATGAAACAGGAAACTGTGAAGACAATTATTTATGAAAAAATTGAGAATATTAAACCCGAAAATGCTGCGATTATGAAAGCAGATCTTGAAGCACGAACCGGTTTAAAGATTGTTAGGTTTGAAGTTGGTAAAATTGATTTCCTGAGAGATACTGCCCAGGTTAGAATCTTCTTTATTCCAACAGAACAACCTGAAGCTTATTCAAGCGATTTTACAGATTAGAATCACCACATTGTGACTCCTTCGGAGCAAAAACTTATTAAAGAAAACCCTAAAGAAATTAAAACACTTTAGGGTTTTTTATTGGGGAAAAGTCAGCTAAGCTTTTACAAATGCAATCGTTACTTTACCCCGGTGAAATTCAGGAAACGCATATCCTTTTTCAAATTTCAAACCGGTGAGAATTAAATTTTTTGCTTTCATCATCATTGGTGTACTGACCAATGTTGATTCGGATTTATTAAGGATACAAGACGTTACATTACCATCCATATTAACTGAAATATCAAAAACAAATTTACCGGTTTGACTTCCGGATATCTTATAGGCAATATCGGTTACAATTTTTCGCTGATCAGTAATAAGATCGCCGCTTAATTGAGCAAAAGATATGACCGGAAAAAGTATAAGTAGGAGACAGAAGTATTTCATGATTATCAATTTGATTTAAAGATAATCGATTATTTATTTAACTCTTGAATAATTTTCGTGGTCGTTCAATAATCTTTCGGCTGACCTATTAAGGTTCACCAATTTTTTTGTGCAATTCAGGATGAAGTGCTTTATGAATAATGAAAAAAGTTTTGTCGATTGACTCGTATTCGCCATCCGGTGATGGGCGAGGTGCAGGAGCGAGAATAATAAAACCATCCTGGTCAATCAGAAAATAACTTGGAACAGTAACAACTTCAAATGCGTTCATTAATTCTTCATTTCTGCCAACGTAAATAATGTCCCAATCCAGAGTCGGATTATCTCGTTTAAAGGCATTAAATTTTGCACTGTCTTTATCTGTACACACCGATAAAAATGCAATATCCTCATCGTATTTTAGACGGAGTTCGCCAATGATTCTCATTTCAGTTATGGCAGCTTCGTTCCATGTTTCAAAGAAATTGAAGTAGACAAATTTTCCTTTGTATTTGTCCCAGGTAATTGTGTCGCCTTTTGTACCGTGAAGTAATATATGCGGCGCAGGAAATCCGTACTCAATACTAGTTACATATTTTTTTACATTTTGAGCAATAACAGAACTGTGTTCGAATTTTGCAAAATTTGAAACTGAATCCAGGATTGTCAGAATATTTCTGCGGAAAAGCGGTTCGTTATAATATGCCCGACCCAGTTTGGCAACCATAATTATTTCCCGGATTTCAGGATTAACAAGAAACAAATCTTTTTTAAGCGCAGCCATTAATTGTTCAGGGCTTGAATTTGCGAGCGCATTAAAAACAGAAGATTCAATTTCCGGAATATAGTCACCAAACTCATCCGAATAAAACCTGTTCAGAAAACGCATATACTGATCGTTTTCATAATAAACCGGGAAAGGATCAATGTAAGTAAGAAAAATATTAAGCCGTGTCTGACCGGTGCTGTTAAAGGCCTGATCCATTTCTGCGATGTTATAACGAACGTAGGTCAGAAAATATTCATCATTTTCTTCTTTGTAATAATTTTGTACATCAACTTTAAATGTGTCAAGATACATGTGAAAATTTGAACTTCCGATAGCTGCATGATGGAGAGACACAAACGTATCAAACCAGGTGTGATATTGAATAATTTTAAAATTTATATCATTTGAATCCAATCCAAAGTAAACAATTTCGGTTTTTTTATTTTGGAAACCATCCGGTTGGCCAACTGCTTTCAGAAAATAAATATCGTAAGAGGTATTTGGAGCAAGATAAATTTCTGATTCTGTTTTATCAATTTCAATAATTCCTTTAATTGTTTTTTTGTTTTTTAAATCGATGTGAAACAAACTGTCTTTAGGACTAACCATTCCTTCACCAATTTTTATTTTGGTCATTGTTACATAATCGAGGTATGTATAAAGAGTAACCGCCTGCCCGACAAAACGCGGAGCATATCCCACAATTTCATACTTTTCCTGTGCAGCTAAATTGCATGAAAGCGACACTGTCAGAATGATAAAGAGAATGTTTCTCATTTTGAATTTATAATCAGTAATTCGCTTTTTGTTACAAATGATGAAATGTCACCATTGTTCTTTTTTATTTCACGAACAATTGAAGAACTAATGGCAGCAAAGCGGGCATCCGTCATCAGGAAAAGTGTTTCTATTCCTGATAAATCAAAATTCATTTGCGCAATTGATTTTTCAAATTCAAAATCGATCGTGTTACGAATACCCCTAAGCAAATACTGCGCCTTTTTTTCTTTGCAGAACTCCGTTGTTAATCCGTGATACGATTCAACTACAATTTTCGGATTGTTTGGGAACAGCGATTTTATATGAGCAATCTTACTTTCAAGCGTATATAAATATTGTTTGGTTGTATTGATTCCAATTGCGATTATGATTGTATCCACCATCGGTAAAAACCGATTTACGATAGATTCATGACCTTTGGTAAAAGGATCAAATGATCCGGGAAAAATTCCTATACGTTCCATAATATAAAGGTAAGGGGAAATAAATTGAAAAAAGAAAATTCAAATATTATAATTCTCGTTAATCCAACAGATGCTGTCGCGAAGCCTAGCGACGAGTTCAGCATGGCATCAAACCATGATGACTTTTCATATCTTCAACCCGTTACTCCAATTGGGACGATAGCGTGTCGAAGGCAACATTAGTGACTATTCAAAAAAACTAAAATTAACCCCGCCGTAATTACGAATTTCCTTGAATTGGGCCATTTTTTTAAAATCGTTTTCTCTGCCATGTTCTATTATAAGCAGACCATCTTTGTTCAATAAATTTCGGCTGAAGATGATTTCCGGTAATTCGGAAGTTCCTTTCATTTCGTAAGGTGGGTCGGCAAATATGATGTCAAATTTAACGGGAGTTTGTTCTAAATAACGAATAGCATCTTGTTTACGAACTTGCCAGTTCTTATCGCTTAGTGATTCTTGTGTGTTTTTAAGAAATTTAAAAGAAACAAAATGATTATCGATACTTAAAACATTTTTTGCGCCGCGCGACAGAAATTCCATTCCAATACTTCCGGTTCCTGAAAAAAGATCTAATACTGAAAGATCTTCCAGGTCATAACGGTTTTCAATAATATTAAAAAGCGCTTCTTTGGCAAAATCCGTCGTTGGCCGTGAAGGAAAATTTGTTGGCGGAACAAATCGTTTGCCTTTATATTTGCCCCCGATTACACGCACAGCAATTGTTTTGCTAAAATAAAATGTTCGCCTTGCTCGGGTTGATCTGAAATTTTTGGTGCGTTTTTAAAAAAGGAACTGAATTCTTTAAAGTATTGCCAGTTAGCCGGAATTCCATAAAGATGGAAATCGATTTTTTCCTGGGCAATTTCTTTTTGATCAAGTACAAAAAGAACATGATAAACAATATCCGAAAGAGCTTTGTAGTCAAAGCGATTGAAGTATTGAAGTTTATTTTTCTCAGTAATAAAAAAGTAGAAACTATCATTTTCAATAAACAAATGAAGTTTAGGGCTTGATGCGGGTTGATTAAAAATTCCTTTCAGCAAAACGGTTGAACGATGAACCATTTTTACACGTGGAAACCGAATAACAAAAGCGGCTTTGATCCACATCGGCAATTCATAAATATTTACGATATCAAGTTCGGGAATACGATTGTAATCAAGATTATCAATTGGTGCGGAATAATTTAACTTAAAAATGTCGGCCGGTTTTGAAAAATTAAAAATGGAAGTTGGTACCAAAGTATTACGAACAGTACCTGCAGTTAATATGTAATCAGCAAAATCGTATTTAAATATTTCTGAAGACGTTAATTTGTCAAGACCTTCTCTTGAATAATCAAACTCTTCAAACGAATTGAAATCTGCTATTTTTTTTGTTGTTTTATCGACAACACAATAACTGAACTTATCTTGTTTCAGGTCCATGCAAAGCGCATGCTGATAAGCCAGCGATTTAGAAATGGCCATGCTCTAACGCGACCAATTGTCTCTCAAATGATTATCCATAAGATCACCTATTTGATAGATTTTTTCCTGGTTCATTGGATGTTTCATTTGAATCATCAAAGTAGGAACACGAATTTCACCTTTAAGGACTGAACTTGTATCCATCGTAACAATTGTTGTTGAGTAAGGAACAAATTTTAAAGAATCCGGATTGAATGCAAGTGATGGTTCAGCTTTTTCTCTATTAGTGAGATAGTCTTCATCATAAAAAACCGCATCTAAAACACTCAGGTAAACCGTATCACGTGAAAATCCGATAAGATCAGCCGGTGGATTTGAAAGATGAGCCAAAACATTTGCTTCTTGTTCAGTCATTAATTTATCTGCAGGACGATTGTCACCATAGATGATTTTAATTTCTTCTGGTGTCAACCTTCTTTCAGGAAGTTTTCCAATATTAGGGACACTCATTTTTTTACCTGTTTTTACAAAAAGAATCAGTGAATCCAGGTTATTTGTGTAATGACGGTTATATTCTTTGTAAGCCATTTGTGCAGATTTAAGATCCTGCATTCTTGCCTTAATATCGCGGTCAATTTTATCAAACTGAGCATTATATTGAACATCCTGGTCAACAGTAACATAATCCTGGTACAGAAGATAGGTACTCATAACAGCCATCAATGCCATAACAACATATCCCAATTTGGTTTTAATAACACCAAATAAAAAGAGATACCATATAATACTGCCAACAGTAAAGAACAAGGCGCCATAAAGAAATAAAGGCCCTTGCTTAACTTCAAGCATTTCACCATTATTTAATTCTTCATACTCCGGAACAAGCGCCATTTTTAAAAGTAGAATTCCTACTATGAGGAAAAGAGTGGGCCAAAAAAATCTGCCAACCTGGTATTTTATATTATCGAAGTTTTCAAGAAGACTCATTTTCTAATTTTATTAATGTTATAAACACTTCCAAGACAAAACTACAATTTTTTTGACAGCTTGGTCCGTCAGTGAATATATTTTTTACATATTTAGCTCAATGAAATGCTACTAATTCCAACTCCTTGAAAATTCAACCACAACGCGCAACATTTATACAAGCCTTTATTGATCAGCTTGGTTTTAAACCAACAGATGATCAAAGTGTTGCCATTGAAAGGCTTACAGATTTTCTTTTTGACAAAGGAGCACTGGATATTTTTATTTTGCGCGGATTTGCCGGAACGGGTAAAACAAGTTTGATCTCGGCCTTTGTAAATACTCTAAGGTTGTTCAGAACCAGGACTGTTTTAATGGCTCCAACCGGAAGAGCAGCTAAGGTTTTATCAAATTACAGCGGTCAAAAAGCATCTACGATTCACCGGCAGATCTATTTTGCAAAAAACGGCGGCGAAGAAAACGGCGGTGGGTTTGAACTTGGTACTAACATTTATAAAGATGCGATTTTTATTGTCGATGAGGCTTCAATGATCAGCACCGATTCCGGAATTGAGAGTACAAGCGGCTTTACTCCCAGAAATTTGCTCGATGATGTAATTGAATATGTTTATTCTGCAGAAAATTGTAAAGTCATTTTTGTTGGCGACCGTGGACAGTTGCCCCCGATCGGAATGGAAATAAGTCCTGCTTTAGATAAGAATCATCTCGCGAAAGAATATTCATTTGAAATTATAGAAGCAGAGTTAAATGAAATTGTTCGTCAGAAAAATCACTCCGGAATTTTAGATATTGCTTCAGAACTGCGTGATTTTACAGAAACAGTTCCGATGCTTCCTCATAATTCTACCGATGCAAAATCTGTTTCAGGTCTTGATTTGCAGGATGAGCTTGAAGCAGCGATTACCCGTTTTGGCCGTGATGAGGTAATGGTTGTAACGAGATCAAACAAACGCGCGAATCTTTTTAATGAACAAATTCGGCGTCGCGTACTTTGGCAGGATGAAGATTTAAATGCAGGAGATGTTTTAATGGCAACAAAGAATAATTATTTCTGGCTCGATCCAAAATCCGATGCAGGTTTTATTGCTAACGGTGAATTGATGGAAATATTAAAAATAAATCGCAGGGAAGAACTTTATGGTTTTGAATTTGCTGATGTGATTGTGAAGTTGATTGATCACCCGGATATGAAAGATGTTGAAATTAAAATAATGCTTGATTCTATCCGGCATGAAGGTCCTTCATTACCAAGAGATAAAATGCGCGAACTTTTTTTTCAAATTGTTCAGGAAGAATATCCGTTAGAAATGAACAAGCGTGTCCGAAATAAAAAGGTGATGACGAATCCGTATTTTCAAGCCATACAAGTAAAATTTGGTTACGCCGTAACTTGTCATAAAGCACAAGGCGGGCAATGGGAAGCCGTTTTTGTTGACCAGGGTTATTTTACCGATGACATGTGGAATAAAG
>Ga0102851_10001625_pt1 | contig 13035 bp, 10 predicted proteins | sample Mud3Dept3metaG_FD_79558 | JGI IMG/M metagenome (GOLD analysis project Ga0102851, IMG submission 79558) | Freshwater wetland microbial communities from Ohio, USA, analyzing the effect of biotic and abiotic controls - Mud 3 Core 4 Depth 3... | ecosystem: Environmental > Aquatic > Freshwater >... | reverse complement strand
TAGTATCCGTTATTTATCTTCTCACAAATTATATATATATAAAGGTATTGCCACTAGCCGGTAATCCGGAGGGAACGAGTGTGCTGAGCAGGGGCATTCAGTTTGCAACCGACGACAGGGTAGCTACATCAGCAATGTATGTTATCCTCGGTGATTATGCCGCCATTGTTATGGCAGTGTTTATAATGATAAGTACATTCGGTTGTAATCACGGGCTCATTCTGGCAGGTCCCCGTGTTTATTACGCAATGGCAAAAGATGGCCTCTTCTTCAGAAAAGCCGGCAAAATCAATAAATTCGGTGTACCCGGATTTGCGCTGATCGTTCAGGGAATATGGGCTGTATTACTTTGTCTATCAGGCACATACAGTGACCTTTTGGATTATGTGATTTTTGCGGTGCTCATTTTCTTTACTCTTACAATCCTCGCAATATTTATTCTCAGGATCAAGCAGCCGGATGTTCCACGACCTTACAGGGCATTTGGTTATCCGGTTATACCGGCTCTGTATATTCTGACTACATTGACAATAATGGTTATACTCCTCATTTATAAACCTAAATATACATTCCCGGGATTAATAATTGTGCTCCTTGGAATACCAGTCTTTTACCTGTGGAGAAAACATTCAGGGAATCAGACAGGAGACGAGCATCCTGATATAACCTTACAGAACTGATATTGAAAATCTCCTGAATAGTGCAAAATTTTGTTCTTATTGGCAAAGGGGGTGTGAAGGCAATTTAATCTGCGTTAATCAGCAAGATCTGCGGGAAATACTTTATTTTCCGCAGATACCGCAGATAGACGCAGATCTTTAGGAGTTTAAAAAAGATTTTTTATGTTACCGGAAGCTTTCAAAGAAAGAATTCAAAAACAACAATATATTAATGCTGAAGAGCTTCTTCGCGCCCTTGATAAACCATCAGACACAACTATCCGTATCAACCGCAATAAATGGCATAAGAATCCGCTGAATTCTGAAGTAGTTCCATGGTGCAAAGATGGATTCTATCTTGAAGAACGGCCTTCTTTCACTCTGGATCCCCTTTTCCATGCCGGATGTTATTATTCGCAGGAGGCATCAGGTATGTTCCTGGAGCAGGTATTTAAACAATTAATTGATAAGGGCCACAATATAAAAGTCCTCGATTTGTGTGGAGCTCCCGGTGGGAAAAGTACACACCTGTCATCACTTATCGGTCAGAGGGGATTGCTAGTAGCAAATGAAGTTATCAGACAGCGCGCATCGGTCCTGGCAGAGAATCTGACAAAATGGGGATTATCGAATACCATTGTTACTCAAAGTGACCCTTCAGCTTTCGGCAGAATGCCGGATTTCTTTGATCTGATCCTTGTCGATGCACCTTGTTCTGGTGAAGGGATGTTTTGCGACGGGACGTCAGTAAAAGAATGGTCTGTGGCGAACACAGAATTATGTTCTGAAAGGCAGAAAAGAATATTGATGGATATCTGGCCAGCACTGAAAGAAAATGGGATTCTTATTTACAGTACCTGTACCTTTAATCCTTGTGAAAACGAAAAAAACATAAAGTGGTTTACCGGAAAGCACCTGGCAGAGAGTCTTAGGTTGGATATTTCAGATTATGAAGGCATAACAGAGATTGATTACCAGGGAATTTACGGGTATGGCTTTTATCCGGGAAGAATCAGGGGAGAAGGTCTGTTCATTTCTGTCCTTAAAAAAACAGAGAAACAGAAAAGAAGTGATTTCAGGTATAAATCAGGTAAAGAACGCAGGATAACAAGAGAAGAAAAAGCAATTGCCGAAAAATGGACACTGTTCCTGGCTGACAATCTGATAAAAATCGGAGATAATATTATTTCAGCTGCGGGGAGTGCCGATGATTACTTTGAACTTTCGGAAAGGATTAAACTAATTAAGTCAGGAACAATAATCTGTACCATTAAGAAGAAAAACTATATACCTTCACATGAGCTGGCTATGTCAGTTAATTTCAGGAAACATTCTTTTCCCGAAGTTAACCTTGACACTGACCAGGCGCTTGCTTACCTGGCACGTGAGCACATTAAACCGGAAATTGTACAAAATGGCTGGAATATAGTGTGTTACAAAGGAGTGAGCCTTGGATTTGTAAATAATATAGGTAGCAGGATAAATAATTATTATCCTGTAGAATGGCATATCAGGATGAGTATTACAGGAACGGCCAGAGAAGATTTAATAGAATGGAAATGACACAGGTATCGCGTGAGTTTCAAATATTCGTCAAGCCTGTTGGTCCAACCTGTAACCTTCGATGCAATTATTGCTATTATCTTGGGAGAAAAAAACTTTATCCCGGTATTACACCTCTCTTGATGAGTGACGAAATTCTGGAGAAATATATAATTGAGCATATCGAAGCATCAGCAGATCAGGTTATTATGTTTTCATGGCATGGAGGGGAACCTACTCTTGCAGGACTGGATTTTTTTAAAAAGGCTCTGGCCATTCAGCAAAAGCATCTTCCGGCTGGTCGTACAGCTTTAAACGGTATTCAGACTAACGGAACACTCCTTGACGATAGGTGGTGCTCTTTTCTTGCCGATGAAAATTTCATTGTCGGCGTCAGTATTGACGGTCCGGACGAACTTCACAACAGATACCGACGTGACAGATCAGACAAAGGATCTCTTCAGACTGTTCTGAAAGGATATGAACTCATGCAGAAGTATGGAGTGACTGCAGAGATCCTGTGTGTACTGAATTCATTTAATGTCAGATATCCTTTAGTAATCTATGACTTTTTCAAACAACTGGGAACAAGGTATATGACTTTCCTTCCTCTTGTTGAAAAAAATCCGGATACTGCTACCGGCGCAAGCCATAATTCAGTACCTGCAGAAGAATTTGGCCGTTTTCTTTGCACTGTTTTCGATGAATGGTTTGAAAAAGATATAGGTAACATTAAGGTCCAGATATTTGAAGAGATAGCCAGGACAGCCTTCCGCCAGGAACATACGCTCTGCATCTTTAAAGTTAAATGCGGAGGTGTCCCGGTTATTGAATATAACGGCGATTTTTATTCATGCGATCATTTTGTTGATAGAATGCATTTCCTGGGAAACATAAAGGATAAGTCTCTTGGATATTTTCTTGACAGTCCTCAACAAAATAATTTCGGAACAGCGAAATCAGAAACTCTTCCCGGGTATTGCAGGGAGTGCCATGTGAGGAGTATGTGCAACGGGGAATGCCCAAGGAACAGGTTTATTGACACCCCTGACGGAGAATCGGGACTGAACTATTTGTGCCCCGGGTATAAGCTTTTTTTCGAACATTGCACACCCTTTGTTGAGGCACTGCGGCTCACCTGGCTCAACCAGCAGCACGGTATAAAATCCCACCTTTGAAGAGCCTGTCCCGCGTAGCTTTAGCGTAGCGGGAGGGTTAGGGGGATGGTCTTACACCCCCCTCAAGGGGGGAATTCCTTATTTCAGTTTTTCTTTAAAAAATCCTACAGTTCTTTGCCAGGCAAGTTTAGCTGGCTGTTCATTATAACGGTCGGGATTGGTATCGTTGTTAAATCCGTGTCCGGTTCCGGGATAGGAAAATATTTTATATTCTTTGTTGTTCTTTTTTAAAGCTTCCTCAAATGCTGCAATTCTATCATTGATCCCCGGGTCATTCTCAGCATAATGAGCCATAATTGGAGCTTTTATCCTGGCAACATCCTCATCTGATGGCTGTCTACCGTAATATGGGACTGCAGCATTAAGATCGGGACAATTGACTGCGACCTGGTTAGTCATAGCGCCTCCCCAGCAGAAACCGGTGCATCCCACCTTCCCGTTTGATCTGGGATGCGTTCGGAGATATTTTACAGCAGCAACAAAGTTCCTGGTTGTCTGTTCACTATTCAGCTGCTTGAACAATGCTCCGACGTTACTTATATCCTCTGGAGTACCACCGACGGGAGAGAGCGCGTCAGGTGCAAGTGAAAGAAATCCCTCTTTAGCCATCCTCCTTGTAACATCCTGTATATGAGGAACTAAACCTTTATTTTCGTGAATTACAATTACTGCAGGAAATTTTTTGCCTTTTTTTGGTCTGGCTTGATAAGCCCTTATCTCTCCTGTTTCACCCTGATATTTAATAAATTCTGTAATAACATCAGGATTGACTTTTGGTCTGACCGAAGCCATTGCTTCATTTTCTTCAAGAACAGGGAGCAGGATCATCGCGGCAGCCGTACTACCAGTGACCATTGCAAGTTTTCTTATGAAATCACGGCGACTTGTATTTCCTTTCTTATAATCCTCATAATAGTCAGTGATTCTCTTGTCCATAATTTTCAATTTAAATAGTCAGCAATAAAAAATGTTTCCAACTCAATTTACAAAAAAAAATTAAATTGTATTGATTTTGAAACTGAAGTGTTAGCTTAGTTGTTAATTTGCAGAATAAAAATCCATTTCTTTATGAAACAGGACATTGAAATAGCACAGGAGGCTAAAATTCAGCATATCCTAAATATAGCTGATAATCTTGGAATTCCGCATGATGAACTTGATTTGTATGGCAAGTACAAAGCAAAAATACCTCTCCATTTCATTGACGAGGAAAAGATCAAAAATTCAAAGCTGATACTGGTAACAGCAATAACTCCCACTCCGGCCGGTGAAGGAAAGACAACAACCTCTATAGGGCTTGCACAGGCACTCAACCGACTCGGGAAAAAGGCTACAGTTGTTCTGCGCGAACCTTCGCTGGGTCCGGTCTTTGGCATTAAGGGAGGCGCAGCAGGAGGCGGTTATTCCCAGGTCATCCCGATGGAAGATATAAACCTGCATTTTACGGGTGATATTTCAGCTGTCGAGAAAGCACATAATCTCCTGGCTGCCCTGATAGATAATAATATCCAGCTTAAAGAGGGAAATCTTGGAATTGATCCAAGGACAATTGAATGGAAAAGAGTGATGGACATGAATGAAAGATCACTCAGGGATGTTGTTATAGGCCTGGGCGGAACCACCGAGGGAGTTCCAAGACAGTCGGGATTTGATATTACTGCAGCATCGGAGGTAATGGCGATACTCTGTCTGGCAAAAGATCTGAATGATCTTAAAGCAAGACTTGGAAATATTTTTATTGGATTTACATATTCCGACAAACCTGTATTTGCACGTGACCTGAAAGCACAAGGTGCAATGGCAACACTTCTGAAGGAAGCGATAAAGCCAAATCTTGTGCAAACTCTTGAGGGAACACCAGCAATTATCCATGGGGGACCTTTCGCTAATATTGCACAGGGAACAAATTCAATCATTGCAACAAAAACAGGTCTTTCGCTGAGCGAAATTGTCGTGACCGAAGCAGGTTTCGCCAGTGAACTTGGTGCCGAGAAATTTTTTGATATCAAGTCACAGTTTGGAAACCTGAAGACCAATGCTGTTATTATTGTTGCTACTGCAAGGGCATTGAAATATCATGGAGGAGCAAAGCTGTCAGCACTTCAGAATGAGGATATTACAGCTCTTCAGAATGGATTTGACAACCTCGACAAGCATATTGAGAACATGAAATACTTCGGATTCAGCCCCATAGTAGCAATAAACAGGTTTGACTCTGATACCGAAACTGAGCTGGACCTCCTCTCAATGCATTGTAAATCACAAAATGTGAAGGTTGCTATTAATGAATCGTGGGCTAAGGGCGGAGAAGGTGCAATAGATCTGGCAAACAAAGCACTTGAGTCGGTAACAGATTGCCCTGATTGTTTCAAACCTCTGTATGAATTTTCGTGGTCATTTGAGGAAAAGATCGAAACTATCTGTAAAAAAATGTACGGTGCCGATCATGTGGAATATACTGTAAAAGCCAAGTCTCAGCTGGAAAAGATTGAAAAGCTCGGTTTGGGGAACCTGGCTGTTTGCATTGCCAAAACACAGAAATCTCTGTCTGACGACCAGAATAAACGGGGTCGTCCTCAGGGATTTACAATTAAAATAAGAGAGGTGGATCTTTCTTCCGGTGCGGGATTTATAGTACCGATCGCTGGTACAATAATGCGGATGCCAGGTCTGCCTAACATCCCATCAGCAGAAAAAATCGATATTGATGGTTCCGGAAAGATTACAGGACTATTCTGATATGTCTGTTATGTTGACGGAAAAATAATTTGGCAGACAACTCATCAGGAATTGCAAGATCATTTTTAACAAAGATCAGAAAGACAATACTTTATTTTAATTTTACTATGGTTTAAATTCTGATAATATGAAGAAGATCACCTTTTTTACATTTTTAATTTTATTTTCATTGACAGCCTGTAAAAGATATAAAAATTATGAGGGTGTGGCCTATACCGAAAAAGAGCCCCGCGACTGGGAAAATCCTGCTATGTTTAATCAGAACAAAGAAGATCCCCATGCTACATTTATCAGCTACAGCAATGAAGAATCTGCCCTGGAAGCCAATAAGTCAAACTCATCCAATTATCTTTCGCTTGACGGAATCTGGAAATTCAACTTTGTCAAATCACCGGATCAGAGACCTTATTGGTTCTTCAAAGATGACTTTGATACTCGGGACTGGGATGAGATAGAAGTGCCGTCAAACTGGGAGATGAAAGGTTATGATGTCCCAATTTATGTCAATATCACTTATCCTCACAAGAATGATCCTCCATTTATTCAACATGACTATAATCCTGTTGGATCATATAAAAGACACTTCAGAATCCCTTCTGAATGGAGGTATAAGGAAATATTTCTTCATTTTGGAGCAGTAGCCTCAGCATTTTATGTGTGGGTGAATGAACAGCTTGTCGGTTACAGCCAGGACAGCAAGACACCTGCAGAATTCAATATCACCAAATACCTGAAGAAGGGCAATAATTCGCTGGCAGTTGAAGTATACCGCTGGTGCGATGGAAGTTATCTGGAGGACCAGGACTTCTGGAGAATGAGCGGTATACAAAGAACTGTCTTTCTTCATGCCAGACCAAAAACATATATTAACGACTTTTTGGCTGTTGGTGATCTCGAAAATAATTACAGGGATGGTCTGTTGCGACTCAATGTTTCTTTAAAGAGCATGGGAGAAAAAAACAGTGATTTCATAATGAATGCTTCATTATCCGACAACGGACAGGAACTATATAATGAATCAAAAAAGGTCAGAATTGTTGATAACAAGGCAGAAATTAAGTTTGAAAAAAACCTGCCTGAAATCAAGCAGTGGTCATCTGAAGCCCCCAATCTCTATTCGCTGGTGATTACATTAAAAGATAAAGGCGGTGATATAATGGAATGTGTCAGTGCAAAGACTGGATTCCGCAAAGTGGAAATTAAAAATTCACAACTGCTGATCAATGGAGTTGCAGTACTTTTTAAAGGAACAAATTTGCATGAACATGATAATGTAAATGGTCATGTTGTTGATGAAGCAATGATCCTGAAGGATATACGCGTTATGAAGAGCAACAATATCAATGCGGTAAGAACATCACATTACCCTCAGCAGGAACTATGGTATGAAATGTGCGATAATTATGGTCTGTACCTTATTGATGAAGCAAATATCGAATCGCATGGGACAGGCTATAATAAAGATGTCACTCTTGCTGATAAACCTGAATGGGCAGCCGCACATCTTGCAAGAATGAAGGCAATGGTAGAAAGAGACAAAAACCATCCCTCGGTAATTATCTGGTCCCTGGGTAATGAAGCAGGTGATGGTCATAACTTCCTTAATAATTATAAATGGACCAGAGAAAGAGATGCTTCCCGGCCAGTGCAATATGAACGGGCTGAAAAAAGTACCAATACTACCGAAAGGCATACGGATATAACCTGCCCGATGTATGCAAAAATCGAACAGATAGAAGAATATGCAAAAGATGAAAAGAACGACAGGCCTTTAATAATGTGCGAATATGCTCACGCAATGGGTAACTCTACGGGCAATCTGCAGGATTACTGGGATGTAATAGAGAAATACCCTAAACTGCAGGGAGGTTTCATATGGGATTGGGTCGACCAGGGGATACTTAAAACAGATGAAACCGGAGAAAAATACTGGGCTTACGGCGGCGACTTCGGCGAAGAGGGAATTCCAAGCGACGGAAACTTTTGTATAAACGGCCTCACATGGCCTGACAGAACCGGGAAGCCGGGATTAAATGAAGTTAAGAAAGTCTATCAATATGTTGGTTTTGAACCTGTTGACATAGGGAATGGATTAATTAAGATCAAAAACAAGTATGATTTTACTGATCTGTCTGCATTTGATTTTGACTGGGAACTTGTTTCAGATGGCTCGATACTTCAGTCAGGGAAAGTACCGGTGTCAACCATTAAACCAAAAGATGAACTACAAGTTAAAATTCCTTTTGAAAAGTTCACTCCTGTTCCCGGTGCAGAATATTTTTTGAATTTTAAAGTATCAAGAAGTGATGAATGGAATATAGTCCCTGAAAATCATATATATGCCACAGCGCAGTTTAAGCTTCCTGTGGAAGGAGAAAAAATCGCTATGAATGCAGATAACCTTGCAATACTTCAGACCAATACCGTAGGTAATAAGCTTGAAGTTGGTGGTGCCGAAATGAAAATCATTTTCAATCTTGAAACCGGAAGGCTGGAATCATTTAATTTTAAAGGTACAGAGTTGCTGCTGAAGGGTCCGGAACCTGATTTCTGGAGACCACCAACAGATAATGACTATGGTTATAAAATGGATAATTTACTTGGTGTCTGGAAAAAAGCAGGAGAGAGGACAATTGTTACCAGCGCTGATATAAGACAGCCTGAATTAGGTAAAGTTATTGTTGTATTCAGGTACGATATTAAAGGACCCGATGGCGTTAAAATTGCAGGATATTCCACTGTCTATACTCTTTTCGGATCAGCTGATATCATAATTTCCAACTCATTTGAAAAATTATCTGACAGGATCCCTGAAATCCCCAGAATGGGGATGCAGATGCAATTACCGGAAGAATTTACAAATCTGAGTTGGTTGGGCAGGGGACCCCACGAAAACTATGCAGACAGAAAAACCTCTGCAGATGTAGGTCTATATGAAAGTAATGTTGCTGATCAATATGTTCCTTATATACGTCCACAGGAGAATGGCTATAAGACTGACACCCGCTGGCTTACTCTTACAAACGATAATGGTACAGGTATAATGGTAAGCGGAGATCCTCTGTTCTGCTTTTCCGCATTGAATTATCTTCATGACGATTTTGAGTCACCGGGAAAATTATCTCAATACAGAGCGGATGCAAAGACAGCAAATACTCATACAAACAGTATAAAGCCGAGAGAACTGGTAAATCTTAATATTGATCTCGGTCAGATGGGAGTAGGTGGCGACAACAGCTGGGGAGCACCTGTACATCCTCAATACAGGCTGCTTGAAAGAAGATATGAATACTCTTTCAGACTACGCCCGATCGTAAAGGATGATGATGTACTGAAGCTGGCAAAGGAGAAATATTAATTATGTTGAAAAAGGTTGAGAATAGTTGAAAAAGTTTAAAATCCTCTTCAACCCCCTTCAACCTTCCTCATCTAATACTTCAGTTCAGCTTTAAGCACCTCATTTTCTCCGATAATCACATTTTTCACATCGTAAATCAGCGGGGCGGTGACTCTTTTATTGAGAGCTACCCTGGTAACGGTGTTGGCTGCAAGGTTTATTGTCCCAGGAGCTCCTGCAGGACCGTTGACTAATGTAAACGGAATATCGGAGTTGTTGGTTATTTGAAAATATATATTCCGTGCATTTTCAAAATATGGTTTTCCGATGGATATGCACTGGTAGAAAAATGGTTTCGCATACTCCTCCTTACCTGCGATTATATCCTTGAAGCAGGCAAGGGTTCTTCCTGCGAACATAGCCTCCCTCAGGGAGTCATGGCTTCTTTCCTTAGCAAAAACAAGTGTCATCGGACGATTTGTGTATTCGGGCTTTGTATAAGTCTCACTTATGTTTCCGTGGTTGTCACTGTTACAGAAAACTGCCAGGTTGTGAGTTTTACAGAATGTCAGTACCAGAGGATAGTATTCATTATTGTTAAAGAATTCAATACCGTTAAGCCAACCGGATTTAATGAGTCTTTCATGTATTTCGTACATTCTGGGTATTCCATCAGGTTGCTGTGATTTCCATCCCGGATGGTTCCAGAGGAGAAATGCTCCCTGCTCCCTGGCGGTTTTAAAAACATCCCATATAGAATCGACAGCCAGCAGATTTGCATCCTGGATGAAAAGTGCATTAAGATGGCCGGGAGGCATACTCCTAGTAATTTCAGCTCCATGCACCATGATAATATCATATTCTTTTGCCACCCCCTGAACTATTTCCCATGCTGCATTATGATTGACAGGTATGTAATCCTTCTTTGGGGTATATTCCAGGTGATCAGTGATTGCAATTGCATCCAGTCCATCACGGAATGCTTCACCAATCCTGACTGTTGGCCAGACACTGCCATCAGAAAATACGGTGTGCAAATGGAAATCGCATTTAAGCGTAACATAGCCCGGCAGATCGGGAAGGTTGACAATTTTTCTCTGTCCTGCAGCGGGCAGGAAAAGGATAGTGAATAGTACAAAATTGATAATCAGTTTCTTCATATAACCCATATTTAATTGTTTTCTATGTCTCCTATATGCGATAATCAGCGAAATATGCGGGAAATCCTATTTTTCCCGCAGATATCCGCAGATTAATATTATCTCTCCCTCGTTTTTCCTAAAGTTCTTCATAGAAATACGCCGCCTTCTCATCCGCATCATCCCATGTATAGATCTTCTTTTTCCTGTTTATCCAGAAAAAATTCAGCATGGCAAAATCGCCTGCGCACATAGTGGTATGTACAAAAAGTAAAATAGATAAGCTCCATTTCCATAAACCCGGAAGGAAAAAGATTAAAACCAGAAGGCAAACACTGATGATAAGAAAAGGAGTCAGGGCAATAAACCTGAAATGATCAGAATTTGATACGTGCCTGTGAGCAGTTACATAGAACAAATACTGTTTCAGGTCCATTCCTATCCTGATCTTTCTTGCACCGGTAAACCAGAAAGGAATGACATGCATGAACTCATGAATTGGAATCAGCAGGATCGGAAAGATAATCAGTCCCAGTAATGAATGGGAAACGATGTTTATAAAAGGGAAATATCCTGAAATATTTATTCTGACATTTATAACGATCCCTGTAAAGATGATGCATATCGACCAAAACAAAACCATCAGTCCTGATTTTCTTCTCAGATAATCAATAACAAAATTTATGAGTTCATCGTAAGGGACTTTCAGAATTTGCCTGTATTTCGACTGATCCTCGAGATCTTCTGCCTTCAATGCCATAAAATAAGCTTTTCTCAAAATTAGCTTTTTGGAGAGGAATAAAAAAATATTGAAACGGTTGAAGAGACTGAAAAGAATAAATTCCATTCCGTAATGCACTTTCAGATGTCTTCTGCTGTTATAAAAATGGCGCGTTATTTGATACCTTTGCACAAAATCCCAGCTTCTTTTGAGGTATATAATATTTATATTAATCATCTTGTCTGGAACAATCGGAGTCTCTGGTCAGAACGATACGATCAGTCCTAAACCTGACACACTCCCGGGCCGAATATACCTTTTGCAGAAGGTTGATCGCAACGGGGAAAGTCTGCCTGAGATTGAAATAAAGGAAGTTACGGTTGTAGGACGTCAGAAAGGAAATGCAAGAAAAGTACAATCTCAGTTAAGAAAATACGACAGGCTGGTATATAATCTGAAAAGAGCTTATCCGTATGCACTTATTGTCAGGGCAAGGCTGGAAATGGCAAATGAGGATCTTGCAGGTATACCCGAAGAAAAGGACAGGAGAAAATATATAAAAGATCTTGAAAAAGATGTATTTGCTGAGTACGAAGATGATATGAGAAGAATGACCATAACCCAGGGCCGACTGCTTATTAAGCTGATAAACAGAGAGACACAGAATACTTCATATGAGTTAATACGACAGTACCGCGGGGGATTATCTGCCGCTTTCTGGCAGGGAGTAGCCCGTATTTTCGGAACTAACCTGAAAGAGGAATATGATCCGTATGGCGAGGATGCTCTGATTGAGCTGATAATCATAAATATTGAAGCCGGTCTGTTGTAATCTTCAAATTGAAACCTGTCGATGAAGAGAATATTTATTGCGCTGAAGGTTGAACCTTGTGAAACACTTCTGAGGATCTATTCTACCCTTAAATCTGTTCTGGGCAGTGAGAAAATCAAATGGGTTGACCCTATGAACATTCATCTCACCCTTGCTTTTCTGGGAGATACTGAAGAGGAAAGGATCAAAGTTGCCGGGATCATGCTGAAACAGAAATGCACCGGTTTTGGTCAATTCGATTTTGCCCTGGCCGGGACAGGTGTTTTTAAAAACTTCCGGGAACCTAAATTAATCTGGATCGGAATTGAACAATCTGAAAAGCTTCTGAATCTCAATAATCTGATAGTTAGCGGATTAAAGGATGTCGGATTCGGGATTGAAGATCGTGAGTTTAAGCCTCATATCACACTGGCGAGGATCAAATTCATTAAAGATCATAATTCCCTGAAGTCTGCACTGGAAGGATATCAGGATACTTTCATTCAAAAAGTCAGTGTAAGTGAAGTAATTCTCTTTGAAAGTATTTTGAAACCTGCAGGACCGATCTATAAACCGATAGGGAAATTCCGATTATAACAGGAATAGATTTCTTACTAAGGTCACACGGAGGAAAAACACAGAGTTATTCTTCAATTTGTTTACCCTCTCCCAATCTCCCACTCTCCCCCTCTCGCTCTCTCACCCTTCTGCTTCGCATAATCCTCTCATCGCTTCGATCTCACTCTCACTCTCACTCTCACTCTTCTGTCCTATAGTCCCTTCCCTTTCACAATTGTCCCCAGGGTATATAGAATGATCTTTAAGTCAAACAACAATGATTTTTTCTTAATGTAATACAGATCATATTTAAGCCTTTCCAGCATTTCATCGACGCTGGAAGCATATCCG
>Ga0102851_10001624_pt1 | contig 13036 bp, 13 predicted proteins | sample Mud3Dept3metaG_FD_79558 | JGI IMG/M metagenome (GOLD analysis project Ga0102851, IMG submission 79558) | Freshwater wetland microbial communities from Ohio, USA, analyzing the effect of biotic and abiotic controls - Mud 3 Core 4 Depth 3... | ecosystem: Environmental > Aquatic > Freshwater >... | reverse complement strand
TCAGTGCATCTCTCATGTGTACTGGCGGTCATAATTGCTTTGCCGCCAAATCCTTTGACTGTATCCATTATTATTTCATCACAGGTGGCAACATATACTTCATTCACCGAATCTGATAGCAGAGCCCGCCTCCTGACGTGTTCAATCATGGGGAGGTCCATGATTTTTGCCAGGGGTTTTCCGGGAAATCTGGAAGCGGCCATTCTTGCAGGTATCATGACAACTACTCGTTTCTTCATTGCGGCAGCACCCCGCAGTCCACATTTATGCACTGACCTGTGATTGCGGATGCTTCATCCGAAGCAAGAAAAAGACATACCCTTGCGATCTCATCTCCCGAAGGCAGTCTTTTTAGCGCGGCATTTTCCAGGGCAAATTTTTCTAAATATAGTTCCACATCCTGATCCTCTGCCGGAGACCTTCTATCTTTTAAAGCTTCCATAAGACCTCCCGTGCGTATGTATACGGGACATACTGCATTTACTCGTATATCCCTTACTCCCAGCTCCTTAGCCAATGCCTGCGTTATTCCATTGACCCCGAATTTTGAAGCGCAATATACCGAGTTATTTGCGCTCCCTCTTTTCCCTGCGATACTTGAAATATTGATTATACATCCACCTTTTTGGAGAAAAGAAGATGCAGCCTTACAACCAAGGAATGTTCCCTTGAGATTGGTATCTATCATCCTGTTCCAGAATTCTCCGTCCACATCACTTATGGGGCGCCACTCGGAAAAGCCCGCACAATTGATGAAAACATCCAATCTGCCTGTCCATTCCATTGAGATTCTCACCAATTCAAGGATATCCTGTTCCCTGCGCACATCAGTTCTTTGAAAAAGAGCCTTATTACCCAATTTTTCGGCTAATCCGGTATCTGTCAAAGCTCCGATTATAACATTGTATCCTTCTTTGTAGAATGACCTGCTTATGGCCTCTCCGATTCCCCGGTTTCCCCCTGTTATAATCATTGTTCGATTTTTTTTGGTTTTTTCCATGTTCAATCACTTTTGTTCCAAATTTCTTATAATATGAGCAGGGTTACCGGCAGCCAAAACATTAGGTGGTATATCTTTTGTCACAACGCTACCTGCGCCAATAATAGAATTTTCGCCGATTGTCACACCCTTAAGGATCAAGCTATTTATTCCAATCCAGACATTTTTATTGATTTTGACGGGCCTATCATTTTCATATCCCATTCTATAAGTTCGGTCTTCAGGGGGCCATAACGTATGAAAATCAGAATCAATAATTATCACATTAGGAGCTATTATTGTTCCATCCATAATCTCGATGCTTGTGGTTCTGGCTGTAATCGAAACTCCACTCAATGCAACGTTGTTTCCAATAATTATCCTGGAATTTCCGAAAACTGTCAACTTGACCTTTGAATATAATGCAATTCCAGCTCTTTTGAAATCAGAACCTATGCGTACATTGTCGCCTATACTTATTTTGCCTTCCGCAGTTTTACGAATGCAGACAGTTCCCCAGCATTTTATATTTTTACCCGTCCTGAAATTCGAAAATATTCTCCTGTAAAAAAATATTGAGACGGCACCTATGCGCTCAGGAATGAAATTCACAAAAACCATTTCATAAACAATCCCTAGCAGCTCGCCATTTTTAATGTACCCGTATATCTTTTTTAATTTATCGGTCATATTTCCTTTTAGAGGTTAAATGCTCATTGCAGAAAAACCGCCATCTACAGGAATCTCAGCCCCTGTAACGAAACTTGAAGCATCTGAACAAAGCCAGATGACCGCTCCAACAAGCTCTTCAGGTTTGCCATACCTTTTCATCGGAGTATGCCCCAGAATTGCTTTTTCTCTTTCTGCATCAATAAAGTGTTTCATGCTCCATTCTGTCGGGAAAAAGCCGGGGCGCAATGCATTGACCCTGACATTGTATGGAGCCCATTCCCTGGCGAGATTCTGCGTAAGGTTCTTGATCCCGGCTTTAGCCACAGAATAGGTAAATGCTTTTGACAATGGCGGCCCGGATGAAGCAGAAGATATATTAATAATAGAGCCCCCTTTCTTTTCAACCATATATTTCCCAAAGATCTGGCAGGCTAAGAAAGTACCATTCAAATGAACGGCGAGTATTGAATTCCATTCATCCACCGATATATCAAAAAATGGTGTTGGAGCATTGATTCCGGCGCCGTTAATCAGAATATCAAGGTCTCCATACTGATTCAATATTTCAGCAAGTACTTTTTCATGATTTTTTTTTTGAGTCACATCAAGGACAAAAGGTGAGGCTACTTTACCTGTGGACCTTATCATATCTGCCACATTTTTTGTGTTTTCGGCGTTATTATCCACTATGGCAACCTTTACATCAGCCATAGCAAGAGCTTTTGCCATCTGGCTGCATAGATATCCACCGGCGCCGATAACTGCAGCGACCTTCCCTTTAAGCTTGAACATCTCAGTCAAGTACTCCATTCTATCATCCCCTTATCATTAAATTATTCGTGCAATGGTCTTTAATTTCTAACATGTTTTTAAAACTTTTGATTTTAAGTTCCTTGAATTCATAATCGCTTGTTCGGGCAATAAAAATACATCCTGAAGCCCTTGCTGTTTCATAGTCTTCAGGACTATCTCCTATATACAGGATTTCATCTGCATCAATCATTTCTTTCTTCATAATATCATAAAACATATTCCTTTTTTGCATCGGTGCACCATATACTCCAGCAAAAAATTGAAAAATTTTCCTTCCTTTCAGTATGGTTTTCAGTTCATCAATAGGTGTTGCTGAAGCCAGATATACGGGATATTTATCAGAAAAGCTTTTTATGAACTCAATAGCTCCGGTCACATAAGGACAATTTATTATCTTATCAGTAGTAAGTTCTGAAAACCTCAACGCCCATTTTTTTGCCAGTTCCACATCATATTCCTTATTCAATATGTTAATCATGATATGCTTAAACTTCTCATGCCGATTGACAGCATTGTGTGAAAAATGATATGCCATAATCTCTTTGTAATGATCAGGATATACAGAAAAAATTTCTGAGAATGCTCCATGTTTAATATCGTTCGATTCCACTAATACACCATCAAAGTCGAGCACTATGACTTTTATTGCCATAATTACCTTTTTTTAGTATCCCCCAATATGTTGATCAGATGCTTCATCTTCTCGCTCCATTTCCACAACAGGAATACATCGGATGAAAGCACGACGAACGTATACCCGGATGAGAAAGCATTTTTTACATTCTCTATATCAGGTTCCACGATCTGCGTTCCGCATGCCTTATTATGTCTTGCGCAAGCATCAATAACTTTCCTGCTGGCTTCAATAACCTTATGGTGGTCCAATTGTCCCGGAATTCCAAGGGATCCGGAAAGATCATAAGGTCCGACCATCGCCCCATCAATTTCATCAAATGATAAAATCTTATCTATATTCTCAACTCCCGTAACAGATTCTATCTGAACTATCAATGATGAAGCATCATTCCAGTTCTTTGCGTAATCATCGAAATCAAATCCATACCCCTGGGCTCGTGCAATGCCAAAACTTCGTTTACCTCGCGTCGGGAATTTGCACCATGAGATCAATTTTTCGGCTTGCTCAGGAGTATCGACCATCGGAACAATGATTCCATCAGCACCTGAATCCAATAAGCGTTTAATCATTTCCATGTTGTGGGAGGCAATCCTTGGCAAACACAATGTGCCCATTGCCTGGCAGGCAGCGATGATGCGCTGGGATTGTTCCTGGCTGATAGTGCTGTGTTCGATATCAATACCCACAAAATCAACAACGGCCCGGGAAAAAATTTCTGATATTGAAGGGTGGCAGAGAGATGTCCATGCAGCAAATACGTTCTGCCTATTCAAGAATTTCTTTTTTAGCTCCTGACGCTTTTTATTAAGTTTATCCATTTATCATCACCGTTGTATTAAAGCAACTCGTTTGTTTTTGCTGCATCACGGAGAAACATTTGAACTGTTTCCTTGGAGTATGGATGGACAATCATTCCATTCAACAGGTCAGGCACCACAGTAACGATATCGGCTCCTGCTTCAAGCCATTCTATGATATTCAGTATTTCTCGTGTGGACCCGATGATTATTTTCGATTTTAATCCCATTGAATTGAAAACTTTCCTTAATTTTGTTATCTCTACGCAGGAATTGTACCCCATATTGTTCACCCTGCCACCAAAGAGTGAAACATATTCAGCACCTGCCATTGAAGCAAGCAAACACTGCTGTGCGCTCATCATCGCTGTCGCATTGATTTGAATATTGTGCTTATTTGACAATTCATGAATTGCCTTTAGATTTTCAGTTTCTCCATTTGGTCCATGTATTGTAATTTTTACATTTATATTGTCAGCCCATTTTGAATATTCTATTGCCTGCTTGATCATTTCTTCATAATCATTTGATGTGACCTCAACGGATAATGGGTATGGTGAGATTAATTTGGCTATTTCGATAGATCTATCTTTAATCCCTTTTTTTCCTCCTTTCACTCCATCTTTGAGCAGGATTGTTGGATTTGTGGTTACTCCCCTGATTATACCCATACTTAAATATTTCTCTATTTCTTTTATATTGCCTGTATCCAAAAATATTGCCATTTTATTTGTCTCCTTATTTCTTTATTGTTGATTCCCATTTGTTTTCGATCATTTTCAGCCGCGGATCGGATGCTATAAGATGCCATATGACGGCCTGAAATGATTCTGAATGTGGGGTGACTGTATCCGGATTTACAGTAGGAATAATCAAACACGCATCAGCAACCTTTGCTGTAAAACCGCCATCTCGCCCTACTATGCCCAGTATTTTTGCATTTATGGATTTCGCATATTGAAGGGCATGGACAAGATTTGCACTTATATTTTTTTCAACATTCCCTCCCCCAACTGAAAAAACAAATACAGCATCATCTTCTCCCAAATGACTCCCTTTCAACCATTCTAAAAAAACCGTTTCCCATCCCTCATCATTTGTCCGAGCCGTGAGCTCCGATATATTATCAACTGGTGTATATGCCTCAAAACCAGCAAGCTTCCTGAAATCATTTATTGCATGCGAGGCGTTCCCTGCGCTGCCCCCGACCCCCAGAATAAATAACCTGCCTTTTTTTTCTCGGATTTCTTTTAATAAAAGCACTATATTGTCAATCTGTTTTTTGTCAATCTTTTCAGCAATTTCTTTTACTTCATTCAAATAATTAGTTATATAAGACATATTTTCCCTCCTTTTTCATTTTTTTCTTAAAACTATTCGGGCAAAAGAACTCAACTTATTGACCTGTAAAAAATTTTGAAAGTCTTGCTTTAATTGTTCATCATCCCTTGCAAGCACAGTCCTGATGAATCTGGGAATAGGCAGATCAGGATGCTTTTTAAACTCACTTTCCACGATGTCAAAATCCAATACACCAGGAGTGCTGAACTCCAGTATCTCAAAGCCATGTCTTTTAAAGAGCAGTTCAAGCCCCTTCTGGGATAGCACATTGATCCTGTCGACAGGAAATATACTTCGTGAGTTTTCCCACAGCACCTGCAGGTCAAAGCCGCTAATTGATATCGTGGTTATAAAGCATAGCCCTCCTTTGCAAAGCAGATTCTTTGTTGTTTTCATTAGTGTATCTACATCGCTGGTATAATCTATCACCTCAAAAAGAGTGGTTATATTGATTGAATTTTTATTACTGAACAAATTCCGGGGGTCAGAGGCAAGAGAAAGTTTCCTTTTAAGGTCGTTATCAGTAACATCCTCTATATTGAAATAAGGATTTACGATTAGTTTTTTATTAAAATATTTGTTATTCAATAATTCTATAACATAATCCATGTTCTTTGAATTAAAATCTGCTATATTTCTGTCACCTGACAGGTATTCTTCCACTGTGTCATTGATCCACTGCCATCTATGGTTATATATTTTTTCTTTCCTTTTGTCTTGTGTCGCCTTTGAAAGCGTGTCTCGCCAGAAACGAATAGATTGAGAATTTAAGAAATGCTCTTTAATCCGGCTGTCTTCCATATGGGGTGACATGTAAACGGTTCCACAATTCTGACATTCCACATACTGGAAACCGAATTTGCTAAAGGCTTTTGAATTCTTCCTTGATTCGCATGCTGGACAGTCCGAAACTTTCAATTGTTTCTTGTATTTGAATTCCTTTTTTATATCGGATTCTGTCAATTTAAGATATTTCTTAAATATTGGATCGGGTTTGAACTCAGCTTCCCTTCCCATATCGTTGAATACAACATTCTTCATTGGATTTTTTCCCCCTTTAATTTATAGATGGGTCCATCAATAATGGTTTCGTCCCTGTAGATGCGGTCAATCAACTCCATGACTTTAAGTGCATCATAAGATGAGCTGTTCTCAACCTTTTTATCCTTGAAAATGCACTCTATGAATTTTTCAACTTCTGTCGTCCATGAAAGGTCCTGATCAAAGTAAATAATCTCTTCTCTCGGATTGCCAAGAGCGAAAGATTCATCTTCGAATTGCCTCCTTCCGAACGTTAATGTTTCCCTTCCGTAGCTGCCAGTTTTTGAAAGAAGTCCTGAAACAATCAAATATGCCTCTTCAAGGAATATCTCTAGCTTGAAAGTGTGTTTCCATAATGTAGCTGATGAGTGGAGCGTAGCTACCTGGCCTTCCTTATTTTTTAGATAAACAAACGCATTATCTTCCACATCGGAATCCCAGAACATCTTTGAAAGAAATCCTTTTATTTCATCGAAATCCCCACAAAAATACCTGAACAAATCAAGCATGTGTATCCCTTGATCTACCAAAATACCCCCACCTGATATCTCTTTACGGTTTCTCCATGATTGGAGATAGTCTTTTCCTCCTGATTTCCCATAGATACCCTTTAGGAACAGAATCTTCCCGAACCGTCCGCCGTCAACGATCGTTTTCGCTTCAAGTATGCCGGGATGATAGCGGTGGTTAAATCCAAACATTAGTTTAAGAGACGGATTTTCCTTCTCTGCGGCCATCATCATCTTAACATCATCTAGGGTTCTCCCCGGCGGTTTTTCGCAAAAGACATGCTTTCCTTTCTTTAAACTGCTGACTACGATTTCTGGTGAAAAAGAATTGGGTGTACAAACAAAGATTATATCGACTTTTGATTTCAACAACTTTTCATAGGAATCGTATATTTTGCACTTTACCGAATCATCGGCTAGAATTGAATTCTTGTTGGTATCACATATACCGACAAGTTCCATGTGAGAACTGGTTTCGATGATCTTTTTCCTGATTTTTCCCATATATCCATAACCGACTATTGCGGCATTCAATTTCTTCTGTTTGGACTTCATTTTTCGTTTTTCTTTCCTTCAAGCCGGCAATTAAATTTGATCAATCCTGAATGTCTCCTTGCTATCTTTAATATAGATTTAGTATTATTTAGATGTATCTCTTAAGGGCTTGCGCAATATTGTCCTTATCCACCATCTATCAATGCCTTCTTCGTCAAACTTATATTGCTTGTATAAATTCCTGAGTTCATTTTCTCTGGACACGGATCCTTTTATTTTTTTCGATATCCCGCCGATCATGTTTTTTGCCAACGTCAAAATATTTTTCTTCCCGTGAAGTTCAGCAATCAGTTCCGACCGCCTGCGCCCGTGGCCTGTTAAATGAATGACTTCAAGCCCGAGTTTATTAACTAAACAGATTAAGCTTTCGGCTGAATAAAAGGCGACATGGGGCTCAAATATGGGCTTAAATGTATCATCACGATCAGGAAGATCGATGAAAATATAACCCCCTTCCTTAAGGTATTCCAAGACCGAAAGTATAAATAAATAGGGTGCTGTAACATGCTCAAGAACAGAAGCTATTATCACTATATCAAATTCGCGCTCCTCAATTTCTTTTAGATCTGCATAAGCATCGATCCCTCTTGATTTTAACCTATGTAAATTATCAGGATTGGGATCGGTCGCATGAAAATCAATGTTCATAAAGCCATTTTTTTTAAATGATTCATATAAATATCCGTGACCACTTCCGACATCTAAAACAGCCCTGCATCTACGCATATCAATATGACGTAATAAATATTTAAATCTCTCATCTGCCTGGATTTGATATGTAAGTTCTGCCTCTTTATAAGTTATCCAGATATTTTTATAATAGAAATCCAGCTCCTCCATAGAAGGCATTGGGTCAATAAATACGAGTTTGCAGTCCTGACATTGGTATAAGTTTTTATTATCAAATATTTTATCTTTATTACTATATTTACTTATATGTTTTGTATCTGTTATTATATCGCATGCAGGACAAAGTAATTTCATTTTTCATCTCCGGATCTTGTCGAAATCCAGCGGGCAGGAACTCCTCCGACTATGGAATATGGTTTAACATCTTTTGTTACTACCGCGCCTGCCCCTACTATCCCTCCCTTGCCTATAGTTACATCAGGCAATACCACGGCATTCGCTCCGATCCACACATTATCTTCAATAATTATATAACCTGGTTTATGTCCTTGTTGTCTTATTGGAGTATTTCGATCTGAATATATATGATTGCTGGCCCTGAGAACAACATTTGGCCCAATCAATACATTATTGCCAATTCTAATACAACCTCCTATATCTGCATTTATCATAACATTTGAATTTAAACTAACATTATCACCGATTTCTATACGCTCATTGCCATCCCCTGCGGAGTATATCTGTGAATTCAATCCAAATGTTATATTATTTCCAAGAGCGATTTTTTTGAAATCTTTTATATGACATCCCTGAGAAACTGAGATGTTCTTTCCACAACGTGCAAAAAGGACTTTGTATATAGAATATCTAAGGGCAACTCCTACATTGCCGGGCATAATTCTTAATAAATCGAACAACCAATAACGAAATTCAAGAAATATTAGTTTAGGTAGTTTGGATATCATAATTAAATCAATATATTAGCACGTTCTATTAAAAATTTTTCAAATTTCATATGTAACTTCGTATAGCCAGTAATTGGCTAATCCCTTGCAATTATCAAATTTACTTTTTTAGCCTGCTCATACACTTTCTAAATCTTGGTTTTGCCACTTTTATTGTCCGAGGCTTTCCTTCAAACCGGGTTGATCCGTATCTGGCAGAGATTACACAAATTATTTTCATCATTCAACTTTTTCTTTCACCTATGAACTCAAAAGATTTTGAAAAAAATAGTTTTTCGTAGAAAAACCAATATTTTCTTATATACGTATGTGAAAAGAATGGTGAAATTCTAAAATGTAACTTTTTAAAATCGTGTAATGGGTAGTCCAGGATTGTTAAATCAGTATCATAAGTTGGATATGATTGAATATGATTATTTGTATAAAAATATTTTGTACTGAGAAAAGGTTCTGATTTAATATAATAGTCAAACCATTTCCTACTCATCTCGGCAAAAGAGGTAAAGTTAGTAATTATATCTATACTATTGGATTTTAACTTCTTGTACAAAAACCAGGGAAGCAAAATAAAATCATACTTTTCAATAAATTCTCTATCGATACTTTCTACCTCAGATACTTCTTTATAAGTTGCTATTTTAGCTTGGGGAAAAGTGCATCCGAGGAAATAATGTGCAAGGACTAACTGCTCTGGAAAATCAAGTAATATATGGTGGCTGGTGTTGCATTCTTTCTTAAGAAGACTAGAAAAAATACCATAACTGCAGCCTATGTCTAAAGCAGTATAATTACTAATTAGTTTATCTTGAAGGATTTCCTTAAACACGCTTAAAAAATATATATGCTTTATCCATCTTAAAGTATATGTATAACCCTTGTATTTAAAAATATTTGGATTGCCTACAGGAGAAACTGGATATTTCTTCAACAGATCAAGACAATTGTTTTCTTTCATGAAGGTATAAATCTCCTTCATCGATTTTGCAATGCCCCGCTCACCGCCCGATATCTGTTTAATATAATAAAATAGGTCATTATTAAATAGTCCATGACATCTACTGTGTCCTGGTGCATCCTTTATAAATATATCCAGTTTCCTGAAGTTTCTCAATACATCAACTTTCAGGGTCATGTCAGGGTTTATGAAACGTTTAGGTTCTGAAGAGGTCAATGAGCTCCATTTGCCCTCCAATTCACCCGGAACGTCAGTTTTCTGGCTTTCCTCGAATTGAAGTTTTAAATCGTTCTCAATTCTTTTAATTAACTTGCTTTCTTCATCTATGTTGTAACCATCAAACATGATATTCCTTATTTATAATTACTGTATTTAAGATTTGTTATCAAAATGTATACAGAATTATATTTATGAGCTAACATTTGTAACTTATTATTTAGCGGGAAGGCCCATTTTGCAATTTAGGCCACAACCTATTGTGATGATATTACTTATTGTTTATTTTTGGAAAATTGTATTGTGCCAGATATTCTCTAAATTTATTCGTAGAATTATTATTTTCCTCCAATCCCATCAAACTTTTTATTTCTTCGCTGTTAAAAAATTCCCCTCTATCATAATTATTTAATAGATATTTTTCAACTTTTATTCTCAATTCATTGTAATTATGTGATATCAATTCATTTACCATTTCATATTTATGGTGTCGTGCTAAATTCAAAGGGTCGTGAAATAATCCAATTTTTCTATGGTGCAAACATGCAATAGAGGGAGATTCAAACGGCATACTGATGCACATATCTGCAAGAGCTAAAGGTATCCATGGATTAATGTTGTAATCTAAAATTATTACTCTTGGATTTTTGGTCATACGGTCGAATATTTCACTTAACTCTTTAGAATATGAAAATTTGCCACTTGTTAAACTCCTTTTAGGTTTATATATCAAAAATAGATTTTCAAAATCTTCCAGTAGCTTTAAGCAATCTTTAATAAAAGCACAGGCATATTCTTCTGTATTTGAATCCGGAATTATTGCAGTGAATATATTACTATTTACAAACCCTTTCGATACCGGTGGTACATCAAAAAAGGTGATGTATTTAAAATCATCATTGTTACTGGAAATAAGTCCCAAGTTCTTGCGCAGAACCTGCCGATCGGTATTTATAACGCTTTCATCACCAGCCATTAGAGGACCAATTACAGATACTTTCAGTCCGTCCTGAACATGATTTTGAATAAAATCGCTATAAAGCTTATTCCAGACAACTAAAGATGAATTTAACAAATTACAAAAAATAACATTTCTAAAATCACAATTTTTATCATGGGTTGTAAAAAGATAAGAATTAGTTCCATAGGACCATGTGACAGTTTTCATTCCCACTGAATTGAAATAAATTATAGCAGGAATTTCATTAGCTATATTGCTAGAACAATTTACATATGCTATAGGTTTTAAAGTCTCAATAACTGGTATCCATTTCAAAATCATAACCTTGTATTGCATGTTTAACAATTCATTGAGACTGAATCCTGGAAATATTATATTATTAATAAAGATCTTCAGAGCTGTGAAGCTACTTGATACAATAGTATGGATAGAAGCAAGCCGAATAAAATTAATATGATTGGCTGTGATAAATCCTTTATTGGGTATTTGTTCTTCTAACTGTTTTTTCATCTGGAAATCTGCTTTAGGTACTAAAAACAGGACATTTTTTTTAAATATTGTCTTATCATCGACAATCCATGTATATGTAATTTTATCTTTGTAGGTTGATAGTTCTCTTGGAGAAATACCATCCCATATATATTTAATTTCATTTGTTTCGTTATTTTTTTTATGCCGGATAATGTTGTATGATAATGCATATATAAATAGTAATATTGAGCCAGATATAAGAAAAATGTTGATAATAAATAGATTAATTCTATCAAGCAAAACATTGATAGATGATAGCATAGACAACGTTGGGTATGAAAAAAGGGTATTGTATTTATCAATTCTTGCCAGGAATCTAAATTTTAAAGAGTCAATTATATATATATCAACATGGTTATTTAAAATATTTTTTAAAAATAAAAGGTTTTGGATTTCCTGTTGAAGTTCCTGTTTAGCTTTGCCAGCCAGACAAAGCCTGTGGCATTTGATATGAATCCACCAGATATCATTAGGAAATTTTGGTATAATATCTTCCCAAATCTTTACGGCTTCTGATGCAATCATTGTACATTTTTCATAGTCAAAATATTCTTCCATATCCAATACTATTATCCTATTTCTGAAAACCTTGGGTATAAGAGGATTTATCTTATAAGTTATTATTTGATATCTGAATGACAAAAAATAGAATAATAGAACATTCAGGGCATTAATTTCTGGGATTAGAAGAATCATTGACGGGATAGTTCCTCTGTTGTTTTAATGCAACAATGCCGCAAAAATTATACCATTTATAAAAAATATCAAGTTGAGAAAAACCATTTTTAGACAACAATTCCTTATTTTCATCTAATCTATATGGAATGAGAACATTTTCAAGAGCTTCCCGTTTTCGAGTTATTTCTATATCCGAATATCCTTTTTGTTTTTTTAATCTATAATAAAATTCAATAAACATCCTGTTAAATGTTGAATTATTCCCCAAAACCTTCTCGACTAATATTAAGCAGCCATTTGTATTTAATCCTTCGTAAATATTTTTTATTAATTGATCCCTATATAAAGGTCTAATAAATTGAAGTGTTAGATTAAGAATTACCACAGAAGCATTATTTATCAATACACCTTGATTTAAATCACGACACATTAATTCGTAACGTCCCGGAAAGTTATTCATTATAAAATTCTCTTTGCATTTATCCAGCATCTCCTGTGAATAATCAAAACCTATGAATGTTACATCTTTCTTTACATGCTCATTTACTGTGGTAAGAGTTATCCCTGTAGAGCAACCTAGATCATAAATATTTGTTCCATCGACTGCAAATTCACAGGCAATTTCGCCTATCATCCTTTGAAGTTCCCTATAAAATGGTACACTCCTTTCAAGCATATCATCAAACACCTCTGCAGTTTCTTTTCCAAAATTGAAATCATTTAACTTTTCTTTTTTATCTGCAAACAACTTATCTT
>Ga0102851_10001623_pt1 | contig 13036 bp, 12 predicted proteins | sample Mud3Dept3metaG_FD_79558 | JGI IMG/M metagenome (GOLD analysis project Ga0102851, IMG submission 79558) | Freshwater wetland microbial communities from Ohio, USA, analyzing the effect of biotic and abiotic controls - Mud 3 Core 4 Depth 3... | ecosystem: Environmental > Aquatic > Freshwater >... | reverse complement strand
CCTCTGACCATCTCTTCTGTTGCAGGTGATCCACCGAACATGGCTATTCGAAAAGAAGAGAAATCGTACTTTTCAAAATCAGGATGGTTGATCATGAGCCAGATGACGTTGACCACGCCCATGTAATGGGTCACCTTTTCCTTCGCCATGATCTCCAGAAACTCCTTGGTCTTGAATTGCCTCATGTAGACACACGCCGCCCCGCTGAAGACGGGGGGAAGCATGAGACACGTGAGACCCGTGATGTGAAAGAGGGGAATGCAACACATCATCCTGTCTTCCGGTCTGAACTGAACAAAGTCACTCACCAGCATGGCCGTCAGAATGATGCCACGCTGATGCAGCACTGCCCCCTTGGGTTTTCCTGTAGTCCCTGAAGTGTACATGATCGCTGCATCATCCAATTCGGATGTCGCGGCCCGCTGAAAGCCTTCTCCTTCGTGATCTTTTAAGAGAGAGAAAGGGAGGGTGCCTTCTGGCGTACCGGATCCGTTGTAAAAAATCTTTTCGACCCTTTTCAGTTTCCGCCTCACAGTCCCTATCTGAGGCCAGAGTTCTTCATCCACGATCAACAGCGTGCTCTCGGAATCGTTGATCTCGTAGGCCAGTTCCTCCCCCTTGAATCGAGTATTGAGCGGCACCACCAGGGCCCCCAGTTTCATCAAGGCAAAAAAACTCAGGGGGAATTCCAGCTGGGTGCCCAGGAGCAGAGCCACATGATCTCCCTTCTTGACCCCGTGCTCCGAGAGGCCCGCCGCAATTCGGTTCACTACCCCGTCGAACTCCTTGTACGTCATTTGCCGGTCCTCGCTGATGAAACCCACTTTGTTTGGATGTTTCTTGACGGTGTTCTCCAGGAGCTCAACGATGTTTTTCGGCCTCTTCTTGAAGATCTCACCTTTGAAGTCCGGGCATTCTTCCCGAACGATTTCCCATCCCATTTTGCTTTCTAACCGGTCCATGTCATCCTCTTTGGATCAATGAATCTTGGGGGAATTGATCTGCCTACAGCCTCTCCAGGAGCAAGGCGAACCCCATCCCGCCTCCGGCGCACAGAGACGCGATGCCCAGATTGAGACCGTTGGCCATCATCCCATAGAGAAGGGTAACGACCAGCCGGCATCCCGTTGCGCCTACAGGGTGACCCAGAGAGATCCCGTTTCCGTAAACGTTCACCTTGGCCCGATCCATGCCCAGCTCTTTTTCACAGGCAAGGTACTGGGCCGCAAACGCCTCGTTGATTTCGAAGCGCTCCACGTCGCTCAGGTTGAGTTTCGCCTTCTTCAGAACGCCCTGGATGGCAGGCACCGGGCCAATGCCCATGTAATCCGGATCCACGCCGGCCACGTGGTATGCTTTGATCCGCGCAAGAGGTTTCAGCCCCAACTCTTTCGCCCTGTCCGGGTCAGCGACAATGACGGCCGAAGCGGCATCATTCATTCCGCAGGCATTTCCCGCCGTGACCGTTCCGTCCTTCTTGAATGCCGCAGGGAGCTTGGCCATCATCTCTACACTCGCGTCCCGCCTGACGTGTTCGTCCGTGTCAAACAGGACAGGAGCCTTCTTGCGTTGCGGGATCGGGAAGGGCGTTATCTCGGCTTTGAATTTTTCGCCATCGATCGCTTTCGCCGCCCTCTGGTGGCTCAGGGCCGCGAACTCATCCTGTTCCTGCCTGGAGATCCCATACTTCTCTGCAAGGTTTTCGGCCGTCAGCCCCATCCCAACACCAATAGGGGGTTCCTGCATGCCTCTCCAAACCAAGTCGTAGGCCTCCAAATGCCTTAACCGTTGTCCCCAGCGGGCCGTATGCATGACGTAAGGCGCGTTGCTCATGCTCTCTACGCCGCCGGCCAGAACCACATCCGATTCCCCGCAGGAAATGGACTGGGTAGCCGATATGATGGCCTGAAGGGAGGACCCGCAGGTGCTGTTGATGGTAAAACCGGGAGCTTCCTTCGGAATACCTGCCCTGAATGCGGCGTTGCGCGCAAGATTCTGCTCGATCGGTCCGAAGCAGCAGCCAAAGATCACCTTGCCGATCTGCTCGGGTTGAGTCTTGGCTCGAGCCAAAACGTCTTTGATCACGTGCTGCGCCAGATCCATGGGTGGAACATCCTTCAGGGTCCCACCAAAATCCCCTATCGCCGTACGTGTAGCTCCTGCGATCACGATTTCTCTATCTGTCATAATCTCTCCTTTATCGATTTCCGAAAACGATTTTTTCTCATGCATTAAGTTCGATGGGCCTGGGATTCTTGGGATCCGACCAGTCGTAAAAGCCTCTCTTGGTTTTGGCCCCCAGATATCCCATCATGACCATCTTTCTCAAAATCGGGGGAGGCGCATAGCGGCTCTCTCTGTATTCCTCGAACATCACGTTCCCCGCATTGAAGATGAGGTCCAGGCCGATGTAATCCGCCAGCATAAGGGGGCCCATGGGATGTTTGAGCCCAAGCTTGATTCCGCGATCAATGTCCTCAACGCTTGCCACCCCGTTTGCAGCCACTCGCATGGCGTCCAACATAAAAGGAGTGAAAAGCAGATTCACGATGAAGCCCGCCTGATCCTTGGCAAGGATAGGAACCTTACCCAGGGATTTGACGAAATCGAGTGAAGTTTTCAAGACCTCAGGTCCCACGGAAATGGTCTTCACGACTTCTACAAGGGGCATGACAGGGGCAGGTTGGAAAAAGTGCATCCCTATGAACTGCTCTTTCCTGGAGGTGGCCGCCGCCATCTGCGTGATGGACAGGGAAGAAGTATTGCTTGCAAAGATCGCCTCTTTTTTGCAGACCTTGTCCAGGGCCTTGAACTGCTCAATTTTCACCTGCAGGTTTTCGAAGATGGCCTCTATGATGAGATCACAATCCGACAGAGGCTCCAGCGAAACTGTTCCTCCAAGCTTTCTCAATGTTGCCTCTGCAGACTCCCGCGTCAGGGTCTGCTTCGTGACCAGTTTCTCGAACGCAGCTTTCACCTTTCCGAGGCCTTTGTCCAATAGGGTCTCGTCCATTTCCCCAACGATGACTTCATAACCTCCCTGGAGCACCACCTGGGCGATTCCAGCGCCCATGGCCCCACAGCCCATAACCCCCACTTTTCTGATACTCATCTGACACCCCCATGCCTTCCGATTCTCTCTCACCGCTGAAACTGCAGAGGCTCTCTGGGTACGCTGCGGTGAAAGGCTAAAAGTTCCCCAGCAGCTGATGCGCTATGGTCATCTTCTCCATCTCTTTGGTTCCCTCATAAATCTCCACGATTTTTGCGTCCCGATAGAACCTCTCAATAGGATATTCATTGAGGTACCCGTATCCCCCGTGCAATTGCAAGGCATCATCCGTCACCCGGACCCCTGTCTCCCCGGAGAGCCACTTGGCCATGGCGATCAACCTGGGATCCTTCGTTCCTCGATCAATTAGCCACGCTGCCTGATAGGTCAAGAGGCGGGAGGCCTCCACCATGGTCGCCATTTCAGCCAGTTTCACTTGGATCGCTTGGAACTTGCCGATCGCCTGTCCGAAGGCCTGCCTCTTCTTCACATGAGCGATCGCCTGGTCAAGAGCGCCTTGAGCCACACCCACGCCCTGGGAGGCAGCCAATACCCGGTTGATATTAAAGAGGTCCATGACCTGGGCAAACCCCTTCCCTTCTTTCCCTCCAATGAGGTTTTCCTTGGGAACCTTCACATTGCTCAAAACAATTTCCGCAGTATCCGATGCCCTGATCCCCATCTTCCCATGGAGCTTATTGGCTTGAAAACCTGGCCGGTCCTTCTCCACGATGAAAAACGAATACCGTTCATACCTTGATTTTGCTTCCGGGTTGGTCAGACAATAAACGGCCAGGTAATCCGCAATGCTCCCATTGGTGATGAACATCTTGGTCCCATTAAGCACATAGGCCTCGCCCTCTTTCACCCCCGACGCCGTCACCCCGAAGATGTCGCTGCCTGCATCGGGTTCCGTGATGGCCGCGCCCATGATGGCCTTTCCTTGCGGGATGGGAGGGATGTACTTTCTTTTCTGTTCCTCAGTGCCGAAGTTCTGAATCAGTTCCGTGCCAAAGGCCGCCAGCAGAATGCATCCGCATCCCGGGTCCACCCGCCAAAACTCCTCCATGATGAGTGCCGCTTCGAGATAGCCCAAGCCCGGCCCTTGATAGGCTTCGTCCAGGTAGACGCCCACAAATCCAAGACTGCAGGCCTTCTTCCACAATTCCCTGGGAAACTCCTCCTTCTGATCATACTCATGGGCGATCTCTCTGATTTCTTTTTCTGCGAAATCCTTTGCAGCCTGCTTGATATCCTTCTGTTCTTTGGTCATCTGAAAGTTCATCAGGTACCTCCTTTTACTCCATGAAGGGCCTGAAGCCGGAGAGAGGTCAGACCTCAGGCCTTTAAACCGTTCATGATCACTCGGCGATAGTTTTTTACGTATTTTCTGCCGTTCAGTTGGCGACGGCGAAGGCTCCACTGGTTCAAGACCCCCTGGTGGATCGCCATGAAGGTCAACGCTGTCAACTCCGGATCGTACTCCTTGTTGATGAGACGTTGTTTGATTCCCTCCGCAATGATGCCTCTAAGGAAACGACTGTACTTGTCATGCACTTTCTTCAGGGCCGGAAGGAAATCCGCGTCCGCACTGAGTTCTATGGTAAGATGGTCCAGGAACAGACAAAGCTCCGGATTCTTCACCGCAAAGTCTGCGCTGAAACTGATTGCGCGATGCAGTTTTCCTATCGGATCCGAAGCGTGGTCGGCAATTGCTCGTATCAGGTGGTCAATGTATCGGGATTCGTATTCCCTGATGATCCTGAGAAGCAGTTGGCCTTTGCTGTCGAAGTGAGAATAGAAGGCCGCCTTGGTCACTCGGACCTTCTGCATGATGTCGTTGATGGAGGTCCCGTGATACCCCTGCCGCACAAAGAGCTCAAGAGCAGCCTGGATGATCTTGTTTTTTGTTCGCTCTCCCTGTCTCATGATGAGGCAGCCTTGAATGAAAGGTGAGTGCAATGTGAGTCGAGATGCAGTGAGCAGCTTGCTTGTGCAGTTGAGGATCGCAGCACCATCCACCCCTGCGACGTGTCTTGCATGAGTGAACCCGACAACATGAGGGTTCAATGCTTACCGATTGGTCGGTAATAAAACCTCTAAAAAATCTTGGAATGGGTGTCAAGCTCTTTCTTGCAACAAAGCAGTGAAGCTATGTTCAACTCCTCGTAATGTATTTGCAAATGCTTTTTTGCTCATCCTGCCTGACCGATCGGTTAAACATTACCTCTGTTGAACGAATTGACAGCCTCTTACAGGTTCTCTATAACAATCAGCCAAAGGAGGCGCAAAACATGAAGATCGTCCTTCCCTGCGGGCATGAAGAAGTCCCCTTGGTTCTGCCGGAAGGGGCCGACATACTCGAACCACGCGCTATGCCGGCGCTCGATGATCCGGAGGGGTCGGTGACGGCTGCGCTGAACAACCCCATTGAAGCCCTCCCCTTGGTCGAGTTGGCCAAGGGCCGGAAAAGAGCCTGTGTGGTCATCTCAGACGTCACCCGGCCTGTTCCCAATCGGGTGATTCTCCCCCCTCTTCTCAGGGCCCTGGACTCTGCCGGCACCGGGCGGAGCAGGATCACCATCCTTATCGCAACCGGCACACACCGGCCCAATGTGGGGCAGGAATTGGTGAGTCTCGTGGGTGAAGACATTGCTGCAACGTACCCTGTGGTCAACCATGATTGCCACAACAAGGACGCTCACCGCCGCATTGGAGAACTGGGGGGCGCGCCCATTGAGATCAATTCCGTCTACCTCGATGCTGACCTGAAGATCTTGACCGGTCTCATCGAACCCCATCCCTATGCCGGGTATTCGGGCGGTGCAAAAAGTATTCTGCCGGGGCTTTCAAGTCTTGAGACAATGAAATTCATGCACTCCTTCAAAATGATCGCTCATCCCCGGGTCACCAACTGCACCATCGAGGAAAATCCTTTCTACGAAGCCACCATGAAAGCAGCGCATCTAGCCGGTGCGGACTTTATGGTCAATGCCTTGATCAACAAGAAGAAAGAGCCAGTGTGCTTCGCGGCGGGAGGTCTGCCCGGCGCTCACCTTGCAGGCTGCCGAAGGGTGGAGGAAACCTCGGTGATTCGCCTTGACAAGCCTGCTGATCTGGTCATCACCTCAGGCGGAGGGGCGCCCATGGATGCCACCTTCTATCAGTGTGGAAAAGGTGTCCTGGTGGCCAAGGACATCTGCAGGCCGGGCGGAACGGTGGTCCTGGTGTGCGGCTGCGCATCGGGAATAGGGAGTGAGACCTACGCGGAACTGGTGGCGGCCTGCGGCGGTCCGGAAGACTTTGCTTGCAAGTACTCTGATCCCAGGAATTTCGTCATGGACCAGTGGGCGGCTCAGAGCTACCTCCAGGCTCTGAGACGGATCGGCCGCGTTCTGGTCTATTCCCCCTCACTCACGGAGGACCAGTTGAAGCCCTTCGGCGTGCAAAAGATCTATCACCTCCAAGAGGAAGTGAACAGGCTCCTGCTGGAGTATCCCCATGTGGCCGCCCTACCCCAAGGGCCCTACGTGGTGGGATTGGTCGATCAGGGACCCTCTCTCGTGGGGGAAAATCGTCTTCGCCGTTAAGTGACCGCCAACACGCACGAAGGGAAAGGAAAAAGGGCATGCTTTCCAGGAAACAACTCGAGGTGTCGCTCCGAAAGTGGAACCAGGCCTGGTCGAAGTACGATCTTGACGGGGTGATGGAGATCTTTCACGACGAAATCCTTTTTGATAACTGGACCGGCGGAATGGCAAAAGGGTCCATCTTTCCGCCCAGCCGTCAGGAGACTGAGATTTTTTTCAGGCCTCTCTTTCCATCTGGCCCCCTTTGGACGATTGCTCATATCTACACGTCAGACCTGCCAGTGCATCGGATTTTCTTGACTTTGGAGTCTTCTTCCCATTTAATATCTTAACGATTTTCTCTTCTCAAACAAAGACGAAAAGCAAAAGTCATTAACGTTGGTTTAACGTTTTTTTCTGCACCCTGTGCATCCTGCGACTTAAGCGTCTGCTTCATCTGTTAGGCCAAGGAGCTTGTAACTTCTGGTTCAGTTCTGACCTAAAACCCTGCATCCGAAAAGTCCTTCCTTCCTTTTCGTGATGCGGGATCCCCGGCACCACACACGGTATCGGGAGGGGAGGAAATGATGGGCCTGCACGATCTGACCTTCCGCGATGTGGTTCAAAAGTATTCCCTTCACCTGAGAGACCGAACGGCTTTTGTTCAAGGCGACAGGCGCTGGAGCTTCGGCCAATACGTCGATGACCTACACCGTCTTGCCGAGAGTCTCGCCTCCCTTGGAATCAGGAAGGGCGATCGCGCTGCGGTGCTTTCTTTGAATTCCTACACCTATTTTGTGATCTACGGCGCAGCAGCCTGTCTGGGAGCCATTGTGGTTCCCCTCAACTGGCGGTCAAAGCCCGACGAGCTACGGATCATCCTGGAGTTGTGCACGCCCAGGCTCATGGTTGCGGAACCTGAATTCGCCGAGATGCTGGCAGGGCTGCGAGAGCGCTGTGGGTTTGTGGAACACTGGTTGTCCACAGGGGACACGAGCGGGTTTGAGTCCCTCGCCGCACTCATGAAGACCGACGGCCGACTCGAGGACATCCCTCTTGCCCCGGAAGACCCCTATCTGATCGTACCCACCGCGGCCGTTGAGGGAAAGCCCAAGGGCGCGGTTCTGACCCACGGGAATACCGTGGCCATGGGCATCCAGACCATAGCTCACCTGGGGATAAACCGAGACACAGTCTATTTCAACCTGATGCCCCTTTTTCATGTGATGGATCAGATGTTCGCCTTTGCAACGCTTTATGCAGGCGGGCGCAATGTGATCCTCGAACGCTTCGACGCCGAGGCGGCCGCTCAGGGAATCCAGAAGCACCGCGTCTCGGTGACGGCCACGGTTCCTCCCATGCTGGCATCGATTCTGGACAGGGCCGAAGCCTCCGGGTGGGATCTTGGCAGCCTTCGGGTGGTGGGAGGTCTGGCCGAGCACCCGGAGACGTTGGAACGGCTTCATCGCAAGACAGGAGCTAAATTCTGGGTCGGATATGGACAGACGGAAACCTACGGCTATGTCACCCTTTGCCCCTACGAGGAGAGCCCCGGCTCTTCGGGCAGGGAAGGCCTCATGGCCTGCCTTCGCCTGGTGGACGAGTACGATCGTGAAGTGGCACCCGGCCAGCCGGGGGAAGTCCTGGTCCGAGGTCCCCTGGTTTTTGGGCAGTACTGGAACATGAAAGAAGAAACGGACCATGTCTTCAGGGGTGGGTGGCATCACACAGGGGATATCTGCCGCCAGGACGAGAAGGGTTACCTCTGGTACGTGAAGCGCAAGGCTGAGAAGGAGCTCATCAAGCCGGGGGGAGAAAACGTCTATCCTGCGGAGGTGGAGAAGGTCCTCCTGCAGCATCCCGCCGTAGAGGAAGCTTGCGTGTTCGGTGTTCCCGACAAAGAGTGGGGGGAAGCGATTAAGGCGGTCTGCGCCTTCAAACCGGGCGCTCCGCCTCCCAATCCCAGGGAAGTGACGGAGTTCGTGGCTACCCGCATCGCCCGACACAAGAAGCCGAAGTTCCTGGTCTTTGTAGACCGCCTTCCCAAGAGGGCGGACGGCAGTGTGGACAGGGAAAGAGTCAAGGCAGAGCATGGTAGGCCCTAGAGTCTTCCAGGAGGCTCACAACCATATTCGGACCGAGAACCCTACAGCGTCAACAATGCGGATTGATCATCGTAGCGTGACGAGAAGACTGCGGCCTTGCCCGAGAAAACGTTGCAGTGGGTGAGGACGTGCTCGGCCACCTCTTTCCTTTTTCCTTCCTCCAGACCGTTGAAAGCCTCGACAAAGTCTCCTTCATCAAGGATCGCGGAAAGAACGATCCAGATTTCTCTTGCCGTCATATCAGGTTTCAAACCGAGGTTGTCCCTTTTCGAAGCACTTTCAAAGGCCTTTCGGGCCTCCTTCAGGGCCTCCTCAAGATCGTGCCTAATGGCTTGAACCTCCGATTCCAGGGCATGATACGACTGGCAGGGTTGGGTAACAAAACAGGTCGTTTCGAAAGAGGACAGTTGGACTCTGATGCCGAGCCGCGCTTCCGGCTTTTTTCCCTGGCCCTCTCCGGGCTGAGTGATGAGGTCAAAGAGTTTGCCCATGCGGCTAAAGCTCCAGCTCGCTCATCTCCACGGCCGCCTCGATGACCAAGCCGGATCCCTTTGCTTCGGCCAGGCCTTTGCACTCTGCGGTCAGGTCGGTCACCTGGAGATCCGTTCTAGCGGGATCGTGATGGGTAAGAACAAGTCTTTTCACGCCGGCCTTGTCAGCCAGAGAAAAAACGGTACCGTAGTCGGAGTGCCCCCAATCACGACGGTCTTCAATCTCTGCCGGAGTGTATTGGGAGTCGTGGACCAGAACGTCAGCCCCCCTGCAGAACTTGACATGGTCCTTCGGGCTTCTCCCCTTCCACCCGTCCTCCCGCAGCTCGTTGTCGGTCATAAACACGAAAACCTTCTTGCCTTCCTTGAAACGGAATGCGAATCCGCCCTGGGGATGATGGAGAGGCGCGGCACTGATCACGGTCCCGTCCACTTCAAGAGCCCCATGGCGCAGTGTATCAAGATAAGTGATCTTGGCCTTGAGGTCTGCGAATTTGAGCGGGAAAAACCCATCCCCCATTTTGTTGTCAAAGGTGCTTCTGAGCCCGTTCATGCAGGTAGGGAAACCGTCGATCTTCAAGTGAGTGGAGGGCTTGTAGAGAGGACCGAAGTAAGGAAACCCAAGGACATGATCCCAGTGGATGTGGGTGAGGAGAAGGTGAACATCCAGGGTTTCGCTCTCGGCTGCCAACCTGTCGCCGAGAGGCCTGATCCCTGTCCCGGCGTCAATGATGATCACGCGTCCGCTCTCCAGGGTGACCTCAAGGCATGTGGTGTTTCCGCCGTAGAGGATGGTGTCTCTGCCGGGAACAGCGATGGAGCCGCGTGTGCCCCAGAACTTGATTCGCATAGGCCCTTCCACCGGACAACGTGATTCAGGCTTCTTTGGGATAGACAGCCCGCTGAGAATGTCTTTAAATTCGCGCTCATAGCAGTTTAGGACAAGAGTTTTACCGCTGTCAATTCAAAAGCGTTCAGGAACCTTCTGAAATACAGCAAAGAATACCCTGCCGGCGGGATGACCTACTACCGTCTTGTGGATACCCAAAAGCACCTTGCTTCCAACCCGATTTTTGTGAAGCCCTAAAACTGAGCCATGTGCGATTGTTGATTGCCGATTTGCGATTTGGGAATAGAGAAATTTGTGGGTACAAATAACATCCTGTCCATACTTGCCATGGAGTTGTAGAATGGACGAAAAAGAACTGAAAGACAGAAGGAAACGAAGTCTGTTAATCGAAAATTGCAGATTCAAAGTCGGCGGTGAGTGATCTACAATCAAAAATCAGCAAACAGAAATCTAAAATCTAGAATTCCTTATGTGCAGCATTTGCAGAAAAATTGATTTCACGGGCAAGGCGGTCCCTCTAGAACCTCTCCGAAGCATGGCCAACTCCCTGAAGGTGCGTGTGCCCTTTCTCGATTACACCCTGGTTCAGTATGTCTTCAGTCTCAGAGGATCCGCCAAGCCGGGAGCCTGCAAAGGGAAACGCATCTTGCTTGAAACGTTCAAGGATCTGATCGTTTTTGAACACTGGTATGAGAAGTACATCAAATAAAGGTGCACGGTTCAAGGCACAAGGTTCACGGTGCAAGGCCCATGGCACAAGAGAGAATTGGCCACTATCTTCTCCTAATACCTTGCAACGTGCACCTTGCACCTTCTGGTCCAGAACGCTTATCCTCTCGGCAGTGTTCATCATGATCTTGCCCCTAACCGGTTGCCAGATTTCCTACCTGTTTCACGCGGCAGCAGGCCAGTTCCGCTTTCTCTATCACGCTGTTCCTGTAGAAAAAGTTCTACAGCAGGATTCCCTCCCGGCAGAGGAAAAAAGGCGCCTTGCTCTGGTCTCACGCGTCAAGGAGTTTGGAGAAAACGAGTTGGGCCTCAAGAAATCCGATAACTACGAAACCATCAACCTGAAGGATCAGTCTCCTGTCTACACCGTGTCCGCCTCCCCAAAGGACAAACTGGCCTTGGTGACCTGGTGGTTTCCTGTGGTAGGAAATCTCCCCTACCTGGGTTTCTTTGACCTGGAGGCTGCCAGAAAACAAAGGGACAGCCTCCTGGCCAAGGACCTCGACACTTTTGTCGGAAGAGCGGAAGCCTACAGCACGCTCGGCTGGTTCAAAGATCCCCTTTCGCTCCATCTGATCCAGGGCTCTGACCTGAACCTGGTCGAGACGATCCTCCACGAGATGACCCACACCACCCTCTATGTCAAAGGCCAGGGCGAGTTCAACGAAGGGCTGGCTCAACTGGTCGGTAAAACGGGTGCCCTCCTCTTCTTCGAGCGAACCTTTGGGCCTTCCCACCCTGCGACCAAGGAAGCTCACGACTCTATCTGTGATGAAGGCCTTTTCTCTACCTTCCTGGTCTCTCTTCTCTCCGAATTGGATGCACTTTACAAGGATGAACAAATCCCCTACAGCCTGAAGCTCTCCGAAAGAGAAAAAACCTTTGCCCGCTACACTGAGAAGTTCAGCGAGGTCAAGGAACAGATGAGGACCAAGCGTTTTGCGAACTTCTGCCAACCAGGGCTCAACAATGCCTACCTGATGTCTGTGGGCCTGTACCATCGTCACTATGGTCTCTTTGAAACGGTTCTCGCTCGGAAAGGTAACTCCCTGAAAGAACTTCTCCTTTTCTTTCAGGGATTATCCAGGGACAAGGGCAACCTCATTGACAGAACCCGCGAGTGGGTAGACCGGCAGAACGCCGGTCAGGAACGCGCTTCTTCCTAGACTCCCGGTGAACGGCCCCGGCAAAAGAGGTGGCTTTCTAAGGGCGGATAGTGTAAAGGAGATGGGACATGGAACGTACAGCTCCTGAGAGTTATGACAAATACATCAAGGCCCTGATGGATATCAGCCAGGCCATTACCTCTGATTTGTATCTCGAGGATATCCTGAAGCTCATCGTCATGGTCACGGCCAAGGTGACCGGAGTGGAGATTTGCTCTTTGTGGTTGATCGATGAAAGCGAAACCCCCAGAAAGATAAGGCTCAAAGCCACTCAGGCCATTGATCCGGATTATGTGAAAGACCGGTCCCTGAATATGAACGAGGGGGTGGTAGGCTATGTGGCCACTCACAGTCAGTCTCTCATGATCCGGGATGTACTCAAGGAGCCCCTGTTCAAAGAGAAGGAGATGGCCAAGAAGTTGGGTCTCGTGTCCATGGTCAGCGTTCCCATGACCGTCAAGGAAGGGAAAGGCATCGGCGTGCTGAACTGTTTCACGGCCATGGCCCACGACTTTTCGGAGATGGAAGTCAATCTGATCAAGACCGTGGCCAACCAGGCGGCCGTGGCGATTTTCAACACGGAACTGATGGTGAAGACCAAGGTGATCCAGGAAGAGCTCGAGACCCGTAAACTCGTGGAGCGGGCCAAGGAGGTGTTGATGCGACGCCGCTCCATGACTGTGGAACAGGCCTACCGATGGATCCAGAAACGGAGCATGGACTCCCGAAAGTCCATGCGCTATGTGGCAGAGGCTATTTTGCTTTCTGAGGAAATCTGAAATTGTCTCGCCGATGAGGCATTCGTCTCATGGCAGCCCGTATCAACAAATCTCTTGACATCCACCGTTAGCTCGGCTTAAGAACATTTGTTACGTTCGGGGTGGATAAAATCTTTACACGACGACGTGTAAAGGCTCGCGGTTGTGCAAGACAAAGGTGTCTGTCCCTCGCCGGAGGGTGGCACCTTTTTTTTATCATTATTCAGGAGGAGGACACCTATGAATTTACAGAGACCCAATGCAAATGAAGCCCTGCAAACCAGCAATCGCTCCAGGGACGTAGCGCCCCAATCGG
>Ga0102851_10001621_pt1 | contig 13038 bp, 10 predicted proteins | sample Mud3Dept3metaG_FD_79558 | JGI IMG/M metagenome (GOLD analysis project Ga0102851, IMG submission 79558) | Freshwater wetland microbial communities from Ohio, USA, analyzing the effect of biotic and abiotic controls - Mud 3 Core 4 Depth 3... | ecosystem: Environmental > Aquatic > Freshwater >... | reverse complement strand
TTGCCGATTCTTGCGATATTCCTCAGAAAATTATATGACGATCCGCAGTTCGGAATTATGGAAGCCGATGAATTCGAACGTCCCTTCGGATTTAATATTGAACTTGACTGCGAAAAGATCAAAAAAGAAAGTACAAGGAGGGATAATCCGTTGAGGGATATTTATTGACCCCCCAACCCCCGAAGGGGGGCTAATTCTCAGGATCGAAGGTATCTCAGTGGTTATCTGTGTATTAGGCCCCCTTTAGGGGGCAGGCCCTGATGTTTGCAGTCAGGGCCGGGGGTAGTTCTTAGCTAAACAATGCTCTAACCAGATGCTCTATTTTCCCTACAGAAACCACTTCAATTTCAATACCCTTGAAGGAAGTATTCCTGTGATATTTTGACAGGTATATTCTCTTAAATCCCATTTTAGAAGCTTCCCTGACACGTTGCTCAATCCTTGATACGGGACGTATTTCTCCCGACAATCCGGTTTCACCTGCAAAGCAAACCTCTCTTGGGATAGGTATATCGAGATTTGAGGAAAGAACGGCACTGATTATCGCGAGGTCGATTGCAGGATCGCTGACTTTAATTCCACCGGCAATATTAAGAAAGACATCCTTGACAGCCAGCCTGAATCCTGCCCTCTTTTCGAGCACCGCAAGGAGCATGTTCAGCCTGCGAATGTCAAATCCGGTGGCGCTTCTCTGAGGAGTCCCGTATACTGCACTGCTCACAAGAGCCTGAGTTTCAATGAGAAAAGGTCTCAAACCATCTACGGTTGCTGCAATGGAAATTCCACTCAGCGGTTCATCATGCTGGTTGATAAACAGTTCAGAGGGATTGCTTACCTCTTTCAAACCCGATTCCAGCATTTCGAAGATGCCGATCTCAGATGTGGATCCGAACCTGTTTTTCACAGAACGGAGAATACGGTATATATAGTTGTTGTCGCCTTCAAAGTAGAGAACAACATCCACAATATGCTCAAGGACTTTAGGCCCGGCCAGGGTTCCATCCTTTGTGATGTGCCCGATCAGGAAAACAGGTATACCTGTGATTTTTGAGTATTTAAGAAGCTGTGCCGCACATTCACGGACCTGCGAAACAGACCCGGCAGAGGACTCAAGCAGATTGGTGTTGATAGTCTGTATTGAATCGATGATTATCAATCCCGGCTTCAGATTTTCAGAGTGAACCAGAATGTTTTCGAGCCCGGTTTCACTCAGGATGTAGCAGGAAGGATTGGAATTCTTAAGTCTGCGGGCTCTGAGACTAATCTGTTCATCACTCTCTTCACCCGATACATAAAGTACCCTGGTCTGTTTTAAGGCAAGGGCAAGCTGTAGTGCAAGCGTTGATTTGCCTACCCCCGGTTCCCCCCCGAGCAGTATCAGGGATCCGCTTACCATACCCCCGCCGAGGATCCTGTCGAGCTCGGAAATTCCGGTTTTGTGACGATCCTTTTCGTCGGCTTTGATATTATCGAGGAGCTCGGGATTTCTCTTTTCCTGACCTGAAATATATGATGCTTCGCGTGAAGTTACGGGTGCAATTATCTCCTCATGGTAAGTGTTCCACTCCTTGCAGGAAGGGCATCTGCCAATCCATTTTGGGGATTCGGCACCACAATTCTGGCAGACAAAAACAGTTTTGTTTCTGGGCATAATAAGTTAGCTTGGATCTTTCAATTCATGTTTTTTGCGCTTTTCAAGCATCATGAATGCAGAAATAGAGCCGATAATGATAATGAGTATTAACTGGGATTCATGAGTCAGAATTGCATATAATGCTCCGTCTTCAAGGTTCACACCTAAAACGATTATTAGTCCGCGCGATATTATATAATGAAATGCCCCGATTCCGTTGGGTACCGGTGCTACCATGGCAAATCCTCCGATTACCAGAAGAAAAATTGCATTACCCAGATCAAGATGTGATGTGCTGTCAATAGCAAATACAACCACCCATGTCATCAGGACATAGCATATCCAGATAAAAAGTGTGTGGAAGATAAATTCCCATTTTCTTTCAAGGCCGGTAATTGATTTCAGTCCGACGATTATACCCTTCGAAAGATCGAATATCTTTGAAAAGAATAGTATTTTCCTGAGGTTCTTCCTGTATTTTATTATAAGAAATAACGTGATGCCGGCAAAGAGCAGCAGAACCACCCATATTAACCAGGTTAATCCGAAAGGGGTAAATACTTTTTCCCGGAGGGGTACCAGAATAGTTTCATTAAGAAACTGGTTAATCTTAGCACCACTTGTAAAGATCATAGCTATCAACAAAAATATGAGGGCGACAAAATCGATAGCTCTTTCCACCACTACTGTTCCGAAAAGTTTATCAAAAGGGATTTCTTCTTTTTTCCCGAGGACAACACAGCGGGTAATTTCACCTATCCTGGGCAGGGCAAGATTTGCAAGGTACCCGGTCATCATGGAATGAAACGTATGCCAGAAGGTTGGTTTGTAACCGAGGGGATTGATCATCAGTTCCCACCGGCGGGCACGGCTGAGAAATGCCAGTGCATCAATAGTGACTGACAGAAACACAAAAAAATAGTTTGCCTCCCTAAGTCCGGCACTAAGGGCATCAAGTTTGACATTACGGAAAGCAAGCCAAAGTAGAAGAACACCAATGGAAAGGAAGACAAGAAATTTCAGAGCCTGCTTCAGGACTATTTTCAAGTTCAGATCAGTTTGTTGGTTTTGGTATCCGGGAAAATAATAACCGGTCGGAAGGATTTGGCTTCGTTAAAATCCATCGTGGCATAAGACATAATAAGCAGAATATCACCGGGCAGGACCTTTCTTGCAGCCGCTCCGTTCAGACAGATATCACCGGAGCCTCTTTCACCTTTTATGACATACGTTTCGAGGCGCTCACCGTTATTGAGGTTCAGAACCTGTACCTTTTCATTTTCTATAATATTTGCAGCATTCATAAGATCTTCGTCAATGGCAATGCTGCCGATGTAGTTCAGGTTCGCCCCCGTGACTGTCACCCTGTGGATTTTTGATTTTAATACTTCAATTAACATAATATGGAATAAAACGGGTAAAAACAATGGTGCAAAGTTAATTAACCTTTTGATTCATGCCACCGTGAATTCAACATTATCTATGAGCCTTATTTTCCCGGCCCTGACTGCAATGCATCCGTAATAATGCCTGTTTTTCTTCATTTCGCTCTTCCTGCTCACCTGGATAAGTTCCCGGTCGTCAGCAATCTCAAAGTACTCAACGCTGAACCTGCCTGATTTCCCGATCCTTTTCTTTACATACTCCCTGATCTCCGGAATATCGTGTTTCGCCAGCATCCCCGCGGCTGTAGAAATAGTTTTATAGATCACCGATGCTTCTTTCCTAAGGTCTGGTTCAAGAAGGGCGTTCCTGCTGCTCATCGCCAGTCCGTCTGATTCTCTGATTATCGGATTACCCGATATCCTGATATTGTACTCATTCTGCCTTACCAGCTCCCTGATAACTGCCACCTGCTGCAGATCCTTTATGCCAAAAAATGCCACATCGGGGCGTACAATATCAAACAGCCTGGTTACAACTTTTGCTACTCCATTAAAATGTCCCGGACGATGCAACGCTTCCATCACATTATCGAGGTTCCCGAAACTGAATACTCTTGTGTCCTCAGCCGGGTAGATTTCCTTATCTTCAGGAGTGAATACAATATCATTATCCCTTAGGACTTTGTTTAATTTGGCAAGGTCTCTTTTAATCGGCCTCGGATAATTCCTGAGGTCCTCCTTATCGTTGAACTGAGTTGGATTGACATATATGCTTACAACAGTCAGCGGGCATTCACTGATGGCTTTTATGACCAGCGAAAAATGTCCCTTATGAAGAGCTCCCATAGTCGGGACAAAACCTAAAGGTCTTAGGTTCAGGTCTTTTATGATTTGTTGCAGCTCACTGACAGTCTTTGTCAATTTCATGTTCATGGAATTTGGGTACAAAGCTAAATGTAAATTTAATAAGAAGGAAACAAGGTTATACTGTGACCATTAACCCCCCTCTGCCGCCATGTGGCATCTCCAACCTTTCAATCACACGCACTCACCCTCTTTTATTCCCCTTTCAATCACATGTACTCACCCCCTTGCATCCCCCTCTCTGCTCTCGCAAAGAGGGGGAATAAAAAGGGGGGTCTTGAGTATAATACTGACAACCGACTATTTGTAAATATCTCATTTTTTATTATTATCTTTGCACCTTGTTAAGAAATGGTGTATACAGGGAGGGAAATGGAAAGCAGGAAGGTATTATTCATTTCACAGGAGATCACTCCGTACTTAGGGGAAACCAAGTTATCAAAGATAGGAAGATATCTGCCCCAGGGCATCCAGGAAAGGGGCAAGGAGATCCGTACCTTTATGCCAAGATACGGCTGCATAAACGAACGGAGGAACCAGCTCCATGAAGTGATACGGTTGTCGGGGATGAATCTCATTATTGATGATGCTGATCATCCTCTGATTATAAAAGTAGCTTCAATACAGAGTGCAAGGATGCAGGTTTACTTCATCGATAATGATGATTATTTCCAGAGAAAACATATAGTCACTGATGCATCGGGACAGGAATTTGAAGATAACGATGAACGTGCACTTTTTTTTGCACGAGGCGTCATCGAGACTGTCAAAAAACTCCGCTGGGCACCTGATATAGTTCACTGTCACGGCTGGATGTCAGCCCTCGTACCGGTATACCTCCGCAGCATTTACAGCGATGATCCGCTGTTCCATAATTACAAAATTATCTATTCAATCTACAATAATGAATTTAAAACTCCGTTTAGATCAACATTCGCGGATAAACTGCGTTTTGACGGGATAGACGGAGAGAATCTTAAGCTGGTAAAAAAACCCGATTATATTAATGTTTCGAAACTTGCTATAAAATACTCTGACGGGATCATAATCGGAAGCGAAGAAATAAATGAAGAATTAACCAAATACCTTAAGACAATAAAAAAACCTGTATTGTCCTATAAGGATGAGACACAGTACATAGATGCCTATAATGATTTTTATGACAAGATTCTATCATAGCTCCTCTTTACTCCGCAGATTATTTTATAATAATATTCTAAAATCCTTTTCTCTGACACTTATCGGCGGGATTATTTTTCTTGCAGGTTCATGTGAGGAAGATCCTTCTAAGATAGGCAGAAGAATACTTCCGCCAGGTGATTTCGTCAACATTAAATCGACCGATACCCTTAGTGTGAAATCATTCACAATGTACAGCGATTCAATCGAATCAGAGAACCCATCCACTTCATATCTCGGACAAGTTTTTGATCCCTACTTTGGAACCACCACAGCCGAATTTGTAACTCAGATCCGGCTTGGAACGGCATGGGACTCCACATATTCCATAATTGATTCAATCAAGCTGTACATGGAGCTACTGACCGTCGAAGGGGCGGTTGATAAACCTCAATACCTGACATTATCAGAGATCTCCGAGCAGATTTATGATACTTTGCCCTACTATTCAAGTCAGGATGTACCGCTTACAGGATTTACTGTGGCCGACATCCCTCTGCCGGAACTAAAGGCGGATACGATCAATGATATTGTGATTGACATTCCGGTCTCTTTCGGGGATTATGTGACACGTACCGATTCAATGCTGTTTCACAGTAATAAGGAACCTGATTTCAGGTCATATTTCAAGGGATTGCTTTTTCAGCTGACCTCTCCGGAAGATCCTGTGTTCGTTTCATTAAGCATTGATCCTCCGGGATCTTTCGGGACATATACGAATTTCTTTGTTTTTTATTTGCGTGATAAAGACGACAATAAGAAAGAGTTTTACTTTATACTCGATGCCGTAAGCCGTAATGCGGCTTTCAACCTGTATAAACATAATTTTGATGCTGCAGATCCCGGTAAACGGATCACGCATATAAATGATGGTTACGCCGATACCATGTCATATGTGCAAATGATGAACGGGGTGTTTACGAAAATCCTGATACCCGGTCTGGAAGATATAAAAAATGATCCTTTGATGACTAATATCTCTGTCAACAAAGCCAGGCTTATTATTCCGGTGTTTTATGATAATGATATTTACAAACCTTCGACGCTTCCGGCACAAGTATATCTCAGGTATCTTACAAGTACGGGATCAAGATTTATTATTCCGGATTATTCCATCGGATCAGCATTTTATGACGGAACACCTGACACCACAAAACACGTCTATAATATTAACTTTGCGACTTATGTGCAGAAATATTTGAAGGACGATTCAGGTGTTTTTACAACACAATTTGAATTATTCCTTTTACCGGGTTCCTCAAATAATGTTATACTTAAAGCCAACAACAGTCACACACCAGTAAAATTTGAATTTACATATACAAGGTTCTGATTCATATGAACCTAATTGCTAAATTCACGTTCTATATATTTAAAAACCAGATTTATGTGTGGAATTGTTGGTTACATCGGTTCTAAGCCTGCCCGTTCAATAATCCTGAATGGTCTGAAACGCCTTGAGTACCGCGGATACGATTCTGCAGGTATGGCTCTTGTTAATGGCGACACTAAAATCTTCAAATGCAAAGGCAGGGTGAAAGACCTGGAAGAGATGGTTATGAAGTCGGATTTTGACGGTACGACCGGGATTGGTCACACCAGGTGGGCAACACATGGTGAACCTAACGAACTAAATGCACATCCGCAGGTTTCATTTAAGGGGAACTTCATCGTAGTTCATAATGGAATAATTGAAAACTATAGCTTTCTGAAAAAGCATCTTGAGGGGAGGGGAATTGTCTTTTCGAGCCAGACTGATACCGAAGTGCTGGCCAACCTTATCGAGCATTTGTACATCGAAGGTGATCTTACTGCAGAACAGGCAATTACCATGGCGCTTAACAGGGTTGAGGGAGCTTACGGATTAGTAATTATTTGTACAAAAGAACCCGGTAAACTTTTCGCCGCCAGAAAAGGCAGCCCCCTGGTCATCGGTGTGGGAGAGGGTGAAAACTTCATTGGCTCTGATGCGACTCCGATAGTTGAGCACACACAGCGGGTGATCTATCTCAATGATGATGATCTGGCAATAATAAAGAAGGATGAGCTCGTGCTTAAAACAATAAGAATTGAAAAGATAGAGCCTATCGTAAAAAAAATTGACCTTAAAATTGGCGAGATTGACAAGGAAGGATATCCTCATTTCATGCTGAAGGAGATATTTGAGCAGCCCAGGGCGATTCACGATACATTCAGGGGCAGGGTACTCCCTGACCACTCCGGGATAATGCTCGGAGGGCTTCATAATGTACTGGATGCCATATCACATGCGGAAAGAGTTATTATTGTTGCCTGCGGAACCTCTTGGCATGCCGGACTTATCGGGGAATACTTCTTTGAGGAGTATACAAGGATACCTGTCGAGGTTGAATATGCTTCTGAATTCCGTTACCGGAATCCTATTATTAAAACAGGAGATATCGTTGTGGCTATAAGCCAGAGCGGAGAAACAGCCGACACCCTTGCTGCCGTGAAGCTGGCAAAAGCCAGAGGGGCAATGGTGATAGGGATATGCAACGTGGTTGGAAGCAGCATTCCGCGAGAAACTGACGCAGGAGTCTATACACATGCCGGTCCTGAAATAGGAGTTGCATCTACAAAAGCATTCACAACCCAGATCACTGTGCTTGCCATGATGGCATTCGAGATAGGCCATCTGAAAGGGATCATCTCAGATTCAAATTACAAGGAACTTATTACCGAACTCGTTTCCGTGCCCGCGAAAATAGAAAAAGCACTCAGGGTTAATGAACAGGCTCTTGAACTTTCAAAAGAATTCCAGAATACGCATAATGCACTTTACCTGGGGAGAGGTTACCTTTTCCCTGTGGCGCTTGAAGGGGCACTGAAACTGAAGGAGATCTCCTATATTCATGCCGAAGGCTATCCGGCTGCGGAAATGAAGCATGGTCCTATTGCTCTGATAGATGAAAACATGCCCGTAGTTGTTGTCGCAACAAAAGATGATACTTACGATAAGATCATAAGCAATATCCAGGAAATCAAAGCGAGAAAGGGAAAAGTAATTGCAATCGTCACAGAAGGTGACGAAATCATTAAAAAGATGGCTGATTATGTTCTGGAAGTGCCGGAGACTTTAACAGCTTTTTCAGGCCTTCTTGCTGTTATTCCTCTCCAGCTGCTGTCGTATCACATTGCCGTCCTCAGAGGATGCAATGTTGACCAGCCCAGGAATCTGGCCAAATCAGTAACCGTGGAATAAACATTTTTAAATAAATTTTTATGAGCCCGTCAGTAAAATATCGTGATCTTACCGCTTCCGAAATCAAAACAATGAAAGCCGGCGGTTGCAGGTGTGACAACTGGGAAGTGGTAAAGGTTACAATGGGATTTGATCCTTCTCTCTTCATGAATGTCACTTTTTCAGGTGATGTGAAGCTTGGTGCATGCGGAAAGACATACACCGATGAATCAGGAGTTACAAGCAGTTGCGGGATATCAAATGCTCATATCCATAATTGTACAATAGGCTCAAACGTGCTGATCAGTAACATCGGAGACTATATCGCAAATTATAATATTGAAGATGATGTTGTTATAAGGAACTGTGGAAAGATACATACACAGGGAAAATCGACATTCGGAAACGGAACCGAAGTTGCCGTACTAAATGAAACCGGCGGTCGTTCGGTTAAAATCTGGGACCGGCTTTCAGCCCACCAGGCTTATATAATTGCACTATACCGACACAGGGACAAAGCCATCAGGAAGATTGAAGAAATGGTGGAAGAATACTCAAAATCAATAAGTTCCGTGAGAGGTACTATCAGTAGGAATTCAAGGATCCTTAACAGCCGTGACATCAGAAATGTCAGATTTGGTCCGTTCAGCCGGATTGAAGGAGCCATCAGTATGAATGAAGGTTCGGTAAACAGCAGCCAGGAGGATCCGGTTTATATTGGCCCCGGAGTGATAATGGAACACTTCATTGTCTGTTCCGGAACGATTGTCACAGAGTCAACTCTTATAGACAAATGTTTTATAGGGCAGGGTTGTGTTCTGGGTAAGCACTATTCGGCAGAAAATTCACTATTTTTTGCTAATTGCGCAGGATTTCACGGGGAGGCCTGCTCAATATTTGCAGGCCCCTATACTGTCACTCATCACAAATCGACACTTCTTATTGCCGGGATCTTTTCGTTTATGAACGCAGGCAGCGGATCGAATCAGAGCAATCACATGTATAAGCTTGGTCCTATCCATCAGGGTATTATGGAGAGGGGTTCCAAGACAACAAGCGATTCATATCTGCTTTGGCCGGCACGCATTGGCCCGTTCACCCTTGTGATGGGAAGGCACTATAAAAATATGGACACTTCTTCCTTACCGTTCTCATACCTGATCGAAAGCAATGATGAAAGCGTTCTTGTCCCGGGAATCAATCTAAGAAGTGTAGGGACAATAAGAGACGCACAGAAATGGCCAGTACGTGACAGAAGAAAGGATCCGCTGAAGATCGATCAGGTTAACTTCAATCTCCTGAGTCCCTACACTATACGGAAGATGTTCGAGGGAAGAGACCTTTTGCGCAGAATCAAATCGGTTGCAGGAGCTGTTTCAGCTACCTATACCTATAATAACATGCTGATAAAAGGACCCTCACTTGACAGAGGAATCGAACTGTACCAGACAGGCATCAATAAATTTCTTGGGAACTCATTGATAAAAAGGCTTGAAAACCTGCAATTCAGGTCGAACAGCGATCTGCAGAAGAGGCTTGTTCCCGATAAGTCGACCGGTGATGGTGAATGGGTCGACCTGGCAGGACTTATAGCTCCTCAGCAGGTAATTGACAAGTTTCTTGATGATATCGAGACAGGGAAAATATCCTCGCTTGACTTTATTGAAAAGGAATTTTGGAATATGCACAGGTCATACTATGACTGGGAGTGGACATGGTCCAGTGAGAGGCTTGAAAAAGAGGTCGGCAAACCTGTCAGTGAATTCACGATCAGTGATGTGGTAGGCATGGTGCAGAAGTGGAAAAAAAGTGTTATCAATCTTGATAAAATGCTTTACGAGGATGCCAGGAAAGAGTTTAACCTTTCATCAATGACCGGTTTCGGTATAGACGGAGGGGAAGAGATCAAGAAACGCGATTTTGAACAGGTGCGGGGTGATTTTGAATCAAACAGCGTGGTATCCGCAATTCAGGACCATATTAAACAAAAAACCGCTTTGGGAGATGAGTTGATTGAGCGGGTCAGCCATATCAGGTAACCCGGGAATTATCTTCCTGAGTACATTGAATCATAATATTTTTCGTAGTCGCCGGAGATGACATTCTCCAGCCACACGGTATTTGACAGATACCAGTCAACGGTCTTATCAAGGCCGGCTTCAAAATCAGGAAGAGGCTTCCATCCCGTCTCCTTCTGCAATTTTGAAGAATCAATGGCATACCTGAGGTCGTGACCCGGGCGGTCTTTAACAAAGGTAATGAGCTTTTCTGATGTTCCTGCCGGGCGGTTCAGCTTCCGGTCCATGATCCTGCAAAGGAGCTTTATGAGGTCAAGGTTTTTCCACTCATTGTTCCCGCCAATATTGTATGTTTCGCCCGGTTTGCCGCGGTGAAATATAAGATCTATTGCAGAGGTATGATCTTCGACGTAGAGCCAGTCGCGTATATTTTCACCGGTTCCGTAAACCGGTACAGGTTTGTTGTTTTTAATGTTGTTTATTGCCAGGGGTATCAGCTTCTCGGGGAACTGGTTTGGCCCATAATTATTTGAACAGTTGGAAATTACAGCAGGCATACCAAATGTGTGGTTATATGCCCTCACCATATGATCAGAACTTGCCTTTGAAGCAGAATAGGGGCTTTTGGGATCATAGGCGGACTCTTCAGTGAATATTCCATCGCTGCCAAGTGATCCGTAAACTTCATCTGTGGAAATATGATAAAACAGCTTTCCGCTAAAAGAATCCTGCCAGCTGTTAAGTGCTGCATTAAGCAGATTAACTGTTCCCACTATATTTGTGAAAACAAACTCATCAGGACTGGTGATTGACCTGTCAACATGCGATTCTGCAGCAAGGTGTATCACACCGTCAAAGCTGTATTTTTTGAAAAGATCAAGGACCTCCTCTTTATTTACAATATCTATCCTTTTAAATACATAGTTTTTACTGGACTCTATATCTTTCAGGTTCTCGAGATTGCCCGCATAAGTAAGCTTGTCGGCATTTACTATCAGGTAATCAGGATGGTTTCTGACGAAGCGCCTTACAACATGAGAACCTATGAAGCCTGCGCCTCCGGTAATGAGAATTGTTTTATTGATATTCATGTGTTTCAGATTTGCATCCTTATTTTTTTCTCCCATTCCCAGGCTGTTTTAACAGCTTCATCCAGTGAGCTCAGAGTTCTCCAGCCCAGTTCTTTGTTGGCCAGCGAAGGATCAGCCCAGATCTTCTCTATATCTCCGGGTCTCCTGCCGGTTATCCTGTATTTCAGTTTTATCCCTGTGGCATGCTCAAAAGATTTAATGATCTCCAGAACCGAAACACCTTTCCCGGTCCCCAGGTTAAAGACTTCATACCGGCTTTTATTCTTCTTTTCAATCAGCCTTTTTACCGCTATTACATGTGCTTTTGCGAGGTCAACTACATGAAGGTAATCTCTTATGCACGATCCGTCGGGTGTATCATAATCATTCCCGAAGACCTTCAACTCATCCCTTAAACCATAGGCAGTCTGTGTTATAAAAGGAACAAGATTTTCCGGAACACCACGCGGAAGCTCCCCAATAAGCAAGGAGGGATGAGCTCCGATGGGATTAAAGTATCTCAGTGAGATTGCCCTGATATTTTCATTTGCAGAAACAGTGTCCCTGATTATTTCTTCGCCGATCTGCTTGGTATTTCCGTAAGGAGAGATAGCCGGCTGAATCGGTGCATCCTCGGTTACCGGTAATTTTTCAGGCTGTCCGTAAACAGTGCATGATGAAGAGAAAACCATATCGGGAATGCCGAATGATTTCATTGCCTCCAGCAGGTTAATAAGGGAGACAAGGTTATTCCTGTAATACTCAAGGGGCTTATTAACTGATTCACCTACAGCCTTGTATGCGGCAAAGTGTATTATCGCGGCAATGTCATTGAACTTCTTCAGGCAGGTGTTGAGTTTCTCATGGTCGCAGAGATCCAGCACTTCCAGCCGTGGCGTTGTTCCCGTGATTTTGCCTATCCGGCCGGCCACTTCGGCCTCAGAGTTATACAGGTTATCTATCAGTATAACCTCAAAGCCTTCCTCAATAAGCTCAACAGCCGTATGTGAACCTATATAACCGGTTCCGCCCGTTACAATTATCTTCATTTTCATTGTGCTTTTATAATTCCTGCCCGTCAGATTATCGGGCACATTAAAATATTTTCAGAGCGTTTTTAAAAATGGATGGTAATTACCCTGCAGCCCGATCGGTTTCGCATTCCTTATTGTGTATGCGGTCACCACTGACTGTCGGGCATCCTCCAACCCGAATCCGCGGCCTTCGATAATTTCCCTGTAGGTTGCTGTATGCAGATCGGCAAATCCTTCGCTGAATTCGACTTCTTCACCTTCGATGGTAATTGATCTGTAGGTTCGTTGTTGCTTATCTCTGACTTCCCTGGGGATATCATTGTAATCAAGGCTCAGGAACCATCTTACCCTGCATTTTTAAGCTCCAGGTAACCACCGGCTTTGGTAGGTTCAGAAAGATTGACGACATTATTCTTTACTTCTCCAAATATCCAGCCCAGCATATCAAAAAAATGAATCCCGATATTGGTTGCAATACCCCCCGATTTCTGGATATCTCCTTTCCATGATATGTAGTACCAGTTTCCGCGGCTTGTGACGTAAGTCAGATCGACATCATATACCGTTTCTTTAGGACCGTTCCGGATCTTTTCCCTGAGTTCTGCTATTTTAGGATGCAGTCGTAATTGCAGAACTGAATATATTTACTGACC